>JAABUW010010302.1_pt1 | contig 10424 bp, 8 predicted proteins | sample 5560081 | NCBI WGS metagenome assembly JAABUW01 (sample SAMN10711882, study PRJNA513363) | rock metagenome | isolation source: Antarctica rocks | place: Antarctica: Victoria Land, Knobhead sud | reverse complement strand
GCTCGGGGCAGTGATATGTCCCTGCATCCCGGTCCCTTGTACCAACTAAACGGCCCTGCTGCTGCGATGTTCCGCCTGTGCCCGGGCACCTGTTATCAGTGCCACGCTTGCTAGGACGGTCGTGGCTGCCAGGAAGACTGGGCGTGAAGCCATATTCATGTTCTCCTTCGTGTTGCATCGTGGGCCGCCGAGACGCTGGACTGGGCCTGTGCTCGTCTGGCGAACTTGGATGCAGCAGTGTCAATGAGAATGACGCTGCTCTGACATCCGCATTACAGTCACGAACCCGTCCAGGATTGATGCAACGCAATCAGCGGACTCATAGGGCGCTGTGAGAAGATGTGCCGGGCGTGAAGCCAGGATCTGTCTCTTCACGACTGTAAGTTAGCCGCACCGGATGCTCGGCGGCAGGTTCGGAAGCTACCTAGACGGCCTTGGTAGAAGAACTGGGGAACCGGCGAGTCGGCCCGCTGGCGTTAGGGTAAGTCAGTGGCTGGCAGGCGCTGCTGCCGCCTCGCTCACCTATGCGACGAGCCGAGCATTAGCGGCTTGCCTCGAACCGTTGCTCAAATCAGTTGATCCTGGTGCAGTCGAAGGAAGCCATATGCTGCGGTGTTCCGCCTCTGCGGGTGGCAACGGCGCAACGCCGGTCGTTCAAGTCCTTGAGACATTCCTTGAACGGCGGCGTATCGGGGGCGTGTCCCATGCTTCGGCAACTCGCCTCGTCCTCCGTAAGCCGACGATCCGGGTTTGCGCATCCAACCAGAAAGGAAACTAGGCAGAAGCACGCCATGGCACGGAGGGTGATTTCATTACAATGTGCCATGACAACGCCCCAGTCGTTATGTTGCGTAGGCCTGGGTGTTAATACGGTGCGGGAGCGTTTGGCATCACCATGCCGCGTGGCATTGGTTCAGAATTGTGCGTGTCCACGCCCTGCGCCGAGCCGGTCCGCGGCACGTTGGCAGGACTGTACCTCAGCCGGGATGTCCTGCTGGGCGCCATCGCCATGCCGCGTGGCATCGATTCAGAGTTGTGCGGATTTACGCCCTGTGCCGAGCCTGTTTGCGGCACGCCGCTGGGATCAGTCGACATGGGCGTGCTTGGTGACATGCCGTTGTTCCGCATGACCATGCCGCTCGGCATCGGCTCGGAGTTGTGGGTGTTCAAGCCCTGTGCTGAGCCGGTAAGCGGCACCGAAGGTGCATCGGACGCCAATGTGGGATTTGGCGAACTTGGCTGGGCACAGCCGCTGATGGCCAGGATGGAAATCGCCATCATGGCCGGCCCCGTTACATGCCTACTGGAAATACGCATTTTGATCTCCTTGCCTCGCAGAAGGCAACGATCAAAACGAGTTGTAACAATGCAGAACTCCCGCGGCAGGTTTGAGTTCCGGCAGCCCGCGACTCGCATCAATCGTAATGCTTCTGCATATTCGACGAGAGATAGCATCCAGCGGCATCGCCGGGCAAGTTCGGAAACTACCTAGTACGCCGATGTCTGCTGATGCCAGAACCTGTCAAACTGGGACGGCATGCTTGATTGCGTTCGGGCGGGACGCAACCGATAGTCCGTATCGTCCAGAAATCTCTCATACGGTCATCCCTTAGTCAATCAAGCGACAGGCCAGCGTGCGGTGCGCGGAGCAGTAGAATTGATTGTGCCGGTCGTAGAACGCTTCGTTGTAAGGGTCGCGCAGGAACGACACCTCGTCCCGTCGCTCCACGACCGCGGCTGATCGGGGCAGGGTCAGCGTCGCCACTAGTGCCAGCGCGTAGCGGAGCAATGGACGTCGTGCTGCCATGACGTGTCGTGTCCTATGCGCGCGACTCCCAATTCCAGCGGTTGCCCTCGATTCCTATGTGAGAAGGTTGGCCCACAATCCTGTGAGCCCTATGCTGCCTTGAGGCTCAGGTCAGGGATTTCGAGATTGCCTGGAGACCTTTCATCCCCGTCCCAAAGCGGGCGATCGACATACGATTCCGCTCCAACTCTCCATACGGGAGGTAGCGCATACCCAAGTCCGCCACCCGGCTGAACGCTGGGCGGCGAAGCTGGGCGGCCACCTCCGCCTCCCGGCCATCCGGCGCCACCAGGAACAGCCCGCGGGCGAGCGGCGTGCCAAGTGCCAGGTCGAGCAGACGCACGATGCCGGAGTGGATTGAGGTCGTGTGTTCCACCTCAAAGGCCCCGGCCACTGCCCCGCCCTCGTCGAGCCAGAGCACGTCAATCAGCCGCACGGCGTCCGCCCCCGGTGACGCCTCGATGGCGGCCGGCAAGACGGCCAGGCATCCGTCGCCTAGGCGTCCGCCATTCCAGGCTCGTCCGCGGTCGTTTGATGCCATCCAGACCTGGAACCCGAGTGCCAGGCCCAGGTCGCGCAGCCATGCCTGGATTTCGGAGTGGGTGCGGTCCGCGTCCTGCGCGCGGCTGGCAGCGCCGGCCTTGGCTGCCTCGGCGCGCACCTGTTCCAGGTCGCGCCGCCATGCCTCTTCGGCGGTGTCATCCCCTGCCCGGGGCGGGGCGGCATAGCGCCCTGAGCCGATGTCGAACATCAGCCCGGCGATAGCGCCGAGATCATTCGAGAGCAGAAGGCGGTGCCTGGTGTTCAGGGCCAAGAAGCCGGAACGCATGGCCAAGTAGTCGTCCCAACGGCCGAGCTTCACACGGGCACCGGTCAGCGCGTTGTAGCCGTTGACAATCGCGGTGTTGAACGGCGGCATGATGGTCGGGTGCAGGAAGTAGAGCAGGTTCGCGGCCGACGGCCCCAGCCTCTTGATGCCATGACTGACAAGGCGGCGGATCGCGGCGAGCACCTGGCCCTCCTCGGTGCAGCAGGAGCAGGTGTCGAGCATCTTGCCGAAGGCGCGCTGGTTATCTGGGTTCTCGTAGATGTCGGGAATGCGCAGCTTCGGCTTCCACAGCCAGGCGTGGTCAGCGCCCTTGAACATCTGCCTTTGCTCGGCGACAGCGCCCACGACCGTCTCCAGCGACGAGCCGCGATACACGTTGCCAAAGCTGCCCGCCTCGATCTCGGCAGCCACGCGGGCAATCCCACGGCGCAGCGACCGGAAGTTTTTCAGCCTCTCCTCCCATAGGAACCAGGTCCGGTAGGTGCCACCTGGGTCCTCTCGCCAACGGAGCACGAGTTGACGGGTCAGTTCATCGTGGTCGCTCACGTTTCGAGGATGCACGAGCACGCTGGCGAGGACCAGCCTTGACCTTCCCTTGAGGCAATCACGACGTGATCGGCGTCAAGGAGAAATGGAGAACATGGAACAGCGTTTTCACGTACCTGGCATGTCGTGCGGCCACTGCGTCCGGTCAGTGACGGAGGCGGTGCAGGGCATTGATCCCTCGGCGAGGGTTGCCGTGGATTTGCAGGCAAAGACGGTGACCGTGAACGGCACGGCTGACCGGAAGCGCATGGAGGCCGCCATCGTGGATGCTGGCTACGAGGTGGCAGCTTAGGACCTTGCTGCTCTCCAGCCTGACGCAAGTGTAGGAACCAGACTGGGCGTCTTGCGCGCCCGGTCTGGTCCTTGACGTATCAGGACGGGTGCTTGGCCTGCCAGGCGTTGAACTCACCGATCTCCCGCTCCTGGTCGGCGATGATCTTCTCGGCCATCCCGCGTAGCTCCGGGTCCTTGCCCTCGCGCAGGTAGATGCGGGCCATGTCGATGGCGCCCTGATGGTGCGGTGCCATCATGGCCACGAAGTCCCGGTCGGGGTTCCCGGTCATGGGCTTGCCTATCATGTCGCGGTTCATCCGCTCCATGGACTGCATCATGTCCTTCTGGTTCTGCGACATGGCCGCAGCGCCTGGCATTGGCATGCCCTGGCCGCCCTGCATCGGCATGCCCATGCCCGGCATGGGCATGGCCGTGCCGCCAGGTCCGGGCCTTTGCGTCTGCTGCGCATGGGCGGCAGATACGAGCAGCAGGGCCGCCGCGACCGCTGCGGCCAACTGGGCGGAAAGCTTGTTCATGTGAGCGTCTCCACGGTTGGGTTGATACGAGCGCGTCCGGCTTACTGGCTGGTTGCGAACCGCGCCTGGGCCGGCTTTCCATCCAGGGTGAGCTGGATCACAGCCGTCATCTTGCCCGCAGCCGGCGCCGAAAGCCTGCCGGTGGCGCTGTTGCCCTCGCCCGGGGTAAGGGCCACGGCTTCGGTCTTGCCGCCCACGAGCACCGTGGCTTTGCCGCTCCACTCCTTGGCAGGAAGCAGCTTGTTGTCGGGCTCGCTGACATAGACGGTCAGCTGGTCGCCTTTCGTCACGAGTTCGACCCAGTGCTCGGCTGCCTCCTGCATTTGGCCGCCGTGCGCGGGTGCGGGCGGGGTGCCATGCGCAATGGCTGCCGCAGGGCCGAGCAGGAGGGCGCAGGCGGTGGCGAAGGTGTGCAATTTCATGGTGGTTCTCCTTGGATTGTTGGTCAGAATGCCTCGGCGGGCAGCAGCCCGTCGGTGTCGGGGGTCATCAAGCGCTCCAGCGGCTTGCGCCCGAGGTGGAGGAACAGGACGGGCGTCAGCAGCGTGTCGAGCAGCGTCGCGCTGACCAGGCCGCCGAAGATGGTGATCGCCACCGGATGCAGGATCTCCTTGCCCGGCGCGTCCGCCCCGATCATCAGCGGCAGCAGCGCAAACCCGGCGGAGAACGCCGTCATCAGCACCGGCGTCAGCCGCTCCAGGCTGCCGCGCACCACCATCTCAGGCCCGAATGTCTCGCCCTCGTGCAGCACCAGGTTGATGTAGTGGCTGACCTTCAGGATGCCGTTGCGGGCGCTGATGCCGGTCAGGGTGATGAACCCCACCATGCTGGCCACCGACAACGGCTGCCCGGACAGCCACAAGGCCGTGACCGACCCGATCAGCGCCAAAGGCACGTTGCCCATGATGATGAGCGCCAGCACCGCGGAGCGGTATCGCGAGTAGAGCACGGTGAAGATCAGCGCCAAGGACACCCCGGACAGCCCGGCGATCAGCTTGCCCGCCTCCTCCTGCGCCTGGAACGTACCCTCAAGCTGCACGAAGTAGCCCTGCGGCAGCTTTATCCCCGCGAGCACATCGCGGATCGACTGAACCACCTGGCCCTCGTTAGCCCCTCCGGCCGTGTTCGCCTGCACGACGATACGGCGGGTGCCGTTCTCGCGCAGGATCTGGTTGGGGCCGTCGTCGTCCACGACCTCGGCGAAAGTACGCAGCGGCACCCGGCCGCGCGGCGTCTCGACCAGCATGTTGGCCAGCGCCTCCGTCGTGCGCCCGGCGTCGGACAGGCGCAGCACCACGTCGAACCGCTTCTGGCCGTCCACGACCTGGCTTTCGACCTTGCCGTTGCTCAGCTTCTCCAGCGCGTCGGTCAGCGTCGCCGGGGTCACGCCGTACAGCGCGGCCCGGTCGTAATCCAGCCGCACCTGCAGCTGCGGCACCCGCACCTGCCGCTCGACCAACAGGTCCACCAGCCCGGGGACGCCGGCCAGCCGCCCGCGCAGGTCCTCCGCCAGGCCGCGCAGGGTGTCCACGTCCTCGCCGAACAGCTTGATGGCGATGGCGGCGTTCACGCCGGACAGCAGGTGCTCCAGCCGGTGCCCGATGGGTTGGCCGATGTTGAACGCCGCCGGCAGGATGGCGAGCCGGCGGCGGATGTCGGCCAGGACCTCGTCCTTCGGCCGGTCGGACCTGTTCAGGTCCACGTCCATCTCGCTGGAGTGGACGCCCTCGGCGTGCTCGTCCAGCTCGGCCCGTCCGGTGCGCCGCCCGATGCTCTTGACCTCCGGCACCTGCATGATCAGCCGTTCGGCGACCTGGCCGAGGCGGTTGCTCTCCGCCAGGCTGATCCCTGGCGTGAAGGTCATGCCCAGGGTCAGCGTGCCCTCGTTGAACGGCGGCAGGAACGCCCGGGGCAGCCGGGTGGCGGCGTAGCCCGCGATGCCCACCGCCACCACGCAGATGCCCACCAGCAGCCCCATCCTGTCGAACGACCAGCGCAGCAGCCGCGTGTCGCCGCGCTTCAGCCAGCGGACGACGAAGCTGTCCTTCTCCGCCAGAGTCTTCATGCGCGGGATCAGGTAGTAGCAGAGCACCGGCGTCACGGTGATGGACGTGACCAGGCTGCCGAGGATCGAGACGATGTAGGCGACGCCCAGCGGCGCGAACAGCTTGCCCTCGATGCCCGACAGAGCGAACAGCGGGATGAATACCAGGATGATGATGAGCGTGGCGTAGATGATGCCCGACCGCACCTCCTGGCTGGCGGCGGCGACCACCTTGAGCACCGGCTCTTTGTCGCCGGCCTCGCGGTTCTCCTTCAGGCGGCGGAACACGTTCTCCACGCCCACCACGGCGTCGTCCACCAGCTCGCCGATGGCAATGGCCAGCCCGCCCAGCGTCATAGTGTTGATGGACAGGCCGAACGCCTTGAACACCAGCACGGTGATGAGGATCGAGACCGGGATGGCTGTCAGCGAGATCAGCGTGGTGCGGACGTTCAGCAGGAACAGGAACAGCACGACGGCCACGACCAGCACGGCGTCGCGCAGCGCAGTCTCGACGTTGCCGATGCTGGCCTCGATGAAGTTGGCCTGGCGGAACAGCACCGTGTCGGCGTGCACGCCCTCGGGCAGGGTGCGGCCGAGATTGCCGAGCGCCGTCTCGATGGTGCGGGTCAGGGTTACGGTGTCGGCGCCGGGCTGCTTCTGGATGGACAGGATGACGGCGGGCTTGCCGTTGGCCCCGGCGTCGCCGCGCTTGAAGCGGGGTGCGAAGCCCACCGTCGCCACCTGGCTCAGGATGATGGACTGGCCCGCCTTGGTGGCGACCACCAGGCTGCGCAGGTCCTCGACCCGGGTAGTGCGGCCGATGTTGCGGATGACGTACTCCGCCCGGTTCTGATCCACGAAGCCGCCGCCTGAGTTGGCGCCGAACTGCTTGATCGCCCGCTCCACGTCGTCCAGCGACACGTCGAGGCGCGTCATCTGCGCGATGTCGGGCGTGACCTGGTAGGTGCGGACCTCGCCGCCGATGGGGATCACCTGGGCAACGCCGGGGATGGACAGCAGGCGCGGGCGCACGGTGAAATCCGCAAGCTCGCGAATTTGCATGGGCGAGGCGTCGCCTGACATGGCGACCAGCATGATCTCGCCCATGATCGAGGTGATCGGCCCCATCTGCGGCACGACCCCCGCAGGCATCTGCTCGCGCACCGAGGCCAGGCGCTCCGCGACCTGCTGGCGATTGGTGAGCAGCTCGGTGCCGAAGTCGAATTCGACGTAGATGATGGACAGGCCGACGCCGGACACGGAGCGCACGCGGGTGACGCCCGGCATCCCGTTCATCGCGGTTTCCAGCGGGTAGGTGACGAGCTGCTCGACCTCCTCGGGCGCCATGCCCTCGGCCTCGGTCATCAGCGTCACGGTCGGGCGGTTCAGGTCGGGGAACACGTCCACCGGCAGCCGGGTCATGGTCCATCCGCCGTAGCCGACCAGCACCGCCGCGATCACCAGCACGAAGACACGGTTTTTCAGGCTCGCCGTGACGAGGGCGTTGAACAGCGCGCCCATCAGCGAACCTGGTTCAGTAAATCGGCGCCTTGGACGACGATGCGCTGGTCTGCCTTCACGCCCGCCAGCACCAGCACGTTGCCGCCGTCCAGCGGCTGCAGCCGAACCGGTCGGGGCACGAAGCGTTCGGCGGTCACGTGGTCCCACACCGCCGAGCCGCCGTTCGGCATCCGCACTACCGCCGTCCGCGGCAGCGCGAAGCCGCTCTCCTGGGTGGCGACGTTGGCGATCACCGTGACGGGCGCGCCGACCGACAGGCTCGCGGGCGGGTTCTCGATCCGGAACTGCAGGGGCACCGCTCCCTGCCGCAGCGACAGGCCGCGCCCGACGAAGCCGACCTTGACCGGCGTGCCGTCGGTGGCCTTGGCCGAGGCGCTGGTCATCTGGCTGGCGACGGCCGGGTCGAACGCCAAGGCCTCGATCCATAGGCGCTTGGGGTCAACGATCTCGAACAGCACGTCCTTGCTCTCGACGACCTGGCCCGTCGTGACGTTGGCGACGGACACGACGCCGGACACCGGCGCGCGCAGCACCTCTCCCTGCACCAGCGTGGGCTGCAGCGCCGCCCGCCTGGCCTGCGCGCCTGCCAGCTCGGACCGGGCGTCGTCAATCTCCTTGCCTGCGACGCTGCCGGCGAGCGCGTTCAACCGTGTCACTTTCTGCTGCGCGATCCGTATCTGGGAGTCGAGTTCCGCGATCTGCGCCTGCAGCCCGCCACGCTCCACGCCGGTGATGACCGGGACGACCGTCGCCAGCGCGTCACCCTTCTGCACGGCCTGGCCGACATGGGCGAGGTCGCCGCCGGCCGGCTGCACCCGGCCGCTCTGGGTGCTCTGGACCCGTCCGGCCGTCGCCGGGTCGGCGATGACCTGGCCGATCAGCTGCACCGTCCGGGCGGACTGCGTCTCCGCCGCCAGGACCGTCCGGATCGCCAGCAGCCGCTGGGCGTCCTTCGGCATGGCGACGCTGCCATCGGGCAGGCGGCGAGGGGTGTCCGTAGCCGCCGCGGCCGGGACCGGCCCGTCGCCGTCGTCCGCGCCGCCGTGCGCGAAGGCCGCGCCGGCCGTGACCAGGCCGACCACCAATACGGCGGTGCCGGACACCGTGCGCCACCGCCCCTGCGCACGGAGGGCAACGACGGTGAGCATTCCAAGCAAGAAGGACAGCGCCGCGGTCACTGCGCCGCGCCGGGCGCCAAGCAGGCCGGCAACCAGGCTGCTCAGTGGCGTGCCGCCCGCTGCCGCCAAAGGATGCGGCGCATCGGGCATGTCGAGGGTGGCCGCCAGCAGGTCCGCCACGTCGCCGGCGGTGACCGTGAAGGTCAGGTCGTGCTTGCCGGGCCTCCCGACCCAGGGCGCACGCAGCAGGTAGGTGCCGTCCTCCTGGGCCTTCGCCGTCGTGGTGCCGTCTCCCTCCGCCACCTCAATGACGCCGTCCGTGATCGGCTCGTTGGTGGCGAAGCGGTCGAGGGTGATGACCAGGGCGTCCCCCTTGACAACACCCACCAGCTCGAATTCGGCGGACGCGGCCTCCGCCCGGGGCGCGGCCCCGGCAGCCACGGCCGGAGCCGGAGCTGCGTCGTCATGTCCCGCATGGGCGGATGCGGGGGTCTGCGTCAACGCAAGCATGATAACGGCCAGCCCAGCTAACCAAGGTGCGCGCATCCCGATCATCCTCCTTGAAGTCCTCATGGCATCAGGCCCAAGGCCTGGTTCAACCGTCCGCGTGCCTGGCGCGCGCCCACATCGGCGCGCTCGCGTGCGGCATCGGCCTGGAAGGTGAGGGTGCGGGCACGTATCAGGTCCGCAAGCGCCGTATTGCCCTCGGCGAACGACTTCTCGAACAGCGCGCGCTGACGCTCGAACACAGCGGCGCGCTTCGCGGCCAGGTCGCGGGCTGCCACGGCGCTGGCAAGCTCGATGCGGGCACGGCTCTCGCCTCCGCCAAGCTCCCGCTCCAGCTTGGCCAGCGCCGCGACGGCGTCGGTGTACTCCACCTCGGCCGCCGCGCGCCGCGGCGCGTTGCGCGTCTCGGTCGCGAACGGGATGCGGAGCTGCAGGCCCAGCGAGATGTCATAGACGTTGCCGCCGATGTCCCGCGTCCGCCGGCCCACCAGCCCGACCTCGGGGCTGTCGCGGGTCTGGATGGCCGCAAGCTCCCGGTTGGCCCGGGCCACTTCGACGGCCCGCTGCGCCTCAATGATGCGCGGGTCCGGCGGACGCGCCTGGGCCGGCGGCACGGATGGCTCGTTCAGGGCAGCCGTGACCGGGTCCAGGCCGGTCAGGGTGCGGTAGTCCACCCGGGCCGCGTCGAGGGAAGCCGTCTTTTCGGACAGTGTGGCCTCCGCCTCGATCCGGTCGGCGTTCGCGACCAGCAGTTCGGCCTCTGCGGCGTCACGGCCACGGACCCGGCGGGCCAGGTCGGCCTCAAGCGCGCGGGCGTCGCGCAGCCTTGCCTGGGCGGCCCGCTGGTCGGCCTCCGCCACGGCCACGGCGGCAAGGGCCTCCCGGACCTGGCCCGCGACCTCCAGCACCTGCCGCACGCCCTCGGCCTGCAGCCGGGACATGTCCGCGTCGGCGGCGCGCACGGACGCCGTGCCCTCCCCTGGCAGCCAGATCTGGGTGCCAAGCGACAGCTCGGCGTCGCGGGCGTTGCGGTTGCGTATGACCTGGTCGGTCACATAGGCCGCACCGAACGTCGGCGCACCCGGCAGGAACGTCACAGCCGAGCGCTGCTTGGCGGCGATCAGCGCCTTTCGGGCCACAGCGCCCTGCAGGCCGGCGTTGCGGGACACCGCGGCGTCCACGGCGGCCCGCAGTGCGACGGAGGCTTCGTACGGCGACAGCAGGCGGGGGGCAGCCACCC
>JAABUW010010301.1_pt1 | contig 10424 bp, 10 predicted proteins | sample 5560081 | NCBI WGS metagenome assembly JAABUW01 (sample SAMN10711882, study PRJNA513363) | rock metagenome | isolation source: Antarctica rocks | place: Antarctica: Victoria Land, Knobhead sud | reverse complement strand
CGAGCACAGAACTCAGAACTCAGCGATAGCGATATTTCATGCTTTCTAAACCCCCCCCCACCCCCCCAAAATATACATATATATAATCGAACCCCCGCCCCCACCCCCTCAACCGGAAACGACCGAATCGAAAAAAGGACGATTGGGGTCTTTGCTTTAAAAAAGAAATGTGAAAAACCATTTCGGTTTTGAGTGTTTTCGAATAGAGGAAGGTTGGGGGGGGGAGAACGAGAACGAGAACGAGAAAAAAGCGGTGGAGTGGGATGTGGGGGATTTGGTATGACAGGTTTGGGAGGTTCAAAGGGTTGGAGGTATGGTTAGGCTTTGAGTTGGAGGAGTGGAGGTATCGTTAGGCTCTGGACAGGGGTGATGGACTGGGTCAATCAGATCGTAGGGTGTGTGCTTCGGCCTTACATGTACTTATAACATCCTTATTCGCATCCCACTCACACTACCCATTGCACAAGCAATATTTGCAAAGATTGTGATTAGCTAAACACACCACGTATTCCTAATGTTACATACAATATCTGGAATCCGCGTGGTGTGCTAGAATAAAAAGCCAGGGTATCTCTTGTGAACAAACGAAGAGACATATCTGTGTGTGTAAAAGCCAGACAGCCGGAGCTGAGCAACTGGTAGTAGAAAAAAGTAGATCCTCCTCGCAATCGCAGAAAATGGATCCACCCACATTATCCTAGAGGACTATGTCGAAGATCTTACTGCGCTCACAATATGTTGGATATTTGACAATATCCAACCGACAAGCCAGAAATTTCCTGGCAAGTAAGTGTATGGTGCTTTTGGTGTCCCCTCCCTTCCATGTTGCTTCAATCTTTGGGAAACGCTCGAGTAAAACCGCTTGATGTGCTGGAAGAAACCAGAGGACACGATAACGCTAGCAATGCAGGATCCGCTGATGCAATGGAAATAGACACAAGATCTTGATACATGAGAGATATGGCTATGCGAAACGCTAGGTTGAGCGTTCGTTATGCCGACCTGTCGATGGAATAGAGTAGGAGGGATAGCTGTTTAGTCAACCCATCACCCATAATCCATAAAGACAGATAGAGAGTATGTGCCTCGGATGTTCGCCGGTTGTAGCTACTGCATCGGTGCCAGGGAACGTATTGGAGGCAAAAAGTATTGTGTATTGTAACGTAGCGACGACTGACTTTCCATGCTTTGCGGCGTGGCTGGGCGATTATGGTTCCCCATGACCGGATTATTGTAGCTGCCAGAATACTCCAGGTTAGTTGGAGTAATGGGAGGAGTCAAAGTATTATTCGGCGCAATCCATGGGTACTGCTGCTTGGTCGGCGTGACTGGCACGTTGTGAGCTGGAGCCTTGCCAAAACTTGCCATGGTGTTCTGAGTTGGCGGCGTCGGTGGTGCGTAGGAGCCTCTAGCGATAGAAGCCTGTCTGGCAAGGAAAGTTTCGAGGGTGATGGCCACTCGTGAGAGATGAGCCGTCGAATACTTGCGGGACAAGACCTTGGAAGGCCCATGCAACTGCTGGGATAAGGTGACTAGGGTGTGTGGTTCGTATTTGGACGTCCAGTCGTTAGTCTGAGCCTGAGGTCGGTTAAGGATACATCGGGCCAGAGCCAGAGATGCGCGAGCCATGTCCGAAGAACGTTTGGAAATGAAGTCCTTGTGGAACATTGCAATCTCCGAGATGTAGCATGCCATGTGCTCGACTTCCGGATCGTAGGCTAATCCATCAAGAGCCAGCTGTAAGAAGCTATCAATAGTAGGATGGCCGACCACCCATCCAAGAGTCTGCAGTACGTGCCATTCCATCTGAGTGAACATGTCATCGTCATAAAGGGAACAACACATGCACTTGAGCTCCTTGATCGTAGGCACACGCTCCTTGCGGTCTCCGTACTTTGCAGCAATGAGTAACGCAGAACACCCAACGAGCTGGTAGTGTCGCTTGTAGACAATGCGTTTGGAGCAGTAGCGATCAAGGAGGTTGACTGCGAGGAAAAGAGTTTCTGGTAGGAGCCCGAAAGCAGTATGAGCTTCAATTAAGAAGTCAAGTAGGTACGGACGCATGAACCACTGGATCTCTGTTTGAATCTCGATCGACGCAACATCGGGTAGTGTTTTCAGCTATAAGAGAAGTCAGCGTGTGCAGTGTTCATGTAGATTAAGGCGCTGGACCTCCATGCTTTCCATGGCCTCTAGAATCTCCTGACAATACTCGGCACTGGCTAGTTGTGACAATTCCTCGGCAATAGCGAGCTGTGTTTGATGCTTGACATGTCTCTCACGCTCGCGGAGAGACTCTCGATACGATTGCCCGCGCTCATCGTGTGGTTCCACGAAGTAGCTATCACAAGCTCCGTGGAAATATGCCATAGCTGCAGTAGCTTCTTGTTGACGATTGATGTTGCGTTGATGCTGTCGGTGAGCTGTTTCGGTCCAGATATCTTCGGTCCCTTGATCGAAGTCTGCTTTTATTTCAGCGAACGATCTCTTTTGAACCATTTGTGTCGAGTAATATGTGCTGTTTCGATAGTCGGCGACTGTAAAACGGTTTTCTAGAGGCCCGGGTTGTGAAATATCAACACTATCAAGAGAGTGACTGTGGTGAGAAAACTAGAAATTAAGGATCGTAGTAGCAGGGACAGAAAGACGGCCAAGGTAGACGACTTTCGCAGAGCGGTACGTGAGATTTAATATATCTAGTGAAGGCCGCCTCCTGTTAGCCCTTAGTACAGCGAGGAGTCGATAGGAATGAAATCCACTTGCCTTAGAACCAGACTGTACTGGAGTCCCTTGCAATTTCGTCAAGTTCCTGGGTTACTGTGGAATGGTTTGCCGAGAGATAACCTTAACGATAGCGGAAGGAGAGAACGAGCTAACGCCTCCACTCTCCGAAGATCGAGAATGTGAAGCCACAAGTAGACCACGAGCTCTATGTAAGGAGGCATCGTTAGGACTTGTTATAAAAGGAGCAGTTCGACCTACCCTGAATAGACCCGACGACACTCGTGATATCAAGATTGGACAGTGGGATGACTAGACAGTACACAATAATTAGCAAAATGCTAGATAGCTATAGATCCTACAATGCAGAAATATCATAGAGGTCCTAACGCGAGTATTGGTACGCGTTGCACTCGCGTTGTGTGGTCTATCACAGTCGTTTTGGCTGCGACTCTTCATGCACAGGAATTGTATGGTTTGGCTTGGTCTTGTAAAGAAAAGAGAGCTGTAGGAAGGTAAACCTTGGCTTTGGCTCAAATGGTTGATGCGTTACAACTGCTGGATTGATGTGAGCCTGGGTTGTGATCGGATGAAAATTGGAATGTCTGAAAATGTCTGATATAGTGGATGAAGTTCGTGGTGGTCGAATTAAGGTAGGTTTAATAGGATGAATTTTGAGACGGCTTATTGACGGATCGTGTACTTGCGGTCACCTAGCCAAAAGAAGCCATTGAAAAGTAGACGGTGGCATCTCATTCCAAAGTGAACAGACCATAGTTCGGGACCGGATTGTGTAATGACTCAGATGGACTTCCGTAAAAGGGTAGACCCTCAACCCCCTTGGAGATCTCGACGAGGAATGAAGAACAGATAGAAATATACCTACAAGACGAAACCCCCTACTTTAATACTTCACTAGACTTATGTCCCATGAGCCCAGTGTACATGAAGTGAATGTCGAGGGCGTCCAGACGGCTCCTTTCCGAGAGAGCTGAACAGTGTGGGGAAATGAACCAATCGATCGAGTACACAGCGAGATCACCGTGAATTGTGAGGGGCGTAGATACAGGGAGGATGGAAGGAGGAGGAGGAGGACGATGAAGAGGAGGGATGGCTCGCTGCCGTGAGTCGAAGGGATGTCAATTGTCGAAGGATTTGAGGTCTGACACCTGCACGGCAGGAGGTTGAAGAGGTAGGTTGGAAGTGTCTAGAACGACATCTGACACATTCAACAATCCCTGAGCACACTCTGAACCTCTGTGTGACTGGCAGAGGAGAGAGAGGCAGAAGTGTTAGGGAGGGGAGGGGGATAGTGGGAAGGAGAAGCAAGCAATGCCTTCCACAACTTGAGGAGAAGAAGGTTGAGGCTGGCACTCCATACAAGATTTGAAGGCCGAAATTTGACAGGGATACGCGAATGGGTTTAGCGTCCTGTCGGCTTTTCAGCCAATCCGCTTTGTGGGATTCTTAGCGTCATGGTACCCTTACGGAGTACGGAGTTAGAGAGTTGGAGACGAAACCTTCAATAATTGGTCGCGTTTCTTCTGTTCTCAATTTCATACGATGATGCTAACCACGGTTCACCACAAACCTTTGATCGTTTATCACGCACCTTTTCTTCAACGCTGTCTTCTCAAAACACCATCTCTCTATTTCCCTGAGCACACGAGCTACTGAATGGTCCTCACTTCACCGCAGCCAACTCGTCTCATCTCACACGATCTGGTGTTACAACTTACAGGCCCCTACGGCTTAGGTGCCGCAGGCTATGCGCGACCTATTACCATGCAGCTCCGAGAGTTACGACATGATCTTCAATCGCGTTCCTATGTACTGGCCCTAGCAAGAGGCGGCTCTCGAATCATCTTTCGACGCTCACTATTCGCCCGTGGATTGTCCCCATCTCGCCTATGCATAATAGGATCCTGCTGCTGCGTAGACCCCCAGGGGTGGCTACATGCAGCCAATCTACCACCATAGTTTCCGCTCTGTTTCCCTGATTCTTAACCCTGCCATCCACAGTGTAGATACTCTACCGCTTCTTGTGGGAACAACCCCTTGCGGTGAGACAGATAACACGATGCCATCGTCACGAAATCGTCGTGTGGATTTCACCGGCAGCAACGTGACATGCGGGATCAGTTTGTTGCATGTTGTGAGACTTCAAATCCTCGACTTGTCTTTGACCGGCACCATACAGGTCTGCATAGAAGGGTTTTGGAATCGATAATCCCATGTGCCCACCGATGGCAACCAACATTGCTCTTCCGCGGGAGAAAAGCCTAGGATCATAAATGTTTGCGTATTTTCGACCAAAGGCCACTCTAGGGTTTCTACATTGACAACTCATGCTCGCCTCTAGTGGACTCTCTCGGGGACTACAGAGAACCTGCGATGGCCAACATCCATTTCGAGATGCTTAGCTTTGGCGTCGACTCTGTGCTTCGACGTGTATGTTTGTGAAACTGGAGAAACCTAGGTTTATTCATATCGGGATGCCGTACGACATTCTCAACCGACAAATGCAGCGAAGGCAATGCAGGGTCGCCATAGGTCTGCGGTGCCTCCCCCAGGATATTACAATTGGCCCAAACCATATCCCCAAAGCAGTAATAAAATGATTTGCGTTAACTACCTTACGTATGGCGCGACTAGGTGCAGCTGGTAGCCAGTTATGTTTATAGGGGCTGAGATCTCTCGGTGGCTGAAGTCACCCTTTAACAGCTGATATTTAGACCTATATTCCCCGTTGCTTAGGACGTAGTACCTTCGAAAAACTTCCTTGTAGAGCGGCTTAACGAAATCGGATAGGTAAAGAAGCCCGTTGATGGCGATGTGCGGGCCATTGCTCATCTCATTCAGAACACCATTGGACGTCAGCGCCACCAACCCAAGTCGCAAGCGATCTGAGACGGATACGGCTGTTGCGCCGCCAGTCTGCGGGGGGCAGAACGAGCCGATCAGATTTGAAAATTTAGTAAGGTATACCGAAGTGCTGCTGTTGTGATTCGGTTCTGCCCAGACTGATCTGGCTTGGAGATAGTACATATGTAGTTGTGGATTACAGTACTCTCCAAGGCGGTCTTACAATCAGCCCGTAGGATTGCTCAATTTCCCATTGAAGCTTTTCTGCAGGAATGACGCGGATCACGGACCTCACTCTACGCGTTTATCGCGAAAATCTCACGACATGCGATCAATTGGGCCAACGCACACTCAGCCAGCCAATGCAAGCCCCAGAACCAACCACTCACAGGGCTGATCCTGGATCACATTACCTACTTACCGTGGCTCCAGGCCATGAAGTGGATTAAACTCCTCAAAGTATCACACTAAGTACAGTATCACACTTCAAGAAAGGGTTGCCTGACTGACTTTACAGCCGGTTACCCGACGCCAATTGCATAGAAGACTACTCCGTACAATGATAACCCTACTGGATCTGGCGGTAGACACACTTCCAACGCCCGGCAAGACGACATACCTGAATCGCAAGTGGTCAGCCCATGCGTCCGCTCTTAGCAGTAGGCATTTGAGACTCTGGCCAAGACCGTCGAGATTTATACAGCCCCAAGGAAGAAGATGGGCCTGAAACGTTAGTTTCCCGGACTGTCAGGCCCCACCATGGAGCTATCTCCGCTCCTGCACATACCTACGTAGTACTCCACATATTGCATCCATTTTCGGCTGCCAAAGCATCTTGGCCAGATAGTAGTAGTAGAAGTAGACAATGTAAGGATCTCCAGCTCATCACTTTCTCCTGAATTACGACACGTCTCTCTACGTTGCGGTGTAAGATACACAACTGCTGCATAGATCTTGATGTATCAATCTCGATTGTGTTCCTTCTACCTGCATGTTTTCCAACCCCCAACTTTCAAATGTCTCTTTCGAGATATACAGCCGCGCTTCAAACGCATCTGACATGGAACCGTCACAAATGCTATCACAGAAGATGGCTGCTTCTTGCTTTCGCCTTGCACCAAACGGCGATGGCGTTTACTCATTATAACGCTGCCACCTGTGACTCCCCCACGCTTACTGTAGTTCGAGAAACTCGCATGTCAAACAAGTGGCTCTACGTGTAGCTGTGTCCAGCTTTCAGCTCAGTACGTCTTTTGTTTCCCCCAAAAGTCGGTGCAGGAATCGACCAATTTCTGGCTATTGCGTCAAGCTCACAGTTGGGCTTTCCTTCATATGATGGCTAAGTGCTCAAGTAATTCAAGTAGCTATATGTACAGATCATAAGCTACTACACGTACACCCAAGCGTCCGCAGTTTTCGCTCTTCATCTGACCTCGTTTGGACATGGTGATGGGTAGATGTTTCCATGCAGGCTTTGCTAAGATTTGGAGTCAGATAACCAGTACATCAAACATACTATCTACTTAAGTAGAGGACAACCTAGATCTTGCGTAAGATATGATTGGATATGCATGCTTGATTTGACGAGTACGATTTCACACTGATGGTGAAAGCCCACCATCCGCCTTATTCTCGAATATCTAAGCGAAGCATTTAAGGTTAAGCGCTCCCGGGAAAAACTTTCCTCTTTACGAAGTTTGAGACGGTAAAAATCCGAACAAAACGAGCTCTGGGAGGATAAATAGGATATTATCATGTTACGGCTTTCGAGTGGTCATGGCTAGTAAGTAACGGCATAGTCCTTCAACAACCTTGCTATGTATAAACACTATGCTAATCGTAAGCTTAGGAAATGGATATACATCGTTGCCGATTTGTGCCTTACCCTTCATCTGCTATTAACGCCCTCGCTTTCTCGCATCCATCTTCTACAGCAGTAAAAGGCAAAGGACCTCCGACATTGCGACTTGCGATTGGCCGCGCAAACGGTGACATTGAGATATGGAACCCTCTAAGAGGCGCATGGCATCAAGAAAGCATATTACGAGGAGGTAAGGATCGGAGCGTAGAAGGTCTAGTATGGACCCAAGAACCGGGTGAAATAGATAGGAACGGTTTCAAAACACCCGGGAAATTGAGATTGTTCAGTATTGGTTATTCAACCGCTGTGACAGAGTGGGATCTAGCATCTGGAAGGCCCGCACGCCACTACTCTGGCAATTATGGAGAGCTTTGGTGTATAGCAGCGCAACCATCGGAGCATGTGGCTAAACAAACTACATCTGAAGCGCAGAATAAGGTTATCCAAGAGGCAGAGCCTCAATACCAAAGTATCGCGGTCGGATGCGCAGACGGAGCAATAATTCTTCTATCGACTGCGGATAACGATTTACAACTGCAGAAAATACTCGTGAGACCCTCAAACAAGAGGGCTCGGGTTCTAAGCATCGCTTTTCAAAGCTGGAATGTGGTTGTTGCCGGGTACGCAGACAGCGTGATTCGAGTATTCGACACACGCAATGGTCAACAAATCCGGCAAATGTCGCTCGGTGCTGGACCAGCCGGAGGACCAAAAGAGATACTCGTTTGGTCAATAAGATGCTTGCACAACGGCACAATTGCATCCGGAGACTCGACAGGGACAATAAGGTTCTGGGATGGCAAGAACTACGCATTGTTGCAGCGTCTCAAGAGCCATACGGCGGATATCCTGGACATTGCAGCAAGTGCAGATGGAGAAATGGTTGTTAGTGGCGGCATGGATCGAAGGACTGTGGTATACCGCCGCACAGACAGTAGTAAAGCAGGCGAGCAGCGCCGCTGGGTAGAGGTCGCACATCAAAGAATGCACTCGCACGACGTGAAAGCTATGGCTACTTTTGAATCACGTCAACTAAGTATTCTGGCTTCTGGCGGTAAGACATTCTATTTCCAATGATGATCGGCATTTCTGACATTGCGATGACAGGACTCGATACTAAACCGATCATCATTCCTCTGCAAGAATTTGGAAGGGAACATCATCGGTCCCTATCAAATCTTCCCCAATCGCCTCCCATATGTAGTGCTCCTAAGAGACGTCTTATAATGAGTTGGTGGCACCGCGAAATCAGTGTCTGGCGGGTTTCCAGAACCCAAAGGCCTCAGAATGATAGTGACGGTAATACCTACTCAATTGAAGCTGGGCCGAGAAAGCTAGTTACGAAGATTGCTCTCAAGGTTTGCGTAGCATCTTGAAAACATTAGCCGTGCTTACTCTTGCCACAGGGCGAGGAGTCCCTTACAAGTGCCGATCTGTCGTCAGACGGCAGCATGATCGCAGCGTCAACAACATCTGAAACTAAGATTTTTTGGCTACGACACAAGATCAACAATGCGCTACGGGTACAGAGAATCGAAGCTCCACCACGAATAAATCGAACCGGGGCACGCATAGTCCACTTCTCACCTAATGGCAGGTGGTTGGTTATCATCACCGTTGACAATCTAGTGCATCTCTTCAGGATTACGGAAAACGAAGCTGTAAGCAAAGCACCGCAACTACTGCCGAAGCCTGTTGAGTTGAGGAGACTCCCCAGAGAGGCTGCAAAGCCCAAGTTCCAGCATGGAAGCCTTGGGAATTATAACAGATCGATCAGCCGAGTAGCCTTCTCAGAGGATAGTCGAATCCTGGCCACTGGAGACCTCTCTGGATATCTTGATACGTGGGTTCTGGAAGGCTACGAGGATCTTACGCAACCAAATAACGTCAACGTAGATGAAGTCGACTCGTCCGCCTCGTCCGCCTCGTCCGATGACGAGGATGGCGACGATGAGCAGCATCCAACCGTCATCTTTGGGCAGCACTGGATACGCAATCCAGCTGCATCACTGATACCAAAGCTTGCTGCTGCACCTATCATTTTGTCATTCCGGCCACTAAACGGGCCACCAATGCTCAAATTGACCAATGGTACTACTACTACAGTTCACCCTACACGGCAGACTCCTCGTCCACACTCCCATGACCTTCCTAATGGTGAGGATCGATTGTTCGCTATGACTTCGGAGCATCAAGTCTATGAATTTGAGGTGCTTTCTGGCAGAATCTCGAAGTGGTCCCGAAGAAACCCCACATCTCATCTACCAGAAGATTTCCGAGCTATTCGGGATCGCGCTACCGGGTTGATCTGGGATATACGTACAGATAAGGAGCGAATCTGGCTGTACGGGAGCTCGTGGCTTTGGATGTTCGACCTATCCAAGGACTTTCCGCGCCCCAAGGAACCCCTGCAGGAACCGCTACAAAAACCAGAAGAGGATGATGTTGCGATTGGCAGCAATAGCAAGAACAAACGTAAACGGAAGCGGGAGGCCAAAGGTGCGCCAAAGGTGGTGCCAGAGCCAGGAAAACAGGACTCAGGAGCAGGAAACAAGATCCCTATTTCGGAGATGGGTGTGGGTATTGGCCGCAGATTTCGAAGAACAGACGGGCCAGAGCCTGATTCGAGTCGATGGATAGCTCTAGATCAAGAGTATAGTGCGGACTCTGACGATGACGACAACAACGTTGGTGGATCAGCACTGCTTGACCTGAGACGAGGAACAGCCGAGGCAGGAGAACTCGGTAATGGTGTTGAAGAAGACGCCGTATCTATACAGGGCGGGGCCAATGCTCCCCGTGACATAAAACCAAGCAAGCGGCGAATAAACAGCGGTGTTCCCTACTGGTGTACGTACAAGTATAGGCCTATCTTGGGTATAGTACCGCTTGGAAGGGGCAACGAGGGTGAGGATCAAGATGCAGAACTTGATGGTGATGATGACGAATTAGCGAAAGGCGTAGAGGTTGCCCTGGT
>JAABUW010010300.1_pt1 | contig 10426 bp, 13 predicted proteins | sample 5560081 | NCBI WGS metagenome assembly JAABUW01 (sample SAMN10711882, study PRJNA513363) | rock metagenome | isolation source: Antarctica rocks | place: Antarctica: Victoria Land, Knobhead sud | reverse complement strand
GAGGGGGATGTTATGGTTGTGGTGATGGTGAGGGATAGTAGTTATGGGGAGGTGGCTGGGAGGCTGAGGGCGTGGGCTGAGAGATGACATAGGAGGAGTGTGAGTGGCGAATACATCTCAGGATTCGTTGGGTGGAAGGTGATCGAATGGGGATCGTTGTTGAGTGGGGAAAGGGTTGTAGCAGCTTTGTACCTGTCTGGAAGATGGCTGCGCTTGTTGAGCAGATCTACCAGTCGGTTGAATCGCCCAAGTCGATCGCTTGCTTCTTCGTGTCTTTGCGTAGAGCTGTAGATTAAACGATCCATATATTGGAAGAGAAAGCGGTCGTTCAAGCGGCCGATTTTGCTAAGAGATAATTGGTGCATAGGCTTGTCGTTGCGCGTGTAATTTTTCTGTCGCTCCTATAGCGCAAACGACTACAATCATGACAGAAGCAGGCCATAGAAATCCCCTCTATCGGTTCCGCTGGCGAAATGTAGAGAGTGGAAATGAAATGTTGGTTGACGGGACAGAAAGTCTCAAATGTCATACAATTAACCCTCTCTTTGCATCGTAGGCCTCAATAATCCTATATCACCCATTGAATTGCTGGTATAGGTTCATTAAGCCATCACATACTCACACTATCCAAAATTTGAGGCCAGCTCCTAGCCAATTCGTGTTGACCTTGAATTACTGGCCGCAGCGGTCCTCTATCGGTGCTTAGAGGGCGTATCGTCTCTGTAATTCTTTAGCTGCAGTATTACGGCTTCTTGCTTCCTTGCTGTAGTGTTCCATTACTCCAAGAATCAATCTCATGTTCGTTGGAACCTTTTCTAGTCGTTCATAGATTTGTTTGAGCTCTCATCTATTTCTGGTAATTTCCTGTGGTGGTCACCGCAGAAAGCGAAGACATCTGGTGACGCCATCGATTGGCTTGGTCTTAGTAGCCGTATTGCCACTTGCAATAGAATGTCGCTCGTCTGTGTTGGGAGCATGGGTTTTTGATATCAGATAGGCTACAGGGTGTGCGATGAATCATCTTTGCGAAGATTCCCACCGCTGGGGATAAGGCTAGGAGCGCCCAACCAGATTGATCTGTTTGATTTGTTGTTCTTATATGCAGGTGGACGAGATGTGCAAAGATTGAAGGCGATGCCTTGATGCTTGGAGGATGGGTCTGAAATTAAAGGAGAAGAGAGTCTTTTGTGCTTAGTGGTTTGGGATCAAATAAATCACGACCCTAATAGGAGCCGTTCGTAGCGCAAGATGGGACTCGGTTCCCGCCACAATAATATGATGCCGCTTTTGTCGCCACTGGCGGAAACATGAGACCACTGGGACGCTCTCCTCGCGTGGCAACTTCAACCATTTCCTACAGACCAAGATAACTTTTTTAAGAGTAGGTGCAACAACAGCGCAGAGTTTTTGTTTAGCGATGTTCAGCTTACACATACTTCTTGCGTTTCTTGGTGCTTTGTACCTTTCTCCGCATGTCATGTCTCTTCCCACCCAGCCTATCAGACATCCTGCGGATTTTCACTCAGGGTTAATAACACCCAACGAGTTGACTGCGGCTCTTCCATGGGGGTGAGTCTTTGCCTATAGAAAATCCTTTCTGCCAGACGCTGATACTCATGGCTTTAGCCCCAAAACGTTCCTTATCCCTCAAAGTTCAATGACTCTCCGACTTTCCAAAGGGAAAACCCTTGGCCAGCTACCCTTACAAGCGCTCATACATTCTGCCACCGACTTCATCGCCAATCAAGCAGACATATACGGTGAATCCGCCACTTGCAATGACATGCCGTTTCGGTACGACGTTGGTGAGGGAACTGAAATAGTTATTTGGTATATAATCCATCCTTTCACTTGGAACCAGCTTGCAACTGTGATGCGCGGACTGCAGCTGTATATTCTTGATGGGAAGAGATATAGGGCGTATCATTTTGAGATTGGAGGTTTGGACTCGCTGGATGGGTATCCTTGGTTTGGGTGGGGTGATATTGGGTTGAGTGTTGCGGGACATACGTAGGTGTGTAAACCATAAGCTCAAAGACTGAAGGGATTCTTCTTGTGGTATTTCGACATGAGAAGCATACCCAGCCTCGTTGCATGTTAAATTTAACCCCACAGGTTCCGGGCACGCACGAATCCCCAGATCATTCCTTCTCGGTCAAAAAATCTGCCCATATATCATGTCAAACTGGGGAATATAGGATCAACGCAAACCCGCTATGCCCTCTCCGACGAAAGATTACGCTTCATTAGCAACGGCACCTACTGTGCTGTCAATGGTACGTTGGTGGAAATGAAAAGCGATATTACTTTTCGACTGAGGGTTCCGCTGGAACGTTCCCACTAGCTACTGCCACCGCAACAGCTGCACAATTTAGCGGCACGAATGCGGCAGCTCAAACAAGGGACATGAACACTGCGAGCATCACTGAAGTACCTGAGACTCCAACGGTCGACCAAAGGGCTGGGAAACAGACGGCTTTTGCAAGGGGACTTACGGATTTGGGAAGACAGCTCGACGCTCTCTTCCAACGTTGCAATGATTATTGTCGAAATGGTTCTGTATTGACTCCTAGCCGTTACGGAGCAAGTGGCGAGGGTGTTGATGGTACGATATTCTCACTTCACTAACGGGGATTGCCGTCCTTGGTCGAATGGTATCGGGGGACAAAGTCTAATGAATATGCCAGACTCAGATAACTTCTACTCGGTATTCTCTTTGATTATGCGTTGCAAGAATTTGAGCATGCTGTGCCGTAATGAATGACATATGCTGCTACGTAAACGGTGAGGACTTGCCAACATAAGATCAATGTTTAGATCGGAAATTATGATACCAAGTTGTATCTGCCGCACTGCTCAAGTAAAACGATCTTCTGCTCTTGTCCATTGCCAGATTGTATTTGATGTTCCAAATCACTACTGAGCAATCGAGATAATCAAGATGTGGGAACGCCTCTCAATGTTTACTCCTCGTGGTGAGCCGGGGTGGTTCCACATCGCTAGTTGATGTTCGGCAGTAATGTTTGCAAGCTACGGGGCCGTGATATGCTATTAGACCATAGTGCGAGGTGTACCAAAAACAGCTACTGCTTTTTATTGCTCGTTGTCCCATGCCCCCGAGAGCTGAACAATGCCGTTGGTATCATAGGATCTAAGTATCCTGGGGGTATCGTGACCTCCAGACCTGTCGGGAAAACACCGGCGGGACGAAGCTTGTGTCTCTTGGAGGTAGGCGAATATCTGGACGTGGGGATATTTGGAGACACAACAGGAAACATCGAGCCACGGGCTGTGACTTGAGGAACTTGCGGGAGTGGGCGGGATCTGTTTCCTCGTTCGAATTTGATGGACACCGGCGACGTCTGTGGGCTTTCGGAAATCGGAGTCGGTGGTAAAGATCGATCAAGATTCGGGGACTCGCGCATATACAAGGAGTAGATCTCGGCTACAGAGTTCGAAGTAGGAGTCGAGGCTAGTCCATCATCAAGGGTCATAGAATGAGCTGGAGCGGAGACGACGTTTTCAATGCAAGAGGTGCAGTCGAATGAAGTAAAGCTTATTCTAAGGGGAGGATTAATGATGAAGCTACTGTAGCTCCTTCTGGGGAGCCTGGTGGATATCCTGCCAGTGTTGACGGTATGTGTTTGTGCCATTGAGTGTTGACTGGCAGACATGTGGCTATTCAACTCAGTCGTTGTTCGCGGAAAGGGTTGGTACATCTCGGAGATCTCGTTACCGGATCCAGACGGAAGTTGCTCATCTAGTAACTCTGCTCTTGAAGTATCCGGTAACTCGCGGACTGGCCCGCACATGCTGTTATTGTCAATCTCGCGCACAGAGCAGATACTGAAGACCGATGGATTATCCGATGGCATTGGTGATCTTAATTCATCGTGGCTAACCTTGCCAGATTTTCGCCTTCTCTTTCGTATGAAGAATAGAAAGACAACGATGACTGAAATCAGGAACAACACTGCTCCTACGCTAGTGCCTATGATGGTTTCACGACGTATGCGAGAAGGATTTGACGGGATGGGAACTATGTTCTTAGGGGAATCGTCGTTGAATCTGCATTGCGAAATGGAAAAGTTGGAGTGCTCGTAGTCGGTTATCAGGTAACTGAGGATGTCTGTCAGCCGTTGATGACGGAGGCCAGCTGGGTCCCATAATACATACGCTTCCTGTAAAAATGTTCGGCCTAAAGTATACTGGGAGTCGTTGGCGGCTCTTTGTAAAGGAAAGTACCACATGGTGTCCTGTACCAATGGGTACCCTTTAGGGTCAGGTACCAATGGGTAACTTGGATGAAGATCAAAGCTCCCATAAGGGAAGACTATATCTACAGATGGACCCCCTTCTGGATCTCTTATGCCGAATGTCAAAGTAGGATTGGTTCTCAGAAGCGTCTGGTGCAGCGTATCATTGACCCAGTATGCCTCAGTTGTCTCATTCCACTCCAATCCAAACGCGCCTTCAAAAGCCTGACACGCCTCCAGAGGAAGGTAAATGAAGGGCTGCGTCGAATCAATGAACGTCGCTATTGGCGTGGGCAGTAACGATTGGGATGTCATGCCAGTGGTCGCATCCAGGGTGATAGATTCTAGAGTAATGACTAGATCGCGTGATATATCTGGAGCGAGCGAGTGAGAGGCGTAGTTGGGTGTGAAGCGGGAAGAGTCATAGCCACCAAGTGTCAAGCTTCCAAAGAAGCCTCTGTTACCTAGTCAATTTCAGCGTTGCAAAACATTGACAGTCTCTAGGCTCTAATAGGTAGAAATGGTAAAGAATAAAGTATACAACATGCCTGTGGGCGAGTGATGAGACGAAATTGCCAAAGCAATTGGCAGCAAAGGTTACGCGAGGACGCAGCACCATACAGTGTCTCGAGAGAAATGCGTAATAGTATTTCACTCACGGTACTTTGCCCCTGCAGTATACGCCCAGGATAAACTCGGTATCAGACCTTGGCTTTTCAACGTTGTCAAGTAGCTGGGCTTTGTCGCATTGAATGTAGTAAGATTGGTTCCTTGAACACCCAGACCAAATATACCCACATGATAATCCTCTGTGGCGATGCCCGCGACCACTTGCGATGTAAGCGTGGGGCCTCCAGTGGCATTACTGAACCCTAACGAAATTGTGTCGAGTCCATAAGTGCCACTCTCTTCATAGCCAAGATTGTCTTCGAGACCGAGCGAGAAGTTACCAAGTTGACTCCAAGACGATGATTGCGATGAACTGAACAGTCCACTCCGAATTGCAGTGCAAGTCTGATGAGCGATCATGCCGGCTTCTTCGGCCAAGAGATTGGCGCTGGCGACATTGCAATACCCTAACCCTAAGATGTTGTGGGGCTGGGATTGCGGCTGAAAGAGATTATTCTGTCTGCTCTCTGAGAAGCTCCTCAGTTCCACTACTTGAACATTTTCGATCCTAATACACGCGGGGACCAACGTTGCTATATTAATAACGTGAGGAGATGCCAGTCTGCTGGACCACATAGGCCCCAGATGGCATTGGATCTATGGCATCGCCCGCCCTCGCAACTCTGCATCTCTTGTTTCAAATTCCACTACCTGCACGTTTCCACCTACCTGCTGATGTAACACCCGCTGGTACGCTGCATTGCGGTGCCAAACTAGATACATGACTCTCCGCGATCTTAGCCTTGTGCTTATTGATAGGCACACATACCCTGTTGAGAGCCTTGCATTGTGCTGCTTTGCCATGATCAAGCATACGGAGAACGCTGCACCCCTATTTATGCCTCACATCATTGCCTGTTTTCAACGTCGATTGGCCATGCTAATATTGAACATCATCGTATGCATGCATAACCTCCGATCTTCTACTGTGCCGGTATCGGACTCTTTCCACGCGTCCTTCTGAAAGAACTGCTCAATACCATTGCATTGTTCTGCAGGGGCATCGTCAACCTGATGCGTCTTATGTCTCGAAATCCACCTACAGATGATGTTTCTGCAATCTTCTCATCGACTATGTTTCACATTGCAGGGCGTGGACCTCCCTAAATGCTTAGCGATTGGCCTTACTCATCTTCATTATCATGGAATCTGCAGCATCGGCGTTTGAGAAAAGCAGTTTGACCTACTTTGCCAAGATTCTGTATAGGCGTACCGACAGAACTGAATGATATCGATTGCACTATATGTAGGTTTCACTTTTAGTCTGAGCGCTCTCATTCCCAAGTCTCATCCGACTTCGTTTCACAACTTTCGTTCTCTAAAATTGTGGTCTCTAGTCACCTTGAACGGGTATATAGCTTTCTCAGCCATCGTTCAACAACTCTGTTCCTGCAGCCACCCATAATTGACAGCCTGGTCCAGTGTGCCCTGCTCCAAACATGTCGATCAAGCCCATCAAATTGTTACATATTTCATACATAATATTTGTGCTATGCCCATGTCTGATTTCCACCCTTATCAAAAAAGATCCTGGGCCGCTTCCCGTAAACGTGGCGGGGCGTCCGGAACTGGCCACGTCTTGTTCAACGCCTAAAGCATGGCTGGAGGCTCTGATTCCACGTGCTCTAGTTCCTCTCCTTTCTCTGTCGGAGGCAGCTGCTACAGATGTATCTTTGACAGACAGGTCACTACATTGACCACGCTAGCAGCAGCACCTACTCCAGCAGATGCTACTAGGATTGAAGTGATGCCAGTCAGCCTGGAAACACCTATCACACCTGCGACTCCAGCGACTCCAGCGACCCCAGCGACTCCAGCAACTCCAGCGACTCCAGCGCCCCTCGGTGCTCCTACGACTTCAGATCTTCCTATAATCACTTCTGGTCCGTTACCAGCTTGCATGTGGGCTCAATGCAATCTCTTCTATCCGGTGAGCGTAGCACCCGCTCCACCTCTTTTCAGCCGAGGCTAATCAAGCGTAGAATGTGAGGGTATATCATTGGCCACAAGAATCACAAAACACAGCCTGCCTCTCAACAGCGTCAAGTCTTCCTGGCCTGGCTCCTCTGCTCGGACTCGATAGGTACCGCACCCAGACCCCGTCAAAGGATACTCGAGCTAACGACTGACACAGTCAATCCCCGAGCGTATATGTCGTCTTTGACTTGGTCACTGCCTACAATGGTTGCAGTCGAATTGGCTCAACCTACGCGAACATTACCACTTCTTTCCCTCCTGGTCATCTGTCAACAATCAGACCTGATGATAACAGTACTCGCAGCTTCGATTTTGCTGATCTTCCATGCCCTCCGCCAGGAGTTAGTTGGACTTCATCGGGGCCCTATGCACCTTTGCTCTCGCCTCCGTCATTCTTGTTCGCTCTAGACCCTGCATTCACTAGCTGTATACCCGCCTTTCATCAGGGTGTTGACCCTCCGACGGCTTTGCCAACTGTCACTGGCCGTATCTCACAACCTGAACACAGACCTGTAGGACATCCGCATCAACACAAAAGAGCAATTGAGCCCGCTCATGTAGTACCCTGGACTCCGCGGAAGACCACCGATTCGGTGTAAGAGCTCGATCCTGGCAGTGACGGGTGGACTTTTCTTGACGAGATGTAATCATACAGCCGAGTGCTGACTTTCGAAGCTCCGGATTGAAATTTGCGAAGTCGGCTCAATTCAATAAGGTGAATCAATGCGGCTTAATTTGTGGCCACCTATGGAATTAGCCATGGCTTTTGGTTGAGTTTCCGCCATAGCTGAAGTCATTGATCTTGGGAAACATGTAATATTACCAACATTGTATGATGTAGAGTACGGAGGCTGTACCCCTTGTTTTGCAAGAGGTCTTGCCTGCAGAGATGGCTGTGGTTGGCGACAAAACCATTGGTACAGGTGCATTAGAGTGTAAGCTTCATTGAGCAACGCAATAGGGCTGTCGTTGATGTTATACATATACGGACCGGTTGCTGTGATCTTCAACGACAATTTGCAAGGAATAAGGAAGTCTTGCGAGCTCGGTGTCCCTGTTGTTATTTGGGGCCGGTTACATGCCAGGCTGCAAATACAGTGGTGTCCTTCCCATCCCTCTTCCCCGAAGACCCCGCGAGCTCCCGGCCGTGTCATATCGGACGAGACATCCCGCATCCTCGACAATCCTCGTCCTTGCCCTTGAAGACTTCGAGCATCTCTGGATATCAATTCATGCAAGGTTGTGTTAATATATTGACCTCTTGGACGCGGTGACTGGACGCCAAGACCACACTATCGCCGATAAGTCCGGTGCCTAATATATGTTGTATAATGGGTTCTCTTTACAATGAAACACACACACTGAGCCTTGCTATGTATTACGCTGTGGGTAGAGACTGCCAAGACAACGTACATCTTGCGTCGAAGTTTAACTTTAGTTCCGCTAGGTGCATCTAGATGAACCTATGCTGGCGGGCTTATCGCATCTCGTTCTTTTCTTTGTTTGACACTTGAAACAAGTTGGTCCCACCACACCCACAGACACTTACAGTCAGCCATCCGTCAGCATCCTCAGCGAATCTCCTGCTCTTTCTCTATTTTCAATGTCCGCTTTCTATTCCAGTCGACAGATTCATGGAATTCCACTACATTCCAAATCTCAACCACCAGGGACATATCAAGTGGTGACCGATACAATGCCAAGGTTCTTCGCTACACCTGAAGAGAAAACGCTTCACTTTAAGAATCAGCTGCATACAGTGGACTTTTCAACGACTTATCTGGATTCCTTCATTTCGGTTGTCATTGACGGCAATCGTTTTCAGGTGAGCCCTCTTCAACACCTATTCCAGCTACGAAGTAAATACTCATGTAGAACGCATCGGAAGTTCATCGATGGGTTCGTCGCAAATGATGAAGCTGGAGGGAAGCAAGCTGCTATGGCACTTACACATGCGATCGGAGACATGCTGGGCCAGATGGGGTACGAAGTGACGCGTCTTGTCATTCGAATATTCGGCAATCCGGAATGGCTCAGCGACGCCTACCTGGACGCCACTGTCATCCCACACCGAGTGAACTTTGGATGGTTTCTCCAGGGATTCAGTAGTGTGGAATCATTGGTAGAATTCGTCGCAATCAGCGATGGCCCTTGTACCCCAGTATATCGGATGCGAGGTAATTGTCAAGCGTGCTACATAAGATAGAAAATGCTGACGAACAGCAATAGATGCGGCGGGCTTACTGAAGGTCAACCTACTGGACCCGCACTGCCAGCTCGTCCTATTTGGAGGCACCATAGACGACAAAGTCTCGCAACTGATTATGGATAGCCAATCAGCCACAGCCCACGGACGCCTCATGCTGCTCGAGACTTCGTGTGGTGCACCCAATCCATTGCCAATACTGCCAACACTCCAACGCTTCTCGCTCCCACACGTCTTCCGCGACACAGAGCACCGTCCCAGAATCAACCCCCCAAAGTCCACCATCTTTCGCAATGCGCAAGGTCAGAGAGTCGACCCTCCACTCAACCCTAAAGAGACGATGGTCGTATGGCTTCGCTCGCAGAAATTCTGTAATAATCACTTCCTCCAGGGACAATGTCCGGAGCCACGATGCAAAGCGCGCCATGATGGAAGGCTTACGAGCGAGCAGTTGGACGCACTGAGGTCTTTGGCCAGGAGCCTTCCGTGTCGTTATTCTAATCAGTGTCGGGATCCGGATTGTTATGCTGGACATATGTGTCCGTTTCAGCCTTGCGCTAATAGGAATTGCAAATTCTACGCCGAGATGCATGTTATTGACAGGCGGATTGTGTCGCAGGACCCGTGACGGATCATGGAGCGTCAGGAGTGGCTTGCCGCAACTTGTACTCGAGGCAAGCTCTCGGCGGTGGTAGGTGTCAGGAGAATGCAACCACGTAGGTGTGCGGACACGATTTGCTGGACTACATAGTCCGACAAGCATGCAAATTATCTATCGGCCTTATACTCTAAGACGAGCTCCGTCAAGCGCAAGGCTGATGCTGAATCAAGAAGACTGCGGACCCATCAATAGCTACATAATTGGGTTGTCAGAGCCTCATAATAGTCACCAAGAAACGAACGAGCAGTACGTACCTTCTTACTATTACCTGACGCATGCCTATCCCTAGCGGCACCCAATAGAGACAGGGCTATGTCCAGATCAAAAGCAAGATTTTTCTCCTTACCATCCCACATCACTGTGATTACCGCCCCAAAACAATTTTCTGTTTAAACTCCTGAGTCCCTGACCGTTCGCTGCGGGAGCAATTTTTCCGAGAGTCTCGAAAAGCTTGGTTCTAAGGCGCTCAATAGTTGCCTGGAATGGGTTCCTTGATGAGATACGCGAAGTTCTGGGCTTGTACGCAGCGTTTCTGTGATGATTGAGAATGATATTAGCTATTGACGTTGAGATATATTGTACACGTTCGTTTGTGGTTTTAGCAGCACTGCTTCTGACTGCTCTCCTGAATTATATTCCGGAGACACAACCCTTGAC
>JAABUW010010299.1_pt1 | contig 10427 bp, 1 predicted proteins | sample 5560081 | NCBI WGS metagenome assembly JAABUW01 (sample SAMN10711882, study PRJNA513363) | rock metagenome | isolation source: Antarctica rocks | place: Antarctica: Victoria Land, Knobhead sud | reverse complement strand
GCAAACAAATAATAAATTTTTGCAATTTGTTAAGTTGTAAAATTAAATAAGTTGTTAATTTTAAAGAAGAAATTATTAAGTAAATATTAATAGTTATTAAAATTACGCGTTTAATAAATAAAATTTTGTTACTTAATTTTACAAATATATTAATAAAAATGTCGATCAATATTTATACTTTGTATTACTACTAGTATAATACTACAAAAATTGTTCGTTTAGTATTGCTCAAGAAATTAAAAGTTATAATATAATAATTTGTTATAAATTTTAATTTAAATTATATTAATAGAGTTGAAAGTTATTCGATTAATAATAGTTTGTTTGTTTAATATTTTAATTTGACAAAAATATTTATTGTATAATTTTTAAAAGTAATTACAATTTTGTTGTAGAATTTTATTGATTTTGTTAATTAAGAAGTGTTGCAATACTATAGATGTAACTTCTTCGATTAAATTTTTTATTGCGATAAACTTTATAGATTGATCAAAACGTTGTATAATATTATTAATAAAAATATTATATTTTATTTTGTATTCTTTAACAAGATTTTTGACTTTGTTTAGCAAATTTTTGTTGTATTAATAATCAAATTTGAACTTATAATCTTTTTAATAAACTAAATATTTTAAAATAGGTTTTTTGCAATTGTAACAACAAAGTTGATAATTAACAAGAAATTTAACTTTGTAGATATACTATTTGTTATTAAATTTTATAACTAGTTTAAAATAAATAAGTTGCAAACAATTATAAAGATTGTTTTCTTTAGAAGTTAACTCTAAATTAACGATAAAAATAATTAAATAAATTTTTTAATTGACAAATAAATTAAGTTTATAGACTAAATTATTTTTTTGTTCGAGAACTACAAAGAGATTAACTTGTTAAATAATTAACTTTGTCGACTTTACAAAAAATAGACTATAACTTTTGTGCAAACAAAAAAAAACTTAATTGTCTATTTAAAGAGTTAAAAATTAATAATATTTGTTGTAGAAATTCTTTGTTGTTACATTAATTTAAACAATTGCAATTGTTAAAATAAATTTTTGTAGAACTTAGTATAATCTAAAGTTTAATAAACTTAATAAAGAGATTTTGTAAATAACTAAAATAATTTATAAAAAATTTAGAGAAAATAACAATATTATCGATATATATTTTGTAGAACTCGCGTGGGAGTTGCAATTATTTATCTATTATTTGCTATATATAAGTTAAGAAGTTTTTAAATTTTATAGCGACAATGTTAAGTTTTTTCTTGTCTTAATAAATAATAAACGAAAACTTGTAACAATTTTGTTTAATTATTACAAATTAAAGAAAGAAGATATTGAAAGATGTAACGAACAACACAGTAGATTATTAGTATTGTAGAAGATAATTATATACAAAGAGCAAAGACTACAAGATATATTGTAGTTTCTAAGCTAGTTTCAATTAAATCTAGCTTACTTAGATTAAATTAACTTAAATTTAAACTAGCTTGTTAAACAAATTAATCAAAATTAGACAAACAACTTTTCAAGTTATCTATTTGCTACTATCTTAATCTATAGACTTTAGATATGTTGTTGTCGTATTGCGCAATACTCTTATTTAATAATAATATATTTGTTAGCTTTTATTAATTTTCTAATCTATTAATTCAAGTTGTTTAATAAAGATTTTAAATTTATTTTAAACAATAACTTTATTAGTTTATTTGCTATTATGTTTGCATTTTAAATAAAATTGATATAAATGCAATTACTTTTGCAAAAATCTTTAATATAATAAAATATTATATTAATATGTTTTAATCTATTATTAATATAAGTATCTTTAATAAATGCTAAAGTTGCTTAATTGTTGTCTATTAATTATATAGAAAATACAAATTTGTATATTTTGTTTTTGACAATATCTATATAATTTGATAAATCTTTAAAATATTTTGTATAATTAGTATCTTTTAGAACTTGTATAATTTATAGACTCTTCTTAATATATATAAATAGACTTATATACTTAATTTTAATAATAAATATTATTATTAACTTTTGCTTGCGTAATATTTATGCAATTGATTCTTTGTTTATTATAAATATATATTTAAGAATTAACTTTTAATTTAATCTATTAGATACGTAGTTTAAGTTAAAGTATATTATTAAATATAAACTTTTATTGTTGTTATATATTAGTTTTTTGTTAACAATAAAGCAAAGATATCGAAGCAATATTTTTAAGATTTAATTATAATATTTTGCTAAAATAACAAAATATTAATTTAGATATTCTATTGCAAAAACAATATTTAAACAAATATAAATAACTATATATATAATACTTTCGATTACGTATTAATAATTTTTTTGATCAATTTGTTTGTCTTTTAGTTTAGCAAATCGAAGAGAATTGTATTTATTTATAAATAATTTAGTTAAACTACTTTTGTCGATAGATATTTGTAGTCTATCAAGTATATTGTTAATATAATAGAATTAATTTATGCGTAGAGTTTTAACTTTTCGATCGCAAATAATTTTAATATTAAAATTTTTTTAGATTTTTTTTAGATTTTTTAATTTAAATATCTTTTAAAACTTGCGTTTAAATTAATTAACATTACTTATTAATTGTGTAACAATAACAATATTGTCGATATAAAGCAAAAATATAATATATTGTTTAAAATATAACAAGAGAAAAAAGTTAGTATTGCATTGCTTAAAGTCTAGTTTAATAAACTCTTTAATATAGTATTTATATTAGTTGCGAATAACTTGTTTTATATTATAAAAACTTCGAAAAATGCGCAAGTATTGCTCTAAAGATATATTTACTTTAAATAAAAATACTATATAAATTTTTTTTTAAGAAAAGACTTAACAAAGATGTTATTAACGTTTATTTAATAATATTTTAGATTTTCTAATATAACAATAATAAAAAATATTTATAAAATATTAAATTTAATAATCGAAACAAAAGTGTCTTTATAGTTAATTTCGAAAACTTGTATAAAATTTTTTATAATTAATTTTGCTTTAAGTTTCTTTAGTATTTTATTTATATATATCTTTGTTTTAAATATTTACTTGCTTGTTACAATATTAACATTTCGAAAAAAAATAACAATCTTTTATATATTATTAGCAACAAAAGCAAGTAATTTCTCTTATATAGTATTTTTTTATAACTTTTTTTAAATAAAATTATTTAAAATCTTGTTTTATATCTTTAATACAAATATAATAAGCTTACTAGCATTATTATCTTTTTTATTAATAACTACAAAGTCGCACTTTAAGTTTATAGTATTATTAATTATATCTTAAATTATAAAAATTGCTATAATGTAAACAATTTTGCTTCGATATTTTTTTAAGTTCTTTGCACTATTATTAACTTGTTTTCTCTTTAAAATAACAATATACAAAAATGTTTATATATAATGTTTAAATAAAACAAAATTATTTAAAATTATTTAAAAAGAATTTAGAACAATCTAAATAAAATTTAAATTATTTTAAACAAAATCTAAATTAATATAAATAAAATTTAAGTTAATATAGATAAAATCTAAGTTAAATTTATTTTTGATTGCATTTTTGCAAAATCTATTTACTAATTATTTTTTTAGCAAAATATTAATAATTTTAATAGATATTTTAAAATTAATATATATATTTTTTTTATTTTTAATATATTTAACAATATTATATCTAATAATTTTATTTAAATTCGATACTTATATTTTGACAAATATATTTGTCTTATTAATATATTTAAGAATTACTTTTATTTGTTCTTTATTTATAAACTTATTTTTTTTGTCTTTAATAAAAAAAGATTTGAAATTTATATAAAAATAGCATTTGCAATTCTATACATATAAATAATTAATAAATAATTTAACATTAATAAATATCTCTATAGATATAATAAATTTATTGTTAATAAACAATTCGATTGTTACGCAATTTTGTAAAAATATATTTATTTGTGCAACTTTTAGTTAAAACTTAATAAGAAGTTTTGTCTCTTTAATTATAGCTTTTATAAAGTTTTCAATAATTTGTATATCTTGTTTAGCAACATTATTTTAAAGAAAATTATATAATAAAATATAATTAAATATAATGTTAAAAAATAAGTATTATTTATTAAATATTAATTTAAGTTTTGTACTATTATTGTTGCGAATTGCAAATATTTTATTTTTATTTTAAAACTTTGTTTGCATTTATTATTAACAAAAAATATTTATAACTTGTTTTTGTTTAATTATTGTTAATATTTATATTTTACAAAAGTAATTATTAACAATTTTGAAAAAATACTTGTATTTAAATTTTAAAACTAGCAATAATTTGCAAATATTAATTAAAATAAAAACTAAAATAATTATTTTATATTTATTGATGTAATAATTTCTTTTGTTGCAAAACTTAATTAATACGTATATTTTACAAAAAATTTCTATATTTTCGATAATAAAAATAAGCTTTAAAAGTGTAATAATTTTATATAATTTTTGCAACTTAATTGTGTCTAAATAAGCAAATTAACAATATTAAAAATTATATAATTTTCTTTTGAAATTGCTAATAATTGCTTTACTAATATTAATTTTTCTTTAAATTTTTTAATTAAATATGCTATTAATTGTTAAAAATACTACAAAAAACTTTTGTTATATAATAGCAATAAAGACAAATTTGTTTAAACTTAATACTATTTTGTTTATTATATATATATTGTTTTGTTAACTTGCAACAAAAATATATTTTTTTATTTGTTTTGTATTTATATATTATATTTATTAAAATCTTTATATAGATCTTTCTAATATATATATTTGTTAAACAAAAAATTAACTTTAAAATCTAAAACAAAAAAAAAATTTGTTAAATATATTTTGTTTTTGTTCTTTGTATATATTGTTGCTATTTTATATTAATTTAAAAACAATTTTCTCTTTTTAATTTTAACAATATATTTAGAAATAACAATAAAAGAATTTTTAAAGTATTAAAACTAATTAATTATATATAAGAAAGCGTTAATATTAATAACTTATTTGTTATTAAAAATTTTATTAATATTTTTTTTAAATAATGTTGCACATTCTTTATTAATGCTTTTTTAATATTGAAATTGCTATTATTAAGTAAAATTTTTTTTTAACAAATTATTGTTTTTAGTATTGTAAATACAATACTTTTTATAAAAAATTTGTTTATTATTTTTAATAATTTTCGTTTTTTTATTTTTTTTTAAATATATTTGCAAATATCGACGCAAAAAAAGTACTCTTTAACAAAATACTTAAAATTTTGACAAAAATAACAACAATATATATCTTTATTAATTTTTCGATTAAAGAAATTAAATTTTCGATAAAAATTCAAGTTCGATTTTAAAAAAAAAATATTAATATTAATATCGAAATTTCGAACAATTAATTTTGCATTTAATTTATATAACAATTTTATTAATTTTAAATAATTTTTTTTTGCAACTTTTAAAGAGTTATATTAATATTAAAAAAAATTTAAGTATTAAAAGTATCTCGAATTGCAATATATTTTAAAAGCAAAAAAATTAATAATATCTAAATTAGTTTATTGTTGCAATATAATCTCTTTATATTGAATTAAATTTTAGCAATTTTTTGTTCTAGCTTCTTAAGATATATTTATGCTTTATTAATACTTTAATTAACAAGCTTCTTATAATTTATATAATTTATCAAATATAGTTTTCTAATAATTTGAAACTTCTTTTTGTACTTATATATTAAGAATCTTTATATTTTATATGCAATAATTATAACAATTATATTCTTTTTATTGTTTTCGTTTAGACAAAGTTAAATGTAAAAAGTAATTTTTATATTTGTTTTTACGTTTTTAAATTAAGAAATTAATAATAATATTAAATTAATTTTGTTTATAAAGATAAAAAGTACAATAAAGTTTAAAAATTATATTATATTTTAAAATTTTTTTACTATAAAATAATCTTTTATTTAACAAAATTATTGTTTGTTTGTAATTCGACTAAATATATTAATTGTTTTGCGTATATTGTTTCTTATAATATAAAGAAGTAAATAAAATAAAATTGACAAAAAAATAAAAAAGTAAATAAAGTAATTTTTGTCAAATAATAATAAAAAGATTTAATATACTAATTTTTTATTAATTTAATATAAAGACTATAATTATATTGTTATTTTAATAGTATCTTTTAATACTATATTTGCTTTCTTTAAAACAATTTAGTCTACTTTTTTTAAAATATTAATTAACTCTTTTTTAAACAATATAATTTACTTATTTTAAAGTATTAACTAGCTTTCTTTTAAACATATAAATTAATCTCTTTTATTATTGTTTATTCTTTGTAAAATTTGTAATCGAACAAAATTAATTTATTTGCGCAAAAATCTTTTGTGCAACTCGAAAATATATATCAATTTTTGTTTATTAATAGTAATATCTTTTGTTTTTTATAGAATGCGATCGAGATTGTTGCAATAATAATATTAGAAATTGTCGAATTAAAAAATTTTGCAAATTCGAACTTATAATCTATTAAAAGATATAATAAACAATATAATAAATTATTAGTATTGTAGAAAATAATTATATACAAAGAGCAAAAACTACAAAACATATTGTAGTCTCTAAATTAGTTTCAATTGAATTTAGCTTATCTAAGTTAAATTGATTTAAATTTGAATTAACTCGCTAAGCAAATTTATTAGAATTAGACGAACAACTCTTTAAATTATCTATTTGCTACTATCTTAATCTATAGACTTTAGATATGTTGTCGTTGTATTGCGCAATAGAAGACAAGATTGTTTGTTAAACTTATATAATTGTAGCTCTTTAATTGCGCTATAATATCGCTCTATATAGATATTGAATAATTATTAATAATTGTTAGTTTGTTTAAATCTTTAATATTCGTAATTATTTAATATTTTTTAGCAAACTAATTATTAAAGTTGTTGATTATATATTAAATACCAAAGATTAAGAAATTAAAAAAAGTTAATTGTATAAATGATTTTGTTTTTTCTTGCTAATAAAGCTTGTTAAATTTTTTATTAATTACTCTTCTATTTTGTTTGTCTAACAAATAGACTTTTTGTATTATTTTGAAAATTCTTGTAAAGTTCTAATTGTTATTTAGTAAAACAATTATTTAGTTATCTTTTGTTAATTTTATAGTTCTATTATTGTTTTTTCAAAATACAACAAATTTATTAACAAGAATATAAAGCGCGATTATCTTAATTAATAAGCTACAAATATGTGTATTATTAAATAGAATTATTTGATACTTGTTTAATAACATTTTTACTTTTATATTATTTTTAACAACTTAATTATATTTATCGAAACTAATTTAATAGCAATTTTGCTTTTTGAACTTAATTAAATAATTAAGATTTGTCGATTTATAAACAATAATTAACAAAGAACTCTTGTTGCGTATATAAATTGCCAACAATAAAACATTTATTATATATATATAAGTGTTAATAAGATTTAACTCAAACAAGAAATTACAATCTAGTAGAAACTAATTGATTCGAACAAATACTTTGACAATACTATTTAATTAACGATTATTTTGTGTTTTAATTTTAAGACTTAACAAATTTTAGTATTATTTTGTGTTATAATATTAAGACTAATTGTTAATTTTTAACAACTATTTAGAGTAAACTATTTAATATCGAAATTAACAATTATTTGTTTAGAAGTTATAATATTTATATTAAATAACAATTTAATTTTAAGATTATCGACAATATATATTTTTTAATAAATGTATGCAACAAACTTTCTATTGCATATATAGTTTTTAATATATATATTTAATACGAGATAATTATCGATTAAGTATCTTGCAATATTAATATCGTATACAAAGATAAGTATTTGTGTCTTTTTAATAGAGACATTTAATACAAGATTTTTAAGAAATTTGCGATCGATAAGAATTATAGTATACTCGATATTTACGCATATAATATACGACGAATTCTATTAAATAAATTCTAGCAAGATAGTAACATTGTAACAAGATAGGAACAGGATTCCAATTAGTAGACAATTATAACAACAAAGACTTATCGGGATATATATATAAATCGCACTATACAATTTAATAGTATATTAAATAGCTAAGATTCTAAGAATTAAGTAAGAAAAATCGCATATATATTGCAAATAAATTGCTAATATTAATAACAAATATTCTTAAGTTTATAGCTTAATATTACTTAATTATTTAGCTATATACAATTTTCTCTCTTTTAATAATTGTTTCTTAATTATTAAATCAAGAAATTTTTGTTCTTGTTTATACAAAAGTTGTAATAAAAAAATAAAAAAATTGTTTTTATTTTTTTTAGATTGTTAAATTAGATTTTTTATTTCTTTTGTTATTTGAGTCGATTGTGTAAAGAATATAATAAATTAGTTTATATAAAGTTTTTTTTAAGATCGAAAAATTTATTTAATCGAAATTAAGTATTTGATAAAGTTAATTGTTGTAAATCTTGTTTATTCCATAAAGATAATAATAATAGTAATAAGTTTTTTTGACGCAAATCTAGAAGATTAATTTAAGAGATAAATAAAAATAATAAAGTAAATTGTTGCTATTGTGCTTGCGTTAAATTCTTTAAAACAAAAAATAAATATATAATTTTAAAAGTTATTTTTAGTTTTGAAGTATTTAATTTAGATTGCTAACTTGATTTTAATTTATAATATTTCTTTTTAGTGTCGAATTAAAATAACAAAATCTTTTCTTCTTTATTAGAACAAATAGTTGAAGACTTAAATCTTGTTATCTTTTTATAATTAATTAAATAAAAATTTAAATTGTTCTAGATATTAGATTGATATATATTAAGTGTTTCAAAGTTTTTAGATATTATAAATTGCATTTACAAATATAATTTAAATATATTACTCTTTATTTTTTAAATTTCTTTTTATATTAATTTTATATAACATGTTATATATTCTTAAGTTTGTTTTATTAAACAATTAAATTTCTTTGTGTCTTTAAATAGTATTCTTAATTTCTTTATTATTTTTGTCAAATTCTAGAACATATATTTTATAATTGTATTTTTAATATTAAATATAAAAGAAAAGTCAATAGCAACTTTAAAACAATAAAATATATTAATTAAAAATAAATTTAACAAAGTTAAATCTTAATAAATTATAGCAATATTATTTCTTGTATTTATTCGAAAATTCTCCAAAGTTTCTTTATTTTTTAATAGAATTATATAAATAAAAAATATCTTAATTTTTGTATTAATTTCGATTTCTAGTTTGTAATAAAAAAATTGAAATTGCACAATTTGTATATCTTTAAATTAATAAAATATATTTGTTTAATATAATCTTTATTCTAGCAAATTCTTTTTTGTTAATTTAATTTTTAGTATTCTTTTGTTACGACCCTAGTTCGTTATAGCTAGTATATACTCTATAGAGTAGTCTATAGCATATAGCACGATTATTTGCATGTTTAACAACTTAATAGACGAACATTGTTCAATACGCTAATGAGTAAATTCAACATATTTAACAACGAACAAAACGAACAAAGTTCGACATGTTTAACAACGAACAAAGCGAACAAAGTTCGACATGTTTAACAACGAACATAACGAACAAAAAGAATTTTCTTTAATATATAGATTCTCTAGATACGACTCTCTTATAAATCGTATTTAATTTAAAATAAGTTCTTATTTATTGTTATTATTACATTTAGTTGCAACTTTTGTTATTAAATGATTGCTTACATTGTCTAAAGACGTTTACAAATCTCTTTAACAATACAATTCTCTTTAGTATTTCTAAGATCTTTTAGAAAGTAGTAGCGTAACACTTTAAACACTTTAAGAATATCTATATTAAGTTAACGCGTTTCTATTCTAAACACTAGCTCATTAGTATCACGTCGACTCTCTATCGAAGAAGATGACAAAATTAGAATTAATAAACCTAACATCTATTATGAAGATTGCATCGACTTGAAGAACTAACTTATGCAAATAAATATTTATTTTATCTTTTATCTTATTTTAGCGAACAAAAAGACAATTTTCGCATTAACATTTTTTAGAGAAAGAGTTTAGCATTAGCTCAAGTTAAACTTACGTAAATATTTAAAGAATTATGACAAAAACTTTTGTATAATGTTTACAAATTTCGACAATTTTAAAAAAGAGCTTCGAAGAATCTTTAAAACATTTAACGAGAAACAAATCGTAAAAAAAGTAATTTAGCATTTAATTTAATGAATTTTTGCAACAAACTACGTAGCTAAATTCTAAAAATATGTTAATTTAATTAAGTAAAACGATGTCGCATTTATAT
>JAABUW010010297.1_pt1 | contig 10427 bp, 5 predicted proteins | sample 5560081 | NCBI WGS metagenome assembly JAABUW01 (sample SAMN10711882, study PRJNA513363) | rock metagenome | isolation source: Antarctica rocks | place: Antarctica: Victoria Land, Knobhead sud | reverse complement strand
TCGGATACGCCGCCTCCGCCACCAATGTCACCGCAATCATGCCCACACTCCACGCACTCCCCACATACTCCTAGTTCTCCGGCACGTTCCAATACCGCCAGAAGAACAACCCATAAGCCGTCCAGCAGCCCATACACCGCGTGATCCAGATCTCGAGCGAATGACCTTGAACGTCCCATTTGGCGAGCAAGAGGTACAGACTCCCGATGCTGATAGGGAGTTGCAGGATCACGCCAGCCCAAAAGGCGGTCAGTTGTTCTTGCTCAGAGGGGTAGAGGGAGCAGAGGTAGTGGAGGAACGCGACGCCAGCGGCAACGCCAAGGATGAGGCGGAGTATCATGGTGGGTCTGCGATGCGGTGCGTACGCGGAGATAAGGGCTACCGTGACAAGGGCGACGTCGAAGACGAATCAGAGTAGAAAGCAGGCCAGTTCGACGGTAGTCGATGTTATGACCAAGGCGTAGTACAGCTCATACGCCAATGTTGTTGCCCTGACGGCCAGTCAGCACCGATCACTCGTCGTACGTTGGTCTTATTGTAGGATGTTCTTAGGAAGACCAGAGCCGCCGTGGGTGCTTGCAATTGCAGAATCAATGGCGTGATGCAGAGGCAGCGAGTAGAGTTGAAAGTCGTTGTTGCCGCTAACTACATCAACACCTCCGCCCAAGGAGCTGTCTTGGTACAGCGAGTAGTTTCAGATGTTGCCATAATTCTGGAGAGGACCAAAAGACAATAGCGCCGTAGCAGTCGGTCACTCCCTAACTGAAGCCGGGCACAGGGTCGGTATACCTGAACTGTCATGCACGACATGAAGCTCTTTGCTGCCGGAGCGCACCGTGGACGACAGCTCGTCGATGACTGAGTTGACATCGGTGCTCTCCAAGTTGTTGTCGACAACAGACTTCTCCACAAACAAGACGCCAAGCAAGGTATTGTTTGTATTATTTGCCAAGACCCAATCAATATAATACGGTCTTCTAATCAAACAAGACAATGTAGGGTGGAGTGGTGTCTTGTGTCTTGTCAATATATTGATGGGTTTGCTTAGTACACCTCAAAGCCACTTCCGGCGGCCACAGCCATCCTAATTAGGTAAATCGTATCTAATCAAGGCTAAGCCGAAGTTCAACCGGCGGGCGATCCCTGGAATTCGCTACACCTCCGATCTCTCAAAAGCGTCGACATCCTTCCTTAAAGGGTAAGCGCACGGGAACACACGGGACGATCAGCGGCCCGCAGTCGAAACCCAATCGGACAACTCGTAATTCCGTCCGAGGCGCGCTTCGCGATGCGCGACTTTCAATTCCAGCTCTTCTTCAAAGGAACAACTTCAACTTCGCTATAGTAGCGCATACCAACCATCGACTTTGACGACATCAGCGACCTCACATCATCGGTAGATACCTCACAGCTAGAGGTTCCGACGGAATTCCAGCGCACCAGCGAGTGTAACAGCCTGCGCAACTCCACCTCCGCCGAAGCGCCCTCCTGCAGCCTCGCTGGCTACGAAGGTATCGATTGGAAGCGTATCAAGGGCTTCTCTATACCAACGAAGAAGCTAGAGGCGGAGTCTGGCATATGGGCACTTGGACACCGACTATGGCACGAGGAATCGAAGCGACACTGGTGGCTCTGCAAGCAGTGCCATCTGCGGAAACGGCGTTTACGACGCAGCTTCAAGGAGCCGCTATATAGGGCTGACGTTGCATCATCAGGGGCTATTGGCCACCTGAAGTCGTGCCATGATATGGATCAGACAGGCGCTCCAAGTCTTACTGCGAAGAAGCGGACCCAAGTCAATACAATCGACGAAGCGTGGGCTGCAAACGGTGAAACTGAAGCGGCTGCAGAGCGCAACACGACGGCGGCTAGCTATGACGACAACCACTTCAAGGCACTGTTATACGACTGGATCATCAGCGACAATGTCGCCTTCAACCAGCTGGAGAGTGAGAAGTTCCGCAGTCTGCTTGTATACCTCAATCCTCGTTGCAAAGAATCTATACCTCACGGACAGACAGCACGCAGGACGATTGGCTCCTCGTTTGATAAGGTGCTCGGTGTCGTGACTGAGCAGCTTAGCAACGCAGTGACGAAGATCAACTTCTCCTTTGATCTGTGGACGTCAAAGACCAACCTCGCGATACTTGGTGTGTGTGCACATTATATCAATAGCATCGGAAAGCCAGTCACCTCCTTGCTAGCACTGCCGCGGCAGCAAGGAGCGCACACAGGCGTCAATATTAGCGACGCCCTCGGTAGTATCACCGCTCAATATAACCTGACGGACAAGATTGGCTACTTTACGACTGACAACGCTTCTAGCAACGATACTTGTCTACAGCAGCTGGCTAAAGAGTACCACTTCGAGCCGGAGGAGCGGTGGATCCGCTGCAGTGGCCACATCTTCAACCTCGTCGGACAAGCAGCGTTGTTAGGCTCTAGTTCAGCCGCTTTGCCTCAAGCGGTCGAAGACTGTATCACTGAAGAGAGTGAACTGCGTCACTGGCGCTTACGGGGACCTATTGGCAAGCTCCATAACCTTGTCTACTGGATCAATCGATCACCACAACGCTGCGACCGCTTCCTCGCACTACAACGAGAGCTGATCACACCGGCCAAGCCGGAAGATAAGCAAGACACGTATCAGTTGATCAAGGACGTCCAAACCAGGTGGAACAGCTTCTACGACAGTGCACAAAGAGCTGTTTACCTGCGGCCGGCTATCGACGAGCTGCTGATGCAAGAGCGGCTTCACCACAACAAGTACGTCGCTCGTTGCGAACAGTCAGATCGGCCTATACAGCAAAAGAGACCTGCGATCCTTGACGACGTGCTTTTTGACGACGATTGGAGCGTGATCACTCAATATATTGAGCGTCACGGGCTCCGCTTCTCTGGATCTTAAATCCCAGCCGCCGGAACCGCAAGGGGTTCACCTGCTGCCACTGATGCAGACTTTCCATGAACCGTTTCACAGCGGCATCGTCCTAACATGTTTCAGCAGAATCGCAGTCGCAAAAGAACGTGAAATAGTCACAACATACCTGATGCTGAAGGATTGCTAACAAGTCCGGAGTAGACATAGCTACGGAGTTGTCCACCTAACATAACCAAAGACGATGCTGCTCAGATGAAAAAGTGGGAAGCGGCACCTAACCGTCGTGTGCTGATATACAAGCGCGGGGTAGTCCAGCTAGCACGTCAGCTGGAACTCCCCCGGACTGGTCGTTTCCTCTCCTGCAGCGGCACTAAGCAAGTGGGTGGCGCTAATTTGCCGTGCAGCAAGAAGGTGCAGTGAACGAAGCTTGAGCTTCCACCGAGACCCATCTGAATCTTGTACTTCTGGACAGTGCCAAGAAGAAACCTTCCGACATAGCAAGCTGAGTGCATACACACATATACTAGTTAGGCATCTGACCAATCATGGGAGGACCCGTGTGCTGCCATCTCGTCCGCCTATCGGCTCTTGCCGTAGCCATTGCCGTCTAGAACTGTTGAGAGCTCGCAGCTTGACTTCTTGCACTTGTACCAGCAAAACGGACGTGACATCTGCAGACGATCATGAGTAAACGTAATGCTTGCATGCGGACCGACGAATATCGCGTTGTAACATGCAACAACTGGACGGAAACATGTGTCTTCGCGGCCCAAGCAGCATCCGCATGAGAAAGTATGGCATTTACAATGCAAGAGATGCGCCAGGCATGTTTCGATGCAAGCGATTTGGGCGTGGTCTGTTCCACGCACATCTTGCTCAGCGGGGCAATCGCTAAAGTTCCTATGGCATGCTGTTGTCACAAGCAGTACAACATTGTCTGCTGGGCCTGCCACAGCAAACATTAAACATTTAGCGAAGTCCTCATGCATGTGGATAGTGCATCTTGTGATAGCGATTGGGTGTGACGAAACTACAAGAAAGTACTACGTATTGCTACTTTGGAGAGCCTCAGGACTTTGGAGCGTTGGGCACGATCAAGTCTGATAGTGTTTACAGCGTGGGTTGAATACGAGCCTGTCTGGTGATAGTCCCGGTTTATGTGCAACTGGTGTCGAGCTCCAAGCGCTTACTTCGTACGAAAGTGCACGCTCGTCAGTCATGATCATACGCTGCGAGACTTCCGTTAGCGTTCTTGTTCTTACCATAGGTCTCTTGGAAAATAGTGAAGTAGAGGCTGGGTAGCACCATCGCCCGGCCCGATCGACCGGAGATCTGAGCATCACGCCAACGCGACGCCGGTGAAACCGCATGCCAATATCGTTCGTGTTCGCCACACCACTACACATTCATGTTTTATGGTGGGCTTGCACCTTGTACTCTTAAACAGCACGTATTCAGTCAGGCTACCGACCTGCGCTTCTTTGTCTCGACTTGCTTCGTAAATGAAGAATATGGACTTGGTAACAAGCCTTGGCAACTTGACCCTGGACAACAGCCACGATATACTCCCTGATAGTTTGCCATTCCTGTCGTCGACTCATTGCCCTTTCTCGCGGGCTCAACTCAATGGTGTTGATGACTTCCTTCATCGACTCTTCGACGCACGGTCCGAAGGCTTCAACGACGAAATCTGGGTCAAATCACGGGATGCTACTTTATCCCGACCGCAACGTACTACGAACATACTTGAGCGATCGGACAAAACGAGTGTTGCTGCTATGTTGAGTCGCCACCTGTGGTGGGAGGGCGAGAACGATGAAGAGGATAATCTCGTCTCCTGGACAAGCTCTTTCCTCTTCGTGTTGCAGTATGCCTTCTATCGAAAAAGATACCATGGTACGGATTTCAAGACGATGTTCATCTGTACAGTCGACACGAGACAGCTTCCAGCCGACGTTTACGTACGAGACATGGACTTGATCAATGCACATTCGCCCTTGAACAGCAGATTATCGGACCTGCAGCGCATTCGGCTCGGACCACACTATTTCGGGGAGTTCCTTTCCCAAGGAGCGCTTCGCATAGAAGGTCACTGCAGTATAGTCTCTATGCAAGACATCCTCGATGCTGGCCTGTTTCGGCTACGACCAGAATTCGAAGGTTTTGAGACTCGACCACCTACATGGGCGAACGAAGTGGTTAGGCTACGTCGAACCGACGCAAGCGCAGATGAGATCACCCGCTTAGACTGCGGTCACGTAGAGATTGCTGAGCATATTGGGCATCTCTTCGGTGCGCGATTCAAATGGCCTGTTGTTCTAGCTTGTCTAGCATTGAAGCCTTGGGATGAGCTCGAGACTCACTTGATGGACGCACTAACGCAACCAGCGTTTGCGGGTCAGTACAATCTCAACGTAATTAGTGCGGGTGCTAATCAGTGCAGCAGAGATCAAACAGCTCGCAATCTCATCGTCAAAGATCAAAGTGGTAGCGTCTGCGGGCTTGCCGGAGGTTCTGCGCGTGGAAGAGATAGCGCAAACCATTTCGACCAATCTCCTGCTGGACAGGGCCCTTAGTAAGTCACTTCCGTCCGCGTCTGTACATTGTGGATTGAGACTGATCTTGGCGACTTTCTTAAAATGAAGAGGAAACACAACTCGCCAAGAACAAGCTCAAATATGTCCTTGCTGTACTAGCCGAGGAGGGATTTACCAGAAAGCTGTCAACTAACCGCGTTCGGGAAAGCAAGACGGTTATCCTGAGAGACCTGGAAGACATCGTGGAATGCGTCCTTGCGGTTCAGGAAGTCGCGTCAGAATGATATACCTCTGTCAATATCATACGCCTGACGATCGATGCACATCGACTGTGGGACAACCGTAAGATTTCAATTGTTGCAAGAAAGGACAACACTCAAACCGAGAACGCCACATAGCTCATATGAACGATAAATAAAGGAGCGTGAAAGCCAGCAGATGACTTCCAGAACACAAGGGCTGCACTTGTCTTACTAACGGCTAGATCGCTGGCTATGATTTGCGATTCATGCTAACACTGGCTACAGTACTAAGGGAGCCGCCCATGTGCTAGAAGCCGTCGTATGCCCCTATCCATACGCCAACGAACTATTATGCGTAAAAGGTGAGCAGGATGAGGAGACATTGGGCTGCAATGGTCACGTGATAGATTCATGCTGATGCTGACTCAAGTCACGTGGACGTATCGGAGCATCGGCTCTTGGCGGATGTCCACTGAATTCTCCGTCGGGAACAGCAGAAAGATCTGACGTGTTTCTTGTTGCCGATAACGTTACTCCGAGATGCATCACAAATGCACTGCATCAACTTGAAGTTCGTGATTGGACCATTGCTTGGAGCATGCGGTCAAGACGACAATATGTGAGCGATCCCAGCATGAAAATTGCACGTGTAAAAACACCGTTGCAGTGTTACGCTTCGTAGGCCTGGCGGGCGATGGCGACCCAAAGGACTGTTAGTGTGACCCACCTCATCTTGTGACGGTAGCACCTTTGGCATTAAGACTGCCTTGTCTCGGAAGAGCACATCTTGTTAGACTGAAAGCCAGCCCCTCCGCAGCGATGGTGCTCGAGTCTTCAGATGTAGAGGCAGAGTCATTCTTGCCAGCAGATCAGAGGCGTCGAATGTACTGACCCGTACCCTTTTCCAACGCATCTCTATCAACCTTCCATCGACACCCCGCATTGTGACTCAATAGGCTGAGTCTGCCCCATCGCGGTCACATGGCTGCAAAAGCTGTTTGAAACGTGTCACTCGTTTTAGAGTAGCCCTAATCGACTTGCCATCCTCGAGCTTTTTTTTTCGCGGCCGTTATCGAAGCGACGAACGAAAGGTCTGTGTTCAAGCTAGCTGTCGTCTTCTAAGAAGATAAGTGGATTGCGATGCAGTGGGAGTCCGGATAGTAGGCCAAACTAAAGCTATCTTGGTTAATATCTCAGCACAATCTGATTTGGGTGGTGAGGCCACGGTCGTTCCAGCACGAATCTGTGTTATCGCAGGCATTTAGAGATATTTAGCGGCCAAAAATGTAAATTGGCAAGTTATGAGGGTCTGAGGATCTTGCAGTTGTGCCATATGCCGTTTTTGCAGGCGTCGCTATACTTGGTCGGACGACACTGCAAGTCCAGATAGCGCTGCCACGTGGCCTCTTCTACCAGGTCCGGCCTCATGACTGGTATTGAGAACTCCCGTCGACTTCCAGGCGGCAATACTCATCTCGTGGGTGCGAAGCGAACCCTGGCGCCCGTCATCATTTGCTAGAGCACAACGAGTATCGCCTTCCTCTCTACCTGCTGCTTCCACGGCTCTCGTCTCTAGACGATTCTCTTGATTGGGCCTGTGACCCTCTTATCTGATCTCAAGGACGTGCCGGCTGGTGCATCGTGCGCTGGCAGCGTGCGCCTTGGGCTGGCAGTGTTGGCAAGCCCATGAGCGCGATGCAATATTGGAAACATAGGTCTAACTGCAAAGGTATAAATTGAACGAAGGCGTGCTGTTGAAGCAGCTCTATTGGTAGGAGGTGTGCAAGGCAACTGCAAGCCGAGCGTGGGAGGCCGCTTGGTGGCATGCTCTGGAGCTTATCAACGATCGTCAAGATTAGTAGATTTGTGCGATAGTAAGGCTGTCGGAGTCCGATCGACGCAATGGGCAAACATGATGCGCAAGACATTCGAAGAAACCCATGCTGAGACTCGGAGTACTGGAGGCAGTCGTGCCTATAGGCTTGCTCAGACAGAACATTAGCGGAATTGTGTACAGGTTGAATAGTAAGAGTCTCTGGTGGTAGTATGCCAAGAAATGGACGCAGGGTACTTGAAGGATGTAGACTCGATGCAGAAACTTTCGCCAGCCGTGGCAGAGCCGCTGAAAGACGAGTGCTGGACAGCCGAGACTGGATGCGGCCGAGTCGAAGATCTAAAGCTGCATGCAGGGAGTTGTCGACCGCTCATGCCTCTATCAGCTTGCCAGCAAGGATCAAAGCTCGCGGTGATTGCCACGTCATACCACCAATTCGTGTTCCGCAGGCCTCATACCCCATCTCACACCTCGCCATTGACTCAGAGCTCGAGAACGACAAATATGTCGAATGGGCTATTTCAACTCACAGACATCCCTGAGATGGGTACAGGCGCTGTGGCAAACACGAAAATTGCAATGGGGCAACAGATTCTAAGCGAACCGCCTGTCTTCCAAGTTCCGACATCTGTTGGCCCGGAGAAGCTGGCACAATTCATTCTCACAGAACTGCAGAGAATAGAAGTCGACAAACGAAAAGAATACTTTGCGCTAAGCAACAACTTCGTCAGCATGCGTCCGGTGGAAGGCATCTTCAAAACTAATGCGATCCCACTGGGAAATTCAGCTCCAGCGGGCGGCATCTTTCTCCAGTGTTCACGATTCAACCACAGCTGCACGGCGAATGCTGCATACCATTGGAACTATGAGATTGGTGAAGAGAGGATTTACGCAGTCCGCGAGATATGCAGCGGCGAGCAAATCACCGTCAACTACCTCTCCGATGCAGTATGGGCATTACCCAGTGCAGAGCGAAAAGCTCGAATCTGCATGGAATACCAGTTCCAGTGTAATTGCAATCGTTGCAGATGTGCGGCACCGGAAGAGCGAGTCGAGAGCGACAAACGTCGAGTACGCATCGCTGAATTGGACAGAGCTGTCGGTGACGGCAGTTTCATTATGCTGAACCCCAGCAAATGCCTGTCGTATTGTCGAGAGGCACTCAACTTGCTTGAAGAAGAGCGCGAGTCTTCTCCTCGTCTGGAGCAAGTCTACTACGATGCTTTCCAAATATGCGTCTGTCATGGTGATCTAGCTCGTGCGAGTCGATTTGCATTCCTGGCGACAGAGCAAAACCGATTGTGGCAGGGACAAAGTGCCCCAGGCTTTGCTGAAATGGAGGCACTTGTTGGACGGCCAGAATCGCATCGCTTGGCTTTCCAAACAACAAAGTGGCTCTCGAAGTCGAAACGTATCAGACAGCAGTCTTGCTGGACTTCAGAAATTTGGCTGTGGTCGCGGGCAGGATAATCTGGCCATATTTCGGATACTAAATACAGGGCAAGATTGACTAAAATTCTCTGATCCAACCACTAAAACATTACGTTCATGCACGAGATGTGAACAGCCGTGGCCCCATCATTATCACGCAGTTCTCGCTCTCCCTCGATAGCCTCTTCTTCGAGAATTCGTCCTCTCCACTGAGCGCAGCCGACGCTGCTTGCGACTACCGGTCCCAAATATGCCAGCTGAGACACTACGCAAGCTGGAGCGCCTCTGCGGATACTTTGACAAGCCAACTCTTCTCGTCGTTGTCCCGATCACCAGAGACCATTCTGGAAGGTTGCTGGCACGAGGATTCCTCTGTTCGTTCGCCCGTCCACATCAAGCTCTTATCGTCATTTGCGGTCTGAGGAGAGTAAGATTTTCTACTACGTATGGAGATGCGATGTAGCCGAGTTGAGCTCTTCCGGCCCCTACCGGTCGGATAGTGTGGTCGGCGCGGTTGTCGTTTAGTTCGACCACGCCTGCGACCATGCTGCTCTATCTTCCCCCTACTTGACTTCTCACCTCTTCAATCGCTCCATCTTCGCGTACCTCTAAATACTGGAGATGCTCCTGTTTGGTGAAAATCCGCTGACATCGTAACCTTTCGACAATGGTATGATTTCTGCTGCTTGATGTCTTCCTGCTTTCACAATTCAATCCCCTTGACTGTGATCAATAGGGATTCCATACACTTTCCGCCAATATGCTTGAATGTTACTGCTCTAAGGACACATATGTTGACACTCGCCATCGCCGTACTCGCACTTCAACCCGTCCTCCCAGATCACTAACCCCTCGATCGTCTTGTCTACGCACCACGGTAACCTTAAAAGTCGCTAGTGACTTGGACAACTCCGGACCATTGCTGTACTTCTCCCGCTATGGCGATCGCCTGCTTCTCGTCATGCCGTGTTGCTTGTTCTGCAAATGCCCTTCGACCAGTCACGGCCATAGTGCATACTAATATGCCCGGGGTACAACGACCTGCCACTCGCTCAAATTTCGAATGCCTGGCTGGCCATTGTTCGCTAACGGGAATCGGATGCTGCGATCTTGGGACAAACAGTACTACATACTGCTCTCGACTCCAACCGGTCTCAACTGACTTAAACACCGTTCTCCTGATCGCAAACATCGCGGCTCTCAATATGCGGTATCTGGGCTAATACTACAGCCTACTGGGTCGCTTGCCCGAGCCAGCATGCTGCGGACTCCCTTGCGATCGACGATAATACCATGACAACGACTACCAATTCCATCATTACTCTTGTTGTATAGCTTTCTGAACAATGACGGGTACCCAAAATGTTACTCAACTGTCTATACGCTACAACATATCCGGATATGGGTCGTTTGGCCGTGCTTAACGTTTATCCCAACTGAACCGAATGCGCCCGAATCGAATCGGCCTCCTGGTGGCGTAATCCGCACATTTTTTGTGCGAA
>JAABUW010010294.1_pt1 | contig 10429 bp, 10 predicted proteins | sample 5560081 | NCBI WGS metagenome assembly JAABUW01 (sample SAMN10711882, study PRJNA513363) | rock metagenome | isolation source: Antarctica rocks | place: Antarctica: Victoria Land, Knobhead sud | reverse complement strand
CGTGGAATGTTGAGCGTCGTTATGATTGCATAGTTGTGAGTGCATATCAGCGTGAGCATATGACCAAGAAGGGTCTCAGCTGGGGGTCCCTGCAGGGCTGACCTATTGGTTTGTGACACCAACTTTGTATTCCCAACATGCTGGTCTAGGTGATGCTATCATCCTGACAGCAATGACAGTGATGTTGAAATCAGGTCCAGGGGTGACCTCACAACCATCAATCTTCAACAAAGTGGCCATTGGCCAAGGGCAATGGAGATAAGAATCTGTATCTCAGCAGTATGGCAATATCTACCATGGCACATAACCAGAGCCTTCAAGTCATGGTCACAATTGCTTGAATACCACATTGTTGTCAACAAGCCTTGCAACCATGGCAAGTGAGTCAGGGGTTGCCGATGAAGCAAAGCAAATGTTGTTTTGCCTGTTTTGTTTTGCCTGAGAACATGCATCAAACGAAACCCTAGGAGGAGCCTTTGACTTCATTGACTGCTTTTCAGGCTGTAAATTCCAACTCGGCGTCAATTTACAACTCAATTGAACTCAGAAACGCAACGAAACTATCGGTTCTGACGACTCCTGACCAGCTTCGGACTCATTCCGCATCATGTCGCCAGCTTGCACAGCCTTCACGGCACACCAGCGGTCATGTATATGCAAATACTGCTGAAACAGCGCTCGTGTTCTGCCGTTGACGGCGTCGTTTACGTTTGGATGGGTCGGCAGCAGACTACGTTTCTATTGCTAGTGTTGCTTACAGCACTAAGCAAAGTCTCAATAGCCCAAACGGATGCGGAATTTCTGCTGGAAGCGGAAAATTGGGCGGCATATTTTGGCTGGAACGAGTCCTCAGATATGTGCAGAAACTGGACAGGAGTAACTTGTGGTGCAAACAACAGAGTGACTAAATTGTGAGCACGAGAGCACGTATCGACTGTGTGTTCAGGAACCTGCTTGTGGATGGTAATGCAGGAGCTGTGACAGTCTGTTATATACTGTCGTTGAATTGGCTGTCATGCTGTTGCAGACAGCTGACAATCAGCAAACAAGCAGGGTCTCAACCTTAAGCCTTCCCAGCACATGGAGCAACTTGAGCCAGCTGGTCAATTTTGCTTACTATGGCACCAATTGGGGCAACCCCACACTGACTGGAACTTTGCCTGCCTCTTGGGGCGCCATGACAAATCTCACAACCTTGACGGTGTCCTCTGCTGAGAATCTCAGTGGCCCTCTGCCAGATGCTTGGAATGGCATGTTGAACCTTCGAGTATTCAATGTGGATGTGTTCAGCATCAGTGGCACACTGCCGGAGTCCTGGAGCAGCATGACACAGCTTACGGATGTGTCAATACTGGCAGAACTGACTGGGACATTGCCAGCTTCTTGGGCGGCCTTCACCAGTCTGAATTCAATCACTTTGTCTGGCAGAAACATCACTGGCACACTGCCGGAGTTCTGGAGTAACATGAGACAACTAACAACGATGGAAATAGACAACAGCCAACTGACTGGGACATTGCCATCTTCTTGGGCGGCCTTGCCCAGCTTAAATTCTATCACTTTATCTGGCAGTAACATCACTGGCACAGTGCCGGAGTCCTGGAAAAACATGACACAGCTAAGAATGATGACAGTAAGCAACAGCCAACTGACTGGGCCGCTGCCAGCTTCTTGGGCAGCCTTGCCCAGTTTGAATTATATTGCTTTTCCCAGCAACAACCTCAATGGAAGTCTACCAGTGGAATGGAGCAACATGACTCAGCTCTCTCTTGTAGAGTTAAGGGACAACAGACTTTCAGGGTCTCTGCCGGAGGCTTGGGTGGGAATGAGTCAGCTGAGGTATGTGGCTCTGGTCAATAATACACTTATTAGCAACATGAAGCTCCCTCAGTCTCATGTATTGGGTTGCTGTCCCCTGCAAGAGCATATCATGGCACAAATGCCATGCTGCTATCATCAATTTGTTCAAGTAGAGTGCTCACCTTTGCATGAGGGGCTGCATGTGCATTCATATGCTAAGGAGCGTGCAGCACATACATATGCATAAAACGGCATATGATATTGCTTGCAGGTATTTAGGTTTGACCAACAACAACATTTCCAGTTGTCCTGAAGCATTTATCGACACGAATGTAGGACGGTGCACAGGGCTGTCGCTAGCTTTATCAAGGACAACATGGGCAAGATGCAAAAAATCGAAGTTGTTGACATACTGTGCAGCAAACCCTGATTGCTTTCTCAACAATTTCTCAGGAGTTGGCAATGACTTGTGCATAATCAACAATGCCAAACTGATCCTGACTGTGCTGTACTGCCTCTTTGCAAGCTTGCTTGCATTGATGTGGATCACGTTTGTGGCTCTGCGATGTTGGCATGCAAAAAGGGTGAATGGTCTTGTTGACAGCAACAAAGGGTATCAGACAGTTGTTAGCAGAATGCACCATGGCTGGAGTCAAGCGCTGAAATGGAAACCCTGGGGACTGAAAATGTCTGCACTGATAGGGTTGGGCATGTTTTATTTTGACAAAGCTAGTGACATTGCCTTGCTGAAGCAGGTTTTTGGACCAACTTGGACAGGTTACGTTTTGCTGACTCTGTTGTTGCTTCAGTACGTCTTGCAAGGGTATGTCCTGATCTATCACCTCACCACAAAAGTCATTGGTTGGACTTTTTGGACAAAGCAAGTCCGCTTGGGGTTGCGTTGACAATCGTGCTTGATGTGCTTCTGTTTTTTGCGGATTTGGGCATTCCTCTCAAATACATTGACCAACGAGTGAATTTAGAGCAATACCAGCTATTCAGAGATGCTGGTAGGGCATTGTATGGTACCTTGCCAACAGTAATCTTACAGTCAGTTATTTTCATAGAGCCTACCAATTCAGAAGACAAACTTGATCTGTCAGTGAAAGTGTTTATGATTTCGTTTGTGGCTGCTGGTCTACAACTGCTCAAGGTGAACGGGGAGGTCATGTATTTTGCTCTGAAACAAAAGGAACATGCTGCTCGGGTATTTTGGAAATTGCTTTCTGCCCGAAGATTCGTCAAGGAGGCACCAAGTGTACTGTCAACGCCACACTCGGGGGTAGAGCTATTGGCCAGGCAACATGCAACCAGTAGTCAAGACGTTGCATGACTTGTTCGTGGCCATGTCTCACACCAAGCACTTGGTGTGACTTGGTGTAGAGTCTGCCTTTGCAGCGTGAATCAGTGTATGGAGTTTTTGAGCCATTAATGACATCATTGCGTTGAAGTCATGCAATGTCAGTGCACCTTTCACCTGAGCTCCGTAGTCAAGACTGGACCCCAGTTTGTTTCAAATAAAAGACATCACGTGACAGCATGCCAACACTCAGGCGCTGGACTCCTTGCAGGTCTTACATCATGTGCTGCCATTCATGTCACCTGAACTCAACATGCACAACAGGCGGCTGCATGAAAGTCACAGGGCAGACTGGCCAGCCAGCTGTCATATCAGCACATCACAATTCGCGATGAAAACCTCAAACGGCTGTTGGAGTTTCCGCCCACTGAGCAGCCACCAACGCTTGCTGTCTGTACCCGCATTTACAGCAAACTATATCAAATCCTGTCTGCAATGCCTGTCACACTAGCTTGACATGCCATAACTTGTCTTGATGCATCTTCGCCCAGGCTGTCATGAGTCATCTTCATCCACAGTGTCATCAAGAGCGGGGTCGATGCTTCCCTGGACATCAACATGAGGTGTTTAGGCATTTGTGGGGCCCAGCTGTTTGTATCACCATCTGTGACATACCAGAGGCTTTAATGCCATCGCCAGAGGTACATACATACATCAATACAAACCATGGGCAGAAGCAAGTCATGCAAATGTGTGAACAGGCTGCATGCACCTTCTTGTTGCTGTTTGCATAGACAGCAACAGAGTTAATTATGTGTCTGCAGCAGTGTCTGCCAGCATGCATTCTTCTGACCGGATCTTTTTCCAGTTGTGAAACAAGCACTCACAAACACTTTTGCTGCGCTGAATCTGCAGAGCCTAAAAGAAGTCTCGTCCCAAGAGGTGAACGCAATGTGTGAGTGTGCAGAATACTTACCAGCATCTCATCAAGCATCTCACTCTCAGGCAGCATGGGCACACCAGGCATTCCCGCCAAAAACTTGTCCAGATTGACATCTGGGGCTCTCGCTTCCCGCCCTGGCTCTCTAGTTTCCCGCCCTGGTGGAGGCTTCTGCCTGACTGCTCCGTCCTGTCCAGCTGTGGTCTTTGGCGCCACAGCTGGTGCATCGTACTCATCCCGCCAAAACTCTTCGTCGTCCTCTAGCATCAGCATTGCTGCATCCTGTAGCAGAAAGAAAAGAAAAGTTTACGCTTCTCAGCAATCATAACAGGAGCCTCCTGAGGCGGCAGCTGGAGCTACATCCTGCAGTGCATATGTTCTGCAGCCACATAGCAGTGCCAGCACGATAAACTGCAACACTATCTACAACACAACAGCAAGGGCCATAATGAAGATATGGGTGAATCTGCACCTCATGAGTTGTGAGCCTTTCCTGCTAGCTGCTTAGTCATGGCGGTCGCACTGACTGCTTAGCAGCATGATGACTACATCTCGACACTAGATGTACAGCGTGCAGCAGCCAGAAGCAACAGCATGTGGTCGTCACAATTGTCAAAGATGGGCACAGGAACATTGCATACCTCAATTCGATTGACTTCTGCCGCGTCTTGCGTCTGCTCAGCCTTGAGAACTTGCTCTGCAAAGTCCTCCCAAACATCCTCTAACCTACAGGTTACTACAGATTTCAGTGCAGTGCACAGTCAGGAATTGTCAGGCTCAGCTTCTGGGCAGCCCGGCATAATACTTGGCTTCTCATCAAATTGACTCCAAAAGGCGCAGTCTTTTCTTTTCTCTTTTCAGAGCTGGGCAAGCAATGACCACACAAAGCAGTATGAGGGCAGCCAGGGAGAGAGACAGATTTGGATGAGGGCAGAAGCCTCGCTGATTGCAGTGGACAAGGCTGAGTGATTGCAGTAGGCAAAGCTCACTGATTGCAGCAGGCAAAGCTCACTGATTGCAGCAGGCAAAGCTCACTGATTGCAGCAGACGAGGCTGACTGACTGCAGTAGGCAACGTGCCAGACTAAGGCTATGTGTGCCAGACTAAGGCTATGTGTGCCAGTCAAGGCAAGGCAGTCAGGCATAACTCAAAACCAATGCAGTGTACATGTGCATAAAGGCTATCAATGGACATGTACTCCAATGATTACACCAACACAAAGCCACATGTGAGTCATTGGCAGGTTCCAAGGCATGCACTAAATCCATGATGGGTTCAGCATTTGGGGTTCAGGACATATAAGAATGTCACATGCAAACCTGAAATGCGCTCGGATCCATGAAGGAGTGGCTGTGCTTTCTAGGCCTGCTAGGTTATCATTCTGCTCAATTTCCTCCATGATGTGCGCCAATGCAAGGGCCTGTGCAAAGCGATTCACCCCCCTCTCTATTTGCTCATGATGCAGCTCTAGGGCTCTGCCTTCAGCTTGCTCCATCTCCCATCGTTTCCTTGCGCTGTAGTTGAATTCTGCTTGCGCCAGACCTGCAGATGAGCTGCATTGTTTGATCTCATAAATAGGCAGAGCACGCATTGCTTGATCTCATGCATAGGCAGAGCACGCCAGTGCAAAGAAAGCTATGGCATAAGTTAGCATGTTGAAGAACTCAGATTTCAGCTTTGATGTCCCAGTTGTGCTGTGCAACTATATGACAACAGTCCGGCTGCAGGGGATCTCAAACTATGAGCCGTGAAGCATTATGTTCTGTTCAAAGCGCTGCTATGTTGCAATTGGACTTGAACGCAAGAAATGCATCACACTATCTCTCACCTAGCGCAACCTCTTTAGGGTCTAGATCAGGCATGTCTTCTTCTAGGTCATCTGGGTAGCCATAATCACCCACTCCCATACCTAGATCCTCATACTGATCTATATAGCTGGAGTTGTAGTATGATGAATCCCCCTGCAATAGGAGGTCACTGGAAAGACCTTGCTGCTGAAACAGCTGCTTGTCATCTTCCCGCCCATAATCTTCAGATCTGTCTGTACACATTTCAAACACAATTTGAAATGCCATCAAGAGACAGTATGCAGTATAGACTTACTACATGCAAGGGTTGAGGCTTTGCAGCCTGTGTAAGGAATCCATGCATGAGGCTTACATGGCACTGCCAATGATACAAGTCAGGCCATGTGATGAGACAGCACTGAATGCCTGATCTTTGTCACTGGTGAGCGCTGAAAGGTCACGCTCGAGTTTACACATGCGTTGATAGCATTCGCAGCTTTGCAATGCATGTTCTGCTGGCAGAGAGAGTCTCATGCATTGTATGCAGGTGAGACTGCCACTGGCAGAGTGACGCAAGATGTCTGCTGATGAACCAGGAAATGCTTTCGTTTTGCCTTGCAGCAGATCATATCCAATAGAACATCAGCAGCTTTGCGCCATCACAAATGATCTGCTGCTGAAACAGCAGTAGATCAAAGCGAAGATGCAGTTGCTTTCCCAGGGCTGTAACAGTAGTGCACGCACCCAGCCATGCACACTTGACTAGGCCCTGGGGTCTTGATTGGGGTCTTGACTGGGGTCTTGACTGGCTGTAAAAAGCAGTGTGAAGAGCGTACCATTGTCAAACAGCTCGTCCTCTGCTGGATCAGGCATCATCCGCGCCATCTCGTTGAGTTCTGCATTGTCAACGCTGCGTCTGCGTGGTTCATCTGTCTGATCCCTGGCTTGGGCTTCGCTGTTGGACTGCAGCAAGGGTGCACATGTGTGAGATCAGGGAAAGAGCACTGTCTTTCAATGCAGCGCACATGATCAGCGATCAGCTGCTAGCATTTATGCTGCTTTGTACTAAACGTGCAGCCTATTGTGCTGAATAGGAGGGGCCTGACCCCTAAGCGAATTTGCACAAAGTGGCCTTGCTGCCTACCTGCTGTTCAAGTGTGGCTGGCTCTGCCGCACGCGGTACTTTGGAAGCTGAACGACGTGAAGGCCTGGCACTGGTAAATGGCCTGCACACATGACAAGTGGTGAGAGTTCAATGTGACAGCGTCACCAAGACATATGCGTGCTGGATGGCACCATCAGTCTGCGGACCTGCTACTCGACGCCACAAGTTTCTGATTGCGCTCTCGTCGGCAGGAGAGATTGCACTGCGGTACGTGAGCAACTCTGTGTGGTGTGGTCAACGTCGTACCAAACATGCCTTGAGCTGTTAGCGTCAGGCAGCACTACTGGCACACGAGCTGTGCATGCACACTGTACTTCAACGCTGATGACCGGCCAGAAGAGGAGATGGCAATTTGCACTGTTCGCATGCGCTGCGGCTAAATTTCCTACCAGCCAGATTTGTCTTTAGGGCTGAAATTTAACGCCTGCATAACCTAGGGCAGGGGTAACGCCTACACGGTATCGGAAGCACTGCTGCTCTTTTCAACAGTACTCCACCGCAATAGCTTTACCCCCACGCCCGTTGTCGAGGCCCCGGTTAAGTTTTTTGCTTTGTCGGGAATTTGGAAAAGAGCTGTTGCCTATTGACACTGTGGGCAGCATCCAGCCTAGGATGACGGTCAACGTAGCGTCTCCTGTGAAAGTCTTGTCGAAACTTTTGATCATAGCCGTCTTTGCGCAGAATGTGTCTTCAGCTGCTTTGTTTCCCAATAGTCAGCAACTTGAGCAATCTGGGACCAAAGCCTTCAGCAGTGATCAAGGCTTCATGCTAGACGAGTCGGCACAAGCTGCAGCATCACTCGCCAGAGCATGGGGGTTTGGTTCGTCCTACTCATTTGCAGAAACTGCAGGCAAGTCCTCGCTGTTCGTCTGCAAATCTCAGCTGCATCAGGACAGCACACAGCAAACCTTAAAAACAGCAAGGCGATACCCAACCAAGCTTTGTTTGATGTGCTGTGCAGATCCATCAGTAAGCCTGAGTGATGCTTTGAACATGCTAGGCATGTACTCTGCAGTCCTGGTAGTCTTGCCTGGTAACAGTCCTCCTGAAAGGTATCTTTTGTCTTCTGTACCCGACATCAAGTGCTGACACAATATGGCAAGCTTCAGTCAGCACAAAAGCGTTGGACACTCTGTCACAAGAGGCTCTCTAGCAAAGGTTTGACCATTGCGCATCTAGGCCAACAAAAGACATGGCAAAGCCCTTTCTCACATTGCAAGAGGGCGAGTATGAAGGGCAATTGTCCAATGTCCTGCCAGTCAGCTCCATCAATAAAGCAGCTGCATCGGCTTCTGCTATGCTGGGCCAACCTTTGTACCCATTCAGGTGACTCACAACTTGACTCACACAACTTGACTCACAGTGTGAGCCACACTGCAACACATGACTGTTGTCCCTCCTGTCTGACTCAGCTTGTGCACAATGAGCTACATTACAGCACATCATTGCTGTCCCTTCTGTCTAACTTTGCTTGCACACCACAATGTTCTCACCTCTTGAGGCATGCATTCTGGCAGCAGGTTGATCCTTTCCCTGAGGCTGCTCTGTCTTGCTTCAAATGCCTGAGCATGCTGTGCATCCTTGACGAGCCATCCAGTCAGAGTAGCAAAGTGTAGGCCTGTATGTTTGACCATAGTGTGCCCATTCTTCTGCTGGTGAGATGTCTGTTGTGCACCATGCCTTCAGCTGTCAATTGGCATGTCGTAAATATCTGTCCATGCATGCATGCAGGCTTGAGGTGCTGCACTTCAACAAGAGCTCTGATCATGGACCATGGGCGCTGTACCATGTCCCAACTGGCTATGTTTGCCTAGACAAGCGGTATGCTTCATGAGAAGCTTGAACTGATAGGTGCCAGACAGTGGTGTTGACATCATGCACTGCAACACACACATGCGCAACCAAAAACACATAGATGAAAATAAGCAGTCCAAGCCACATACTGTGTGAAGTAGCAGGCAGTCATGCTGTGAGTACCACAAGACTCTTTTGCTTGCACAAATAGATGTGTATCTGCTGATTCCATTGCGCATGGCCTCCCGAACAAAAGCGTATAACCTTACACATTACAGCATTTGTGTACCGACCTGCTGAAGCTGACACACTGACTGGTGGCTTGCAGTGTACTGGATAACATGATGGAGCTGCCAGTCAACATGGCAAACCACATGGCTGACTTTGCCAGTCAGCTGTTTAGTCACCTCTCAGGAGTGAATGTTGCTAGTGTTCAAGAGGTAAGCCGCGATGCCACACCCATCGCAGACATTGCCAGCAGTGTGGATTCTTGACATTGCTCAGCAGTGTGAATTTTTGACATGGCTCAGAACTGCGCATTCTGCATGCAGCTTTCTTCCAGTCTCAGTGTCAGTAAAGTATTAGTAGGCGGACACGTTGTGAGCACGTGTGCTGGAAAGCTTGTGCAAGTTGAGCTGTGCTGTGTCTCTATGACAGCCTTTGGCACTATCTGCAATGTGGTCAACATTCACAGGGCTACGATGCAGATAGTGTTAAACGGCCATAATACTGATAGTGTCAAAGGGTCATAACACAGATAGTGTTAATGGGTCCCAAACATCCTTTTTCATGCAGGCTAGCACAGGCTCATACCTGGGTGGCATATTCAGTGGAGCTGCAGCAGCAGCCAGCCTAGCTGTTGCCAGTCAGATCCCCCTTTGGTTCTGCATCACCTGCCCCATAGTTCTGGGAATGCTGTTCCCCTTTGCCTTCAACTTTGGCCTTGGTGCCATCGCTGATGAGCTCTGCACCTACTACAGTCTCCCTGCTGATGCATGCACCCAGTTGTGGTGAGTATTGCACATCATTATGGTATGACGCACTGTGTTTCTTCTGTGCATTTACTGTCATGCGTATGATTGTGCGTTCACATCAAATTTCCCAAGCGTTTGCAGATCAGTGCTTGTCTAAGGCCAGCAGTAACATGGCTGCAGTTGTCACACCAGCACTCACCTCCTCATGGACATGGCATTGCATTCACAAGCTGCACGTATGTCTTGTGTCCATGTGTACAGTCGGCCATGTCAAGTAGTGGTACACATGGAGATGGCAACATTGTTCTCACAGAAGCATAGAAGGTTGAGCGCTGACATTGCTATTGTAGGTACAGCGCATTTGCTCTGGCAATGATTCTTTCCTTTGCATCGGTCCTGCCAATTGTCACAATCTGCAGACTGGCACAGTGTGCAAGAAATGTCAGCCCTAGCCCAGCCATATAGCTCTCAAAAAGGAGGAACATGGCGTCATCATATTTTATTTGCACTAGACATCACAGATGCTGGGTGACAGGAGCTGTTTGGCATGGCGATATCTCACTGCTGGCTGTGTGCTTGCATTCCTTGTATGATTTTGTACTATACCATGTATATTGTGCAGTCTCTTGTTGCAGAGTTGACATAAGGTTTGCACCAGGCTCCTCTTAT
>JAABUW010010290.1_pt1 | contig 10430 bp, 9 predicted proteins | sample 5560081 | NCBI WGS metagenome assembly JAABUW01 (sample SAMN10711882, study PRJNA513363) | rock metagenome | isolation source: Antarctica rocks | place: Antarctica: Victoria Land, Knobhead sud | reverse complement strand
CCGCGGATTCTCCGCCGCCGTCGGCCGCACCAGCGACTCGCTGCGCCTGGTCGTGAAAGGCGCCCCGGAAACCGTGTTGCCCCGCTGCACCCACGAACGCGACGACACCGGTAAACGGGTGTTGGACGCCGCCGCCCGCAAGCGGGCCACCACCATGGTCCACGCCCTGGCCGCCCAGGGACTGCGAGTCCTGGCGGTGGCGCGCCGAAACCTCAGCGAGGTCCTGCCCGAACACAGCCCCGATACACCCAGCCCCGACCCGGAGGAGTTCACCGAGGACCTCACCCTGCTCGGGTTTATCGCCCTCGCCGACATTGCCCGCCCCGAAGCCGCACCCACCATTACCGCGCTGCACACCGCCGGGTTGGGCACCGTCATGATCACCGGCGATCACCCCGTCACCGCCAAAGCGATCGCCCATGGGTTGGGGATCCCCGCCGACCGGGTCGTCACCGGACCCGAGTTGGCCGGCCTGGACGAGCAAGCCCGCACCGCCCTGGTCACCCAAGCCAGTGTGTTCGCCCGGGTATCCCCGGAGCAGAAGCTGCGGATCATCGGAGCCTTGCAACGCGCCGGTCGGGTGGTGGCGATGACCGGGGACGGCGCGAACGACGCCGCCGCCATCCGCCTGGCCGACGTGGGCATCGGGATGGCCGCGCACGGCTCCGTCTCCGCCCGCACCGCCGCCGACCTGGTCCTGACCACCCCCGACGTCAGCCTCCTCCTCGATGCCCTGGTGGAAGGCAGGGCGATGTGGGGCCGCGTCCGCGACGCCGTGGCGATCCTGCTCGGCGGCAACGCCGGAGAGGTCGGGTTCACCCTCGCCGGGACCGCCCTGGCCGGGCGCGCCCCGATCGGGACCCGCCAATTCCTGCTCGTGAACATGCTCACCGACCTGGCGCCCTCGATGGCCATCGCCCTGGCCGCCACCCCCACCGACCCCGCCGAACGCCGCAACCTCCTCACCGCACAGGTCCCCTCCCTCGGGGCGCCGCTGCTGCGGGACATCGCCATCCGCGGGGCCACCACCGGTGCCGGGGCGCTGCTGGCATGGCAAATCGGCCGGGTCACCGGCACCCGCCGCCGCGCCAGCACCATCGCCCTCGCCGCACTGGTAGGCACCCAACTCGGGCAGACCCTGCTCATCGGTGGTCGCAACCCCCTCGTGCTCGCCACCGGGCTCGGCTCCGCCGCCCTACTCGCCGGGCTCATCCAAACCCCCGGGCTCAGCCAATTCTTCGGCTGCACACCCCTAGGCCCCCTGGCCTGGGCCACCGTCCTGGGCAGCTCCACCGGCGCCACACTCCTCGCCGCCGCCGCCCCCCACCTACTTGCCCCTCCACCCCCACCAGCCGACGAGGAGCCCACCGCGCAACCCCCACAACTTGCCCTGCCCGCCGGCCCTCAACCCCGCGCACTGACCGCCGCCCCAAACTGACCACACGCTGAACGTGAGCCCGATTCATCCGGAGGTCTCGGTCGCTTTGTCCGCGCCGGGGACGGCACCGGGGGTCGGTGGGGGGGGTGCTGGCGGGTGTTGCGTTCGGCGGCGGTGGCGACGTCGCGGGGGTAGGTGCTGCGGGCGCGGAGCACTAGGAGCAGGCCGGCGACGGTGAGCGGGAGGAGCATGATGAGGAAGGTGGCGTCCAGTCCTGATCCGCCGGGTCCGGCGTCGCCGGTGGGGTTGCCCAGCCCGCCGGTGCGTGCACCGAACAGGGTGGAGACGTAGCCGAACAGCAGCGGGGCGATCGCCTCGAGGGAGGCACGCAGCACGGTGCGGACGCGCAACAAGTCCGCCACTCGAGGTACCCACCCATCCTCACGGCGCACCCGAACCCGGTCGGCTCAGCGTGCCTGTTGTCTTGATTGCTGACCGGTCAGCTTGGCGGGCGGTGGTGCGTGACGACTGCTTCCGCGCTGCGCCCCTGCCGACAGGCAGTTCGACCTGAGTGTGTGCGGCCGAATGGGTCATCGAGCCGCGGGAAAGCATCCCGGACAAAGCGAAGCTGTTTCGACGCCTGCACGGGAACGCGGATTGTCAGGTCGCAACCTTGCTCTCGCTCTGTCCAGGCAGCCGGTTCAGGTGCGCCGAGCGCACGACGTCGATCGTGGGTTTCACGGCGAACAGGATCGACCCGATCAAGAAGAGCCAGTCGGCGGCGCGCGTGGTCGAGGTGAAGAAGAAGAAGCCGCTGCCGATTAAGAAGCACACTGCGGCTCCAAAGTCGACGAGTGTGCGGACCACCTGGTAGCGCCAGTACACGGCTACGTGTCGAGGCGTGAGGTCGTTCAAGACTGGGTTGAGCAGTTTCACCACACGGTTATATCCCATTGGGCATGAAGGTCGCTGCGCACCCTCACCGGACAGCGTCGTCGCCGACCGCTTGTCGGGGGTGTGGTGGCATGTTGGTGGTATGGGTTCGGGGACGGTGACCGGTACGCATGCTGCGACCGCGCGGATGAACATCCACGAGGTGGCTCGTCAGCCCAACAGCCACCTCGGACCAACGCTGGTCGCTGCGCTCGCCGGCACCCCCCGATCGTAAGTAGCCGATTCGCTGGGCCAAGTCCGACGGCCCGACACCCGGGACCTGCTGCTGGCACCCTTGGTGACCAGGCCCTCAGCCCGGCCCAGCGGTAGTCCCTGAACCATGCCTCGGGCTCGGCTCTCCTCTCGGTGTAGGGGAAGAGAGCCGAGGCCGGGTGCCAGGCCGGTGGCGTGCTCACTGATCTGAGACCGGTGCGGCGGGGTGGACCCGCGTCCCTCACCCACGTCGTCAGCGGTGTGCCCAGAGACCGCATGGTTGTTGCTGTCAGGGGTGGACTAGCTCGAGCAGCGATCGTCCCCGCACCTTTGCGGTTGTGTTCGGGTGCCCCGATGTCCGGCCTGCGTGGATCAGCTCAGGTTTGGTTGCGCAGACCTGGCCATCGGGTCGCACACTGAGGGCGTCGACCGGGGCTGCCTGGGAAAGGGAGGGTGCTGTGCTGACCATCGCGCTCGGTCTCGGTGCGGCGCTGTGGTTGGGCGGCGGTTTCGTGCTCCAGCAGCATGTTGCTGCCACGCTGCCCTGGTCGGATGTGCTGTCCCCCCGGTTGTTGCTCGACCTGGTTCGCAAGCCGTTGTGGGTGGCCGGGATCGTGGTGATGGTGATCGGACAGTTGCTGGGCGCGGCAGCTTTGGGGCAGGGCAGTCTGGCCCTGGTCGAGCCGTTGCTGGCCGCCAACCTGTTGTTTGCGTTGTCGGTGTCGGCGTTGTGGCGGCACCACCGCCTCGGTGGTCGGGAATGGGGTGGTGCGCTGCTGCTCATCGCGGGCTTGGCCGGTTTCCTGCTCGCCGCCGATCCCGGCGATGGGCCCGGTGGGCGTGTGCACTGGTACGGGTGGGTGGTCGCCGCCGGCAGCGTCCTCGTCGTGGTGGTGTTCCTTGTGTTCCTCGCTCGACGCACCGACCTCGCCGGGGAGGGAACCCTGCTGGGCACCGCGGCGGGGGTGCTGTTCGGTCTGCAGGACGCCCTGACCAGCCGGGCGGTGCCGATGATCGGGCACGGCCCGCTGAGCCTGCTCACATCCTGGAAGCTTTACGCGGTCCTCGGGGTGGCACTGGTGGGGCTGGTGCTGGGCCAGAGTGCCTTCCGAGCGGCCCCGCTGACGGCGTCCTTGCCGGGCCTCACCGTGGCCGAGCCTCTCACGGGCATCGCACTGGGGGCGGTGCTGTTCTCCGAGCCGCTGCGGCTGAGCGCTCCCGCCGTGCTCGCCGAGGTCGCCGCTTTCGTCGCGATCGCGTTCGGAGTCGTGTTACTTACCCGCTCGCCGTTGATCGCCGGCCCCGCACCGGCCACGGACCCTCACGCCCGGCCCGGCGTGGTGGGCGCAGGTGTCCCGGAGACCACCGAGGAATGAGACAGCCCGTAGGCTCCGGCGACCACCATGCCCGCACCCAGCAGCGCGAGCAGCAGGTAGCCGCCGGTGCGGACAGCTTCGCCGTAGCCGAGGACCCCCCAGAGCACGGACACCACCGGATCAGCGATGGTGATCCCCGGTTGCGCCATCGTGAGTGGGCCGGCGTTGAACGCCGCTTGCAGCAGAAACATGCCCAGCGCACCCGTCAGCACCATCACATAGGTTTGCCACGTGGTCAGCGCACCCGCCAGCCCGCCGCGGCTCAAGGCGGTGCTCATCGTCTTCATCGACGCCACGGTCATACCGAACGCGGAACCGGCCGCCACCCCCAGTAACGCCGCCGCCCGTCGCGGGCTGCCCCCGCGTGATCCGGCGACGAGCAGGGCGATCAGGGCCGTGTTGGCCGGCAAACCGACCCACCAGCCGACACCAGTGACGGTCGCGCCCTCGACCATCGTCGGTGACAGCGCGTACAGCAGGATCGCCACCCCCGCTGTCATCGCCAGTGCCGCCGCCCAATCACGAGCGTGCAGGCGTTGGCGGAACACGGCACCGGCGATCAGCAAGGTCAGCGGCAGCTCGATAACCAGAATCGGCTCGACCACCGAGAGCGCCCCAAAACTCAGCGCCGCGGCCTGCAGCACGAACCCGACGGTGACCGCGAGGAAACCGAGCAGCCACGCCGGTGTGCGCAGCACCACCAGCACCTGCCAGCTCAGCGACCCCGCGACCGGATGGTCTCGGTGCGCCTTGCGCTGTAGGACCGAGGAGGAGGCGTTCGCCGCGGCCGCGAGGGTGGCCAACAGGTAGGTCAGCACCGCACTGCCCTGTGCCGTCGGTGCGGGCGCCGAGGAGATCGCCGGATCATCGGATCGCCATGGTGCCCGGCAGGGAGCCCAGCAGGGCGGTGAAGGCCTCGGGAAAGTCTCGCGGGCGCTGGGCGGGTGGTGGGTCGGTGCCCTCGGCGAGGGCGCCCAGCGCGGCCGGTACCAGTTGCGCGGCGCCCGGCCCACTCACCCAAGCTCCCCATGCCAGCTGTTGTTGCACGCTGTCGCGGCCGTGGCCAGCCATGGTGTCGAGTACCAGCAGCCGCCGACCCAGCGCCCGTGCCTCATGACAACTCGCCCCGACCGGTGCGATCACCAGGTCGGCGGCGGCCATGCAGGTCGGCATCGCGTCGGTCCAGCCCAGCGGGTGCAGCCCCGGCTGCCGGTGCGCGGCGTCACACAGCGCCCGGTACAAGCGTGGGTTGCGCCCGGCCACCGCCAGCACTTGCACACCGCGGTCGGCCAGTGCCACGCCCGCCTCGACCACCGGCGCCAACCCCCAACCACCGGTCGTCAGCAACACGCAGGGCCGCTCGTCGAGCTGTAGAGCGGCCCGGGCGACGGTACGTGTGGGCGCTTGCCACACCTGCGGGCGGATCGGCGCCGGCAGTATCTGCACCCTGGCATGCGGGTCGTGGCGGCGCACCGACGCCACCCCGGCCTGGCTGGTCACGGCGTAGGCGTCGATCCCGGGGTGCACCCACAACCGGTGCGCGCTCACGTCGGTACACACCACCACCGCGGCGGCAGCCGCACCCTCACGACGCACCGCGGCCGCGGCCGACGCCCCGGTCGCGAACACCGCCACCAGCAGCGCCGGCCGATCCGGCAGCCGTGCGCACACCGCTGGCAGCAACCGGCTGCGGGCGGCGACGTCCATGACCTCGGCGAGCCGACCGCCCGGGCGCAGCGCCCCGAAGTACAACGCGTCATACACCGGCGGCACCGCCACGACCCGCCGGAACACTGCTTCGCCCACTCGGCCCGCACCGCGACCAAGCAAACCCATACAGTCCAAAGTTGTGCTCTCCCGCCCGGGCAGTGCCGCGGTCACCGCTTGGGCTGCCGCGTCATGACCACTGCCCAGACTGCCCGACAGCACCACCACCGGAGCGACCGTCGGCTTGGCGGTCACCGCCTCACCGGGCTGGCCGTAGCTGGTCTGGCCGTGGCTGGTGGGCTCGTCGCGCATGCCGCTCCTGGTGTACTCGGTCTGTCCCCCGTCCGACGATTCTGGCCTGATCTCTGTGGGGTCGGCGACCGGAAGCACGGGCCACTCACCTTCGACGACAGCCCCTCCCCCCAGGGACTCCCGTACACCACCTTCTTCGTCGTCGGCGCCCAGTTCCGCGCGCACCGGGGGCCGCCGACGACAGCAAGCGGAAGGCGGCTCGTCTCGATGTCGCCGTTAGCGGGGACCGTTGCCTTGGGTCCGGGTCCGGGTTCGGCAACGGCGGTGGCTACGCGTGCCAGGACCTGAGGATCGGAGAGGTGCATCCTGGTCGGCTCGATGCAGTTCGCCTGCGACCTGGCGTCGGTCGAGTTCACCAAGGTCGCCGAGGCCTGTGGGGTGCGCGGATTCCGCGTCGAGGACCCCACCGAGATGCGCAACACCGTGCACGCCGCGCTGGACCCGACGGGCCTGCGCGGGTCGAGGCCATCGTGGACCCACTCGAGTCACCCTTCGGCGGATCGCTGCTCCCCGCCCACACCCAGCACCTGATCACCGCCCACGACAATTGGCGAGCGCGACCGCAAAGCCATGGCCACCAACCTGCCACCACCCTGCCACCACCCGAACGCCTGGCAATGTCACCATCACTGCAATCGGTGCAGGACGACCTGAGGCGGTTTCGCTGAGCCTTCCGTTCGTGCTCAGGGCGCCATGGTGCCACCATTGGTCCTGTCGCAGGGCTGAGTCCCAGGAGGTCACAGTGGTAGGTAGGCAGCCGAAACATGAGACCGGCGCCCTGGCCCTCGAGCTCGCCGAGGAACCCTCCACTGAGTGGGGCTGGCACGGGCATTTCCCGAAAGTGACGAGGTTCAGCGGCTGGGTCGTGATGCTCCTGCTGCTGGCGATGATCACCGTCGACCGGCTGGGTCACATCCCCGAGATCTTCCTCTGCGTGCTGGCGTTGCTGATGGTGCTCGTCCTGGTGCGCGATGGCGCGCGTCGCCGGAACTCGTGGCGCCGCTAGCTCACTCAGTACCGGGAAGCAGGGGCACAAACCCTCCCGGATGTGGGGCATGCCGTCAACAATCTCAGGCTCAACTCAGGCTCAACTGCCCTACCCAGAAGGCACACCAGCAACATTCGGACTGTCAGCCGCACAATTGCCGCACGTTTTTAAGTCGCTGGAACCGGCGGGGCATGTTCAGGACTTGGGCACGTCGTGCTCGCGCAGCGGACCCACGGTGAGCCCGTCGGCATGCAGGCCCTGCACCAGTGGGCGCAGCGCGCCCAGGGTGGCGTGCCAGGACCGCGGGGCGCAGGTGCAGTCGCTGTCGTGCAGCAGCACCGTGCTACCTCCCCGAACGTTGCTCCGCACGGTGTGCAGCACGCTGGCCGCGGTCGCCCCCGCGGTCCAGTCCCGCCCCCAGGCGTCCCACAGCACGGGCGTCAACCCGAGGTCTTTAGCCGCCCAGAACGTTGCAGTGGTGGCGATGCCGTAGGGCGGGCGATAGCGGACGGGCCGCACCCCGGTAGCGGTGGCCACCTCGGCCATGCCGCGAACCAGGCTGGCACGCAATGCGCGGGGTGTCACGAACAGACTGTTGCGGTGGTGCCAGCCGTGCAGGGCCACTTCGTGTCCATCGGCGGCCAACCGTCGGGCCAGCCGAGGATGGGCGGCCACCTGTTGTCCCAGCACAAAGAACGTGGCGCGCACCCCGAGCTCGTCGAGCAGGTCCAAAAAATAGGGGGTGCTGGCGGCGTCGGGGCCATCGTCGAAGGTGAGCGCCACGTGGTCGGCTCGACCACGTCCCGCGAGGTGCGGGATCAGCCGGCGAACCATGGCGAGGGCGGTGACCGACGGCCCCGCGTGCGCCAGACCCACGGCAGCCACGGCAACACCAAGCCCCGTCGCTCCTGGGCGCACTGCACGTCCTCCTTCATCACATAACGGGTCGGGAGCACCGCTGCCCCACCGCCGCCGACCGGGCATCCGGGACGCTGCCGGGATGCGTCATCGGCTAGGACCACGTCAATGGGGTGCCGGCGGATTGCCGTGCGGCCCGGAGACAAAGCGGGCCGGGTCGCTCGCGGCCCGGGCGCCGCTGTTCAACCAGCGGGTGAATCCTTCCGGGTGGCGGTGGGCCAGCTCGTCGAGCAGCGCCGCCCGGGTTTCGACCAGGCGGAGCCGCTGATCGGGCGACACGGTGTGCTGCAGGGCGCCAAAACTGGTGCGCCACCGCCAGCACAGCTCGCCGTCGCTGAGCGAGGCGCACAACAACGGCGGCGGTGAAGCCGGCTGCGGCGGGGACGGTGTCGGCTGGATGGGTACCCCGCTCTGCACGTCAGGGGTCCTCGCCTGGGGGGCGCGGGTCAGCAGGATGCGCAACGCCCAGGGTGAACACACCACGAGCAGCCCAAGGCCGAGCAGCGCGAGGACATCGAACAGTACGAGGAGACCGGACACGGCAATGACACCCACAACGGCGAGGGCACTGACACCGAGGAGGTGGGGTAGCGACGCGGCGGTCCCGCGGGTCTGCCGGTGGAGGCCAGCACCCACCATGGGACCGAAGATCGCGGCCAACACACCCAGACCGAGCAGAGGTTCCCACGGCAGGAACATCCACGCGGCGACTAAGCCGGCAACCATCACGCCGCAGATCACGCCGCACCACAGGATGCGGTAGATGCCCATCTGAAGTTTTCCCCTCTGCAGGGACTCCACCAGGAGCAATGGACTGAATTTCTCGACAATAGATCGCCGACGGGCAGCCCGCAGGTCGAGCGCGGGTGGCTGGCTTTGCGGACGCCGCCTCGCCGAACTCAGGTAGTGGTCGGCCCGGCAGTTCCGGGCTCGGCCGCCGGGTCCCAGACAAGGACCAGCATGAGACGGGCTCGCTGGTCGGGGTCCTGCAGCGCGGACCCGAACAGCTCGCTGAGCCTGCCCAACCGGTAGCGCACGGTTTGACGGTGCACATGCAATTCCTCGGCCATGGCTGCCCGGTCGCCCATGTTGCGCAGCCAGGACCGCAGCGTCTCCCGCAGCATCAGCCGGGAGGCGGGGGCGGCATCATCCAGTGGCGCCAGGTACTGCTCGCGGAGCAGATCCAACAGTCGAGGGTCGCGGTGCACGATCACGGTGTCGAGGTGCTCCTCGACGAGCACCGGGTCCCCGGTGAGCGCCCCGGAACGCCATAGCTCCGCGGCCAGCTCGGCCAGGCGTGCGCTGGCCGGCAGCTGGTGCAGCGGGACTGCCCGGCCCACAACAGCCCCGCACCCGCGCAGCGACGCGGTGAGGTGGGCGAGCCGCCCGGGACCGTTGGCGTCGGGCACGATCACCCCGGGCAGGGCGCCGTTGCGCACGGGTAGACAGTGCGGACCCAGCCGGGTGAGAGCGAGGCGGGCACTCTCGTTGCCTGGTTGCACGAACACCACCGCCGCGCGCTGCGGCAGGGCCCACCCGGCTTCGCTGGCCGCCGCGGCCACTGCGGTGCTCTCGGAACGGTCGGACAACAGCAGCTCGACGAGGATGTCGCGGCGGTGGTCGCGCTCAGCCACCGACGCCGTCTGCGCGGCGACGTAGCCATCGGTGGACGCCGCGCAGAGCTCGTCGACGAAGTAGAAGACGGCCTCGGCCAACGCGGTGAGAGCCTCGGCGCCCACACCGCTGCGCAACGACGTGGCGGCAACATGGCGCCACGCGACTCGGCCACCCACCTGGTAGGCCGACAGCAGAGTGCGTAACGCAAAGCCCTCGGACCACTGGTTGCGCCCGACCTCCTCGAACATCGACAGCACGGTGTCCGGCAGGAGTTCTACCTCCTCAGGGGACTGGGTGCGGGACAGACATCGTTGGGCATGCTCGACGAAGGCCTCCATCGCGGCTTCCGCGGCAACCACCACATCCGCGCGTCCCTCGATGAGGTACTCGGCGTACTCCGGGGCCACCGGGCCCAGCATCGTGCGAACCTCATCGAGCAACGCCGGAACCCCACCGACCAGTGCCGTGGTCAACGCCTCCCACGGCATGCCATCCGCGCGGGCAGCGTCACCGGCGGCGGCAGGCTGTTTCGGGTGCACAGCACCGAGACCCGCTCGGGGATGCCACAAGGGTCGAGTGCCGTTGGTGGTGGTGGATGGCAAGGCGTAACCATTCCGAGAGAAGCACTGGATGGCCGATACCCCCGGGCTGGAGCGTCAGCGACGACACTCGAACTTAACCCGCGGGGGGATTGTTCGCACATCGGGGGTTACCGACCCGTGACCGCTGGGGTGCTCTGGTGACCCCCCACCCGGTGCACCTACGCCAGGAAACGTGTTGACGCTGTGGTGTAGCGGCGCGCACGCTCACGGTTTACATTCGGGACGTCGCTGATGCTCCACCAACGGGCGTCGCGGTTCTTTCAGAGTTTGCTGTGCGTGACGAGCGTTTTGGGAGCAGTAGCCATGGCCGACACCTCCTCAGAGGAGACCAAGGCTCAGAAGCGGGCCGCCAAAGCGGCCACCTGGGCCGATGAGCGTTACCACCC
>JAABUW010010288.1_pt1 | contig 10432 bp, 12 predicted proteins | sample 5560081 | NCBI WGS metagenome assembly JAABUW01 (sample SAMN10711882, study PRJNA513363) | rock metagenome | isolation source: Antarctica rocks | place: Antarctica: Victoria Land, Knobhead sud | reverse complement strand
CAGAAGCAGGGCATGATGGGGTTACAGATATACCTCACGACGATCCGCTTTGACCCTGAGAATATCTTGACGATCTCGAACATCCGCTCCCACCAAGCGGCAACTTGCGCCTTGACCACGACGAGCTCCCCACAAACTAACAAAGGCTTGCATGAACCTGCAGGTCGCCTCACACTTGATTGGTGGTAACGGCCAACCTGCTGTGGGGTACAGAGGTAGAGTGACCTCTCGCCCTCGCTTCACTTTTTCGCCGACACGCGAGCTGCCTTTGGCAGTTCCGTCGCCTGCAGATTTCAGTGGAGATCTGAGCTAGCTGTCATGTTGCATGAACCCTTTGGCGACGAACCGAAGCGTGTACCGCCTACCTTCAGAGCATGTCCGCGGTGGAAGCAGGGCACGACAAGGCTTGGCCACCGCCTCCCCGTCAGAGCCGCTTAGCGGAGGACAATCTGGAGTACTCTCGGAGTAAAAGAATGAGCGGGCGGAAACTGTGGGACAGACGAGCTCTGGTAGCGGAGCTCACTGCGTCGCCGAACCCACAGCTTCCTCTTTGGATCAGGGATCCAAAAGTGCAAGGTTCAGGTCTACAGCTTTCGAGCATCTGCAGCACCTGACTCGAAAGGCCTGACCCTGACCCTACGCGGGAATAACCTCACGATCCGGAAGCTTTGAGACGCGCGGTGGAGAGCTGGCCGTGGCCGTCAAACTGTCTGGGGTAGCGTGGCCTGGGGATGGATCTACACGTGGTATTCAGTGCTTGGCCGGCATGGTGCGCCATCTTCGGATCCTTCGAAGCGTAGGTTACGGCGTTATGCTAACTGCCGTGTCGGCAACTCTGATCCTACCCATGCGGCCAGACAATTGATCGCAAATAAACATATGGAGTAAGTGGCACGTGGTGGAGGGATATCGCTCTGCGAAGGCAATGTCGAGATTAAGGGACCCTAGCATATCCCATGTCGATGAAGAGTGGATGCAGATCACATGTGGTAGATTTTATGGGGCCTGGCTTTGAGCACTATGAACCATCGGCAATGATAGAATGGCCCCATCTACCTGGAGCGAGCACGAATCAGCGAGAAGAATTCGCAGCACAAGAGCGCGTAGCGTCGTGAGATATGCCATTCTCTACGGAAGTCGGAAGTGAGGTCTAGCTTGGTCGTCTCACCTTGATATCGATGTCGATACTTCGACGAATTCGTCTTCCCAAGTTTGCTCTGCTACAGGCTTCCTTTCCCTCGTGGCATTGTATAAGGCAATGTTACACTGTTGTGGATAGCCAGGATGCTGAATACTGCATGCACCTTTACACATCCAGTAGCAAGGATTCCAAGTGGTCGATCCAGCTTCTGAAACTGCGTTCGGGTGAATGGTCTGATGGCATGTGAAGCTTTTTACTGGCGTTATTGCTCGTCCATTCCAGGGCATTCGCGCTTGGTCATAGACCAGGATGTGTTTCCTAGGGTATGCTCATCGACCGTGTGCGCAGAAGAACTCTTGTCTCTGCTCCGTGGAAGCACCATAGCTCCGCTTGCTGGTCATAGTCTGGTTATCTGCACTTTGCTCACTTCTTGGCTTTCTTTTTCTTCTTCCCGCCCCCTCCTGCGCCACTCGCTCCAGGCTGTGCTTTGTCCGTGGTAGTTGTGGCAGCTTGGTCTTGTACAGCAGTAGATTCTACCGCAGCTACATCCTCCATCACGGCATCTAGTCGGCGAACTTAGTCACAGATTTTCAAGCATATACGCACACAGATGTTCTCACCTTCTGTCTTCTGCGGCAACGCCGCCATATGACGTCCCAACCGACCCAAGCCAGTGATTAAACGTCCCACTTCCGCAGCCCGATCGGTTTTGAACTGTAAGCAGACTCCAGATTCGGGATCATACGTCTTCAAGCACAACACTGCCTTTGGTACCGCTGGTGCTGCGGCAACATCTTTCTTTCCACCTTCAGCATCTCCTTTCCGCTTTATCGCTTTCTGAACTTTCGGTGACTGGAGGTTTGGTACGTTGTACTTGACGGTTATGCGGGCCTATGAGTAGACAAGTCAGTGAGTGCTTGGCTCGGATTGCCTCTATATACTTACTGTGGTCGGTCGTGCTTGGAGCAGGAGAGAAGACTGCCGCTGCCATTCGTCGCTTGTCTCGAGTAATACCATATTGTTCAGTGTGTGGTATGTGGTCTTTCTAACCCCACGATCTTGATATTCACATGCGTGGTCCGAGCTCAGCGAAATATGGAAATTCGAACTGCCCACATCCAATGAAATTACTGCAACATATGCACTTCATGTACATACTGCAACGCGACGAGTAAATAGGAGCCGGCCGTCTCACTGAAAGTGTAAATAAACACATGAACCCTTCGCAAGGATAAGTTTGCTCTTCAGAATCTTAGCCACCTCATGAGCACGAGACCAGGCCATATCGGGCACACGACGATCATGGAGACTCTGAACGATGGGGAGAACACTGTTGCCGATGGAGTCGAAGACACCGCTTTGGCTTCATCGCCAATAGTAGACGATTTGGTATCGCGAGCGAAGACGATCCTTTCAGAACTGGAAGCCTTTCGGGATAGACTAAGGCATCTAAGGATGGCAGGCACAGTCGAAGTCGCGCATTTCAAAAATACAGTCCAGTCAGAGCTCTCGATGCTAGAGAAGCTATCTGGAAAACCAGAGAGCGATGCTACCAACCACGTGGCGCGCTCTTCGAATCTCCCATTTCTGGAGACTGTCTGGTCAACCTCGAAGCGCTCGACGGATCTGTCGGCTCTCCTGAAGCGGTACCATGCCGACTCGAAACCACGAGCATCGGCCACTGGCGTCCAGTACCAGAGACCGCCCTCGGGACGTGGGAAAAGCAAAGGAACGAAAAGCGATTCTGTGGTGGTGGACCTTGTTTCAGACGCCGGCCGAACATGGACCAAGATTTCCCTGGTGACGAACAATCGGTTACTCTTTGATCTCGCCAAAGAGGGATGGGACTCTGGAGCTTCGGACGATGAGAGCGATGATGCTATCAATGGTGGGAAGCTTGACGAGGACGATGTCGATATACCTTTAGTCAAGACGGCCAGGGACCTTACACGAGCTTCGAAAGCATTTCGTGTCCGTACTCACCATCCAGTGGTGTATATAATGCTGCCTCGTGTGCGACTTGGAGAGACATCTGAGGTCGACAGCATCGTCGAAAAGTGTCGAAAAACTGGCGCAACGATAATCTGTGGCGAAAACTCACTGCCTCCAGTGCCGTACGAGGATGCTGCAACCCACATGGCGCGAGATCAATTATCAATGTTCTCAGACGTCGTCAACATCGACTGCACCATCCTTCTCGCAGTGGTTTCCGAGTTCTCGCACGCCAAAGTATCCAAGGAACCCTGGTTCCACACTGCTTTACAAAGACAAGTCGAAATCGAGGACAACGAAAATCTCCTTCCGTCCCTTCTGTACCCAGCGCTGCAGGGTCATCGGCTCGTCTGCACCTTTGAAGCCGCGAAACGCATGCGAGAGATCGTGGACACAATCGGCACACCATCGGAGATAGCCAGGACCGCAATATTTATGGGTGACGATACATCTGCCTCTCAAGAACAACTGGTGGCCGAGCTGCAACAGTGGTCTGCCTACGAAGTACCGTCGGATCTAAAACTCCCCATCCGAGTGGTAGATCAAGATCAAAGTGGCAATCAGACTAGGCTGCCGCGTGAAGCAGTTTTGGTTGCCGAAGGCTTGACAGATATCAATAAATCTGTATTCATGTACGGATGGGCTACGGGCAGCACGACCATCACAAGCAACCGCACGGTAGTCAAGCAAATTGACAACGAGCTCGAGAAATATCATGACCTCGACGATAGAGTGTGGCCGAGGATCTGGATGTGTCCGACCGCAAGATCTTTGGTGGGCAAGGAGAAACGGAGCGCAACGAAGACGTCGTCAACCACCGCGTGGCGAATGCCGGATCCGCTGAGAAGGGAGCAGCAGAGGCGGCATGGCCTCGATGTGCTGTCTTCGAGAGAAGGTCGAGAGGTGGAAGATCTCAGACCGAACGGCTACCTTTGTGAAGAGGTGCTTGCTGCGAAGATGGCGTCTTTGCGGTAGAGAGCAGATTCACGCGGGCATGGCGGATTTGCCTCAGCGAGGTAGCATGGCTAACAGCGGTGTTCAGGCAGTGTGGTGTAACGAGAGAGGCGCACTCCTACCTAGCAAGACAATACAGCGGCCGAATACAGCGGCTGCACGCGACAGACCATTGCAGAAGAGTAACCCTAACTGAGCTCTTCTTGGGTATATTTGATAGACCAGACTAAATTACTTATGAGAGAACAGAACTTATTCGAACATTGTTCCCTCCGTCGTCAAGAAGTACAAGCCATCGGCGACGTCATGCTCGGGTATTACAAAACACAGGAGGCATGGATCGCCACTCAGACCTCCTGCTGGCGGTTCTCCTCGGCGAGCTTCTTCTCTCGCTGCATACCCTCCTCGCTGCTCCTCTCTCCCTCTACTCCCATATCCACTTCAGCCTCAATGAGCGGCCCAGTGTAGAACTTCCTGCCCTGCACGTACCAGTACAATGTGGAGAAGCCAAGAATACCAGCAAGGTAAACGATGGCATAGTTCATCTGGGGGAGTGTGAGTAAGTGAACGTTGTGTAGTGGAGGGATAGTACGACTTACATTGGCTGCTGTAGCTGGCATCACGACAGGCATGACGAAGATGATCTGGGCGAATGTCAGTGCTGCCGAAATGAATAGTATGTAATATTGACAACTTACGCTGACGAACAGGGTCCAGATACACGCCCACACGTTGATCCACCAGCCAAACTTGCCCAGGTGCCACGGTCCTGGCTGGAACTTGCCGAACATGATTTTGCAGAAGATTGGGATGCAGTAGCTCCAATCCAAGGCGATGGCGGTTACGTTGAAAACACCGAGGATGGCGGTGTAAGAGCCGAGGCCGATGAGGTTAATCGCGATACACCAAAAGACGCAGATCCAGACCGCGAGAATGGGAGTGCCGGTCATCGGCAGGATTTTTGTCCAGATGTTCGAGAACGGAACGAGACGATCGCGCGAGAACGCGAAGACGGTGCGTCCGAGGGCTTGCATGGCCGTGAAGGTGACGAACTTGATGATGAAGAAGGCGCAAAGCGTGAAGACAATGCCACCCGCCTTTCCGAGAACGTTGAAGAATATTTGGGCGACGGGTTGTGCGATCCGGGACCCAAGAATTTCGTCAACGTCTCCCATGACGAAACAGAGGACAATGGTGAAGAGCCAGCCGACGACGTAAGTGAACAGCATGGCCATGCTGATGGCCCATGGTGCCTTGATCTCAGGTTCGATGATCTCCTCTGTGATATGAGCAGTGGCGTCGTAGTCGGTCATCGTCCAGCTGACGGACAGAAAGCCGAAGAGGAATGACCAGCCGTTCGGAGTCCAACCAGAAACGTTATGAATGTCGGTGAAGACATACTTCGCTGTGTGCTTCGGGGTACCGTTGCTTGGTTGAGCGAGTGCCAAGAGGGCGATGCTGCAGGTGATGATCACCAACACGTGGAAGATCACATAGTTCTTGGTCATTTTTTCCATCCAGTATGTGGAGAGAGAGTTGACGAGACCAGTGAGCACGGTCAAGCCAGCCATTACAGCCACAGTCTGGCCTGTAGTAGGTTGGTAGTTGAAGTCGGTTCCAATGGAGATGGCAGCGAGTAGCAGAGCAGCAGCACCCCACTCAGAGGATGCAACGCCGGCGACTTGGCCAAGTAAGTTGAGCCAGCCTGTAACCCAGCTGATGGACGGCACCCATTCTCTTGGCGCGAGGCGAGAGACGGTATAGTAGAGTCCACCACAAGTCGGGTAAGCAGATACTAACTCTGAGACAGACAACTAGGCAATAGTTTAGTACGAGTGAAGCTGCAGCGCGCTTCCTGGAAGACCTACAGCAATGCACATACACCCGGATCCTGAGATCAGCCAACACCAGACGGCAGATGCGCTGCCACCAGCCTCGAGCGGATAGATCAAGGTTGTGGCGATGGTAGAAAAGGTTCCACTGATACTGACAGCGAAAGAGAAGGCAGCCAGGTAGCCAAACTCTCTTTTGAAAACTGGCGTATACCCAAATTCAGCGGCAAGAGCTTTATCCGCTTCAGTGAGATCTTCGACAGCTACGCTCTTGGTTCGACCTTTAGCATCGTGTATTCGAACATTCGTGACGCCCTCCTTGCGTCGGTGTAGTTGCTCTGGCGAGAGGTCGGCGACACTATGCTTGCGTGGCTCGGCCATGATTGTTGCTTATGGGTACCGTTTGGTGCTTTGGAAGTTGTTGCTTGCGGGCGCGGTGGTTCACGACAGGTCCAGATGATGTGTTGCTTTGGGCAAGTGGTAATAGAGTCCGGTAATTGCTGCTTATGGCAGTCATGCGGCAGGCGGATGCCTATATTCTGTGTCTCAGAGATCTGGTAATCGCAGACAGAGCTGAGGTTGGGATCGAAGATATCACAGAAAAGTTTCTGCAGCGGAGATTGTTCGATAAGGCTTCCGATAACGAAGTAGCTACCACAGGATACTGCTACAAGTACCACAGGTCAGCTGATTGTTATGTCGACAAACAGATTGCAATTGACAACCCGACCAGGTGGGACGCGGCAACCTTTTCTACGAGTTCGGGAAGGCTTGGCCGGGAGAAAGTTAGAGCTGGGCCCAGACACCACCCAATGATCCGGTATGGTCGCCGCCGGCAGCGGAATGGTTGGTGAACGCATGGGTCATGATGTAGCCGTGATGCAGGGTCCTTCAGTGGACCAGTGGATGGAAGAGTTTCTGTGAAGAGGCTTGCGTCGCTTAGCTTCGACTTAAGCCTAGTGCAGGTGAAGGTTGGCGAGCTCACGTGCCAGTGGCGTGAGATCTGTATTTCTTGCAACGGCGATTTGAAGTCAATCTTGGGTGGAAAGTCGATGGCAGCATGATGGGTGTTTGGATAACACTCGGACCTGCACAACCATGCGCGCGACGAGGTTGTATATTCGAGACGATCTTCAATGCAAGCACAAACATGTGAAAGCCTCCGTGGCTCCATCATCGCCAACCCCTGCCGAAAAGCAATCTTACCTTTCGCGAGTACCTTCCGTTCGCCGATAACACGACCTTGGCGTGGAGTGACGCCGTGGAAGTAGACTGTCAGCCCAAATCGGCCCGGACATCAGCGACGTGAGGTTGCCGGAAAGGTGATGCAGGAAAGACCTTTACTCCCAGTGATCGAAGATTGGATCATGGAGGGCGTCCGAAAGGCGTTGTCCCAGAGAGACTCCTGCGAGAAGTCGAGAAGTGAAGTCCGAGAATTCTCCATTGGCTCGGCCCAGCCGGCGCTAGTGCGGGTCTGTCCGCGGTGACATCGAAATGGTTGGAGGTGGTTGCACTTGCCATGCTCGACGTATGCAAGCTGAAGCAGTGGCATATGCCCACGCGAGGTGGTCATCTGGATCAAGGCAATGCACTTGAATCCTCGCCTCGCTTGTTGTACATATATAACAACACCCAGCCCAATGAACATCGAGTCTGCATACTACATCGAACCCATGCTATGCCTATCATCGCCGTTGACCGCAAGCGAGCTTCCGTTCAGGCAGCCACCCATTGTCGTTGGCAAATCTCTGGCCTTCTAGTCCTACCTTTATGAAGCGAGCGTAGAATCGAAAGTGATATCCGCTGGGGATCCGATCAGAACTGCGGACAGAGACATATCGCCAATGAAGGACGAGATCCTTGAATACAGCGGCAGTGATTCTGACAGAGGGCGACCACTTACCTAGGGAAACGCTCTCAAGCGAGAAGGATCGCATGGTGGCCAAGATGATGCGTGAGGGTATCCCGCGAATGGCGAAATGATAGCCAACGGCCGTGAGGATGGACACCAGTGCTTCTACGTCGGCCAGGATGAGCGAGTCAACGCATGCGTCCGCGACAAGGAATACGTTGAACCGAGTTACTCCTTTTAACATAGTTCGTTATCATTTCCATCACCTTAATGAACTGCTGCACGTGGGCAAGAACAAGACTGTTGTCGCGCCGGACTTGCTATGCTAGAGCACACTGAAGTGCAAACCGTCCCATGGGCCCGGGCAATCCTTTCAAACGCAATGTACCTCACCATCGGAATGCGTGTGACATTCCTAGCACACATGAGCAAAAATGTCTGCGGTTTTGGGGTAGAAAAAGGCTTACAGATGGTGCAGACGAAGTCGTAGACGCTTCAGCAGTCGTCGCAGACGCCGCAGTGGCCGAAGACGCAACGCTCGAGGCGGTCGAGGATGATGCAGCCGCACTAGAAGACGAACTGCTCAGCGGTGGATGACCTGTACAGCCCTGTCCCGGCGCCGCAATGTCGTATGCGTAGACATCCAGGGCAAAGTACCGAAGCGATGCGCTGTTCCTTACAGCCTCCTCGGGTGAATCGATGGCAAGCTTCAAGCAGTCGTCGTAGGTATCTGCGTAGTGGCCGACAACTCCTTCTCCCAGCTTGTCGGTGTGGAAGACTCGATGTATCAGGTCTGAAGCGAAGTAGGCTGTCGTCTCTCCGCCAGCGACTGTGTAGCCATACCCGCAAAGCCCGGCAAGGGGCCATCTGCTTGTGAACGAGTATTCGCAGATCACGGTCTCGTCGCTGCTGTTCTCGCCTCTCCAGTGGCCGGCCCATCCTGCTGGACATTAGCATAACTACATCGGACACGTGCAAAGAAACGAGTGCTTGCCAGCAAGCCTGCAGTTGTCGTCAGGGTCATCGCACCGGAACAACACCCCTGTCTTGTCGCCATTGACGATCTTGTCGAACCAGCCTGCCGGCTCCGCGGTATTGGCATTGCCAAAGTACTTAACGTAGTAGTCTGAGCTGAATCCAAAACGCAAGATGTGGTCGCGAGCATGCTCCGCCAGTAGCGACATCTCCTCGAATGCCTCACCAAGCAGAGCAGTCTCGGTGCTGTTACAAAATTGGATAGGATAGGTCATCGTCCCGCCCACGTCCCATACTTCAGCTGAGACAAAGGGTGTTTGTCGTGGGTAGTCTGCTGAATCGAATACTGGAGCGGCAAGAGTGAGAGAGGCGAGCGTTGCTGCACTCATTGCGCTGCGTAGAGAGACCATAATGATGGAAGGGTATCGAGCTGTTTGGATCGTCCTGAAGGGTAGAACGTCGACGGGGAGAGAGTGAGGGTTTGTATTACCTCTGAATGCCAGCAGCGGGCTTTATAGACTCTGCCTCGTGCTATCGGAACAGCAGCATGGTCTAGTACCACTCCACAATGGCAACTCCGAAGACGTTGATGTGCAAAGGTCCTCAATGAAAGCAGGCCAAGTCGTACCGTCCAGTCTGACTGTAGTACTGACGAATATCAGACATTGCGTTGATGCCGAAGGCAATACCGTATCATCAGGATGCGCGGCGCCAGACTACGAGTATAACGTCCCTCTGAGGATCGGATTGCTGTTCGTGATTCTGGCTGCGAGTGGTATTGGCGTGCTTGGTCCGGTTCTCACGTTGAGGTTTACGAAGTTCGATGCAGACCATGTCGTGCTGGTGTGCCTTAGGCAATGTGAGTACCTTCGCCAGATGATGGTTCTTCGCGATTGTGATGGCTGACTCTCCACAGTCGGCACTGGTATCATTATCTCGACTGCGCTTGTGCATGTAGGTCAACCACCTTGATCAGCCCGCCGTCCTCCAATGCCCCGACCTCTCCCTCCGCGCCATCTACTCCCGCTCCCAGAAATCAGCACAGGCCGTCTCGTCCGACCTCAAAGACTCGGTCGATCTATACAGCGACGACACCTCCAGCACGTACGGATCCCTCCTCTCCCGCTCCGACATCCACGCAGTCATCATCGCCCTCCCCATCCACGTCCAATCCTCCTTCATCAAAGCCGCCCTCTCAGCCGGCAAACACGTCCTCGCCGAAAAACCCCTCGCCCCAGACGTCGCAGCAGGGAAAGAGTTGGTAGACTGGTACCACGCCAACATCTCCACCTCGACAATAAACTTCAGCACCGCGGAGCAATTCCGCTACTACGCCGCCTACAACCATGCCGCGAAGCAGATCTCCACCCTCGGGGAGGTGTTGGGAGTGAAAGTGCGGATGCACACGTGTATACAGCCGGGGATGAAGTACATCGAGACGGAGTGGCGGAAGAAAACGCAGCATCAGGGTGGGTTTCTGTTGGATGCGGGCGTGCATTTTATCGCGGGGACGCGGATGTTGTTGCAGGGGGGTGGGGTGAAGGTGGAGAGGGTGAGTGCGTTTACGTCGCTTTTGCAGGAGTATTTGCCACCGGTTGATACGGTGGATGCGGGGTTGAGGTTGAGTAATGGGAGTACGGGAACTTTCAGTGTGTCTTTTGGGACGACGTTTGGAGGGGCGGAGTG
>JAABUW010010286.1_pt1 | contig 10435 bp, 17 predicted proteins | sample 5560081 | NCBI WGS metagenome assembly JAABUW01 (sample SAMN10711882, study PRJNA513363) | rock metagenome | isolation source: Antarctica rocks | place: Antarctica: Victoria Land, Knobhead sud | reverse complement strand
GCACCGCAGCAACCGCGCCGCCGGCGTCACCATTCATGGCGACCCGACGTCCGGCAAGTTCACCAACGTCGCGGTCAGGTGGACATTTGCTGATGACTATGGCCTGGTGCCGCTACTGACGCAAGTTCATTCTGCTCGCCTTCTTGGGAGACTACTGCATCACGAATGCTGAACTGGCAGACATAGTGAAACGACAAGGCGCAGACCAGCCGAGGACAGGCTGGAATCCAATCCTGCTCAACGTCCATATCGCATGGCACCGCGCGACATGATTACCCATGTGCTGATCTGGCTTCAGGCCCGACGACACCGACAGCGAGGTGCGGCTGGACGTTTGGTTCGGGCGCAGCCTCTTCTTCTTCACATACTACATCGCGGGCGGCGGCGAGCGGCAGGCGGCATTCCTGCGCTGGTTCCAGCAGACGGACCCAGACTGCGCGGCGTCGCGCAGCCTGCGCCTCGTGCGCCTGGGCTGGGCGCACTTTGGCGCCGGCCACGGGCCGCACCATGATGTTGTAGAGCTAGAGCGCATCCTGTGCCCGGTGCTGCTGCAGCCTGACCCGTGCGAGCCCAACTCGTGGTGGCTCAACCACTATGTGGCGCCCTACAGCATGTAGGTAGTTTCGTCAGCAGGGTGGGCTTCTTGCAAATCTCAGAGCGCCGCCTGAACTTACTTCCGCGCCGACGTGCGGTGGTGGCTTGAAGTGCAGACATTGGACCGTCGTTGCAGGCCAGAGGCAACATTGTTTATGGAGCCCTGTGTAGCGATCCTGCATAACGATCGATGAACGTCAGAGTGCATAGTGCTGTTGACTTTGCTGCTCAATGCAGCTGTGCATGATTGGTACACCCCTCGCTGCAGGCAGCGCTGCGTTGCACTGTCTGAGTCAGGCCCTAAAGGCCATACAAAGAAGCAGCAAACGACCTGCTTTCGACCAGCAGCCGCAGCATGCAGCCGGGCGTCAGCAGGTCCGCCCGCCTGCGCGGCAGGGCACTCAGACTGGCAGATGACGGCAGAATCGCCCTGAATGCCTGATTGACGCAGCGCGCCGCGGCCGGCGTCCACTCACCACCACCCCGATGCTGTCAGCCTGCCGCCACCCGGACGCTGGGCGCCAGCAATGCGTCGCTGGCGCAAACACCGTCCCCCGTCAGGCTGAAAGCGTCTTCGGCTGACGTCGGCGGCTTTGGCCGCCACCTGGCGCCAGCTGCACCGCCCTGTCGCGCCTGCACCTTGCACCTAGTGACGTCACCTGCCACCAGCTGGCCGAGTCCGTCAGAAACCGGCCCCAGTCACGGCTGCCGGCCGACGGCAGCCGCTGCCCGCGCCAGTGGTCATCTGTCGATGTATATGCCGTCTGTCGGGCTGCTGTCGCGCCCGATCAGCCGCCGCCTGCTGCCGCTGACGCCCGCTGACGCGGTGCTGACGGCAGCAGGCAGAGCGGCGCCAGCTGCCGGCTGGGGCGGCAGATGTGCGATGACGGCTGTGCAGCAATGCGTCTCACTGTCATTCACATATCAGGGACGACATTCAACGCCTGAATTGGACTACGCCACCAGACCTCACATCTGGAACATCAAGCGACGAAATTTGGCCACTGGCCGTCAGCTGGACCGCGGCTGACGTTGCGTCAGCACACGTCTCCTGGCGTTCAGGTTCGTTCTGCCGCCCCCTGCCGATCAGTCAAGTACCGAGACGGCTGCTTGACACTCTAGCCCACCAGCGTCAGCCCACAAAGTCTTATATGCAAACAAGTTGTTCTCCTTTCAGGCGCACCGCGACAGCAGCGCTGCAAATCTCTTGGCGGCATTGAGGCATATGCTTGCAAATGGCGACAAATCATCTTTGCGCCAAGGCCAGGCAGAGCTCTGTCTGGACATCACCGCGGCCGTCAGCGAATTCTCGCACCAAGGCAGCAGCCGCTCCTGCCGCAGCAGTTGTCGCCGCCGCAGCATCAAATTCAGCAGCCGCCGCCGCCGCAGCAGATGCAGCCGCCGCCGCCGCAGCAGCAGCAGCAGCAGCAAGCTTCAGGGCAGCAGTCAGCGCCGCAGGCTGCTCTGCAGAACTTGCCGACACTGCAGTAGTCCATGCAGCAGGCAGCTCAGCAGCCGGCGTGGCAGCAGTCACAGGGTGAGGCAGAATTGTACGCCTCCACCTGCCCGCCACGTTTAGGGACACTCGTGGGACGATATTGCATGCCCGGCATGCAGAAAAGGCAAGCGCAGTGTTAACAAAAAGCAAGCACAGATGTCCTGATCTGACTGTTGTACCCATAAAACAGATGTGGAGTCCAATATGCTACACATCCACTGGCACCAGGCCAGAAGGCCCACTAGCTGCCGCTCCTCAAGCGGCAGCGTTGCCACCCCATCGCGCGGCAGGATATGCAGCATGCCACCATCGTTGCTGCGGTCATCATACTTGTAACATCGCGGCGTTAACTGCTGCGGTGCTGCCACCCTGATGTAGCCCCTATGATGCGGCCCGTTCTTATCGTGTGGACAGCCGTGTGGATTGCTGAGGCCGATAATCAGAAAGATGACCGCTGGCAGGGGCTGCTGCGCCCGCCGGAGCCGCTGTGCCAGCCGCTGCGCAGCCTCGAAAGCCAGCTGCAGACACGCGCCAGCGGGGACCTGAAAGCCGAGCCCGTCCCGCCGTGCGCACCTGCACAACGCAGCACGAGCTATAGATATCATGCAACATGCTTTCAGCGATACAGTCCGGAAGAGAACATGTCAACGCGCGGATGTAGTGTAGTTTACACGCAGAGCTTGATGGCGCAGAGCTTGATGGCGCACCCCAGCTGCACGTCGTGTTCGGCGGTGACGCACGTGAAGATGCTGCTGTGCCCGGTGCAGACGCACTGCACGAGGTCCACAAACACCATATGGTCGCCCTGCGCAGGGTAGAAGACGATGCCGTTGACATTCCGTTGACGTTGGCATTGTAAAGGAGACGATTGCAGCGAAGAAACACCTATGCGCTGCACATGCAAATCTTCGCATGGAAAATGCAGGCATGCTGCTCTGCGCTGGTTTGTCAGCTTAGGTGATGCAATTTCACACCTTGCGCCACGGCCGCCCTGTCTGTTCCTCGTGCCAGAATGCTGAGGGAGCATAGAGAGCCGCCAGCAGCGTCTCGGCGCAGAGCTGTTGCGCCGCAAACATGACCGTCAGGTTTGCCTGGCTGTGCTGGCTGCTGAGCATGAGCTGCCCAGTGGCGGCAAGGACTGCGCCCAGGGCGCCCAGCTGGTGCAGCAGCGCCGCCTCGGCAGACAGCAGCAGGCCCAGGATGACGACCAGCGTGTCTGGGGCGCACGAGTAATTGCACCAAGCCAGGCCCTGCAGAGTGCACGATGCACGCCTGAGATGTCGTCTTCAAAGACATAAAGTTTAGGTGCGCGTCCATGAAATGGCTTTACCAAAGTTGCGCTGATTCAGAACAACATGCAGACGTGCCTGCAGAGTGTCCACGGGTGGCGGCGGCGCTGCCAGGGTGACACTTTGTCGTGCGGCGCTAGGAGTCTGCGCATATGGAGGGCGGCCTCAGCATGATAGGGCAAAGAAGCAAGTCTGAAACAACATATTTTGACAACTTGGTTTCACAACGTGGTCGTGCAGGCTTCCAAGGACAACAAGCGGATGGACCTGCTGGCCAGCTGGCGGCCCCGCTCCTCTGGCAGTCGCCAGGCCTGAGGCATCGATGGTGCAAACGATGACGGCAGTGGCCTCATCTTCATTAGTGAAACAGGGCGCTCATACATGGAGGATGCAAGCAAACATCAGTTACATTTGCGAAAGGAGCAATTTGCGAAATTCTGCGCACCTTCGTGGCATATGGCCAGGATGCGCTGCAGCTGGGGAGTCAGGCCTGCGGAGCCAAGTGCACTGGAGTCACAAAGTCGTGGCACAAAATAAAGCTCAACCCTTCTCAGTGATGATGCACAAGCTGTATAGCATGCACGAACCTTCGTAAACATCGACAAAAAGCTTTACTGAATGCGGGAGTGTGAGGTGCTCACCGTCTGCTGCCGCAACAACTGCCTTGTTGTCCGCCTCTGCAGGGCGCTGGTGCGGCTGCTCCGCGGCTCGTGCCCCAGCACCTGCAGTGATGAGATGCAACAAATTGACACAACTGGTGTCCTCAAACTAACACTCAGCAGCTGATCTGCACAACTGCGAGCAAGTTGCAGGACAGAGCGATTCAGAGTCATTCTAAAATATGATTAATGCTGAGCAGCGCAACAAAACACACCTCGAAGCGCCTGGAGCTGCTGCTGAGCCGGCTGTGACAGCGCGGCCAGCTGCGCAGCCACGTCTGAAGGGACCGCCGCCGCTGCCAGGCTGCTGCCAAGCGGCGCGGTGGCTGCGGACCCGGCGGCAGCGCCGAGGTCGCTGATGCTGACGGTTGGCTGCCGGCCTGCAGCCGCCGCTGCCTCCCAACTGCTGAGCCTCGGCAGGCGGCAGCAGTAGGGTGAACTCCCTCAGCGGCGAAATGTCGACATGCTGGAAAACGAGGTCCGGGAAGGGCAGCGCTGTGAAGCTGGCATCAACGCTCAGCTCCTGCAGCAGCTGTGCCGCGGCCGGGTGAGACCAGACCATCAGGGCGTAGCAGGTTTGTGAGCCCGGACTCGTGCGGCGGATCTGCGAAGCAGGATCTGGAATTGAAAGTATGTCATGCTTCAGTTCGCACCACTGGCCAAGCTCGAGGCAAAGGGCATGATCGGATAGATCACAGGCAAACTGATGCAGAAATCACGACCCCGACACCAAGAAGATGAAAAGGGGCCCATGACCATGAAGGAAGCCCCGAGCGGTGTTGTTTATGAGGAGCAGCAGCGCCTTTGGCGTATCAGCTGTGAAGCACGATGCGCCGGTGGGCGCGGCCCGCAGCGCCCTGTACCTGAAGTAGACATTCAGCACATTGCCGATGGCCTGCGCCGGCGGCGGCGTGAAGCGCATAGTGTGCTTCTTCCACCAGTCACGACCTTTGGACAGGTCGGCAGCTGAGGCGCCGTAGCGATCGATGACCTGCTGCTTGGTCTCGGAAACCAGCAGCGCCTGCCAAAACCCCCACGAGAAGGCCGCCGCGCTGCGTGCGAATTCAGTTGACGTCAGTTTCTGCACACACCAAAAGCAGCACGGATGAGGAAACACTCACGGCAGATGCACCGGGCAGAGCTGCAGCGTCAGCGCACCAAAGTGGAAGTGGCCGGAGTCGCATCTGTGAGTGACGCGCTGGATCTGGTGAACGCAGGTTGATGTACGGCTTGCGTTTCGAAGAAGAAACTCGCCTGCTTGACGCTACGTCTCGGTACTTGACTGATCGGCAGGGGGCGGCAGAACGAACCTGAACGCCAGGAGACGTGTGCTGACGCAACATCAGCCGCGGTCCAGCTGACGGCCAGTGGCCGAATTTCGTTGTGCATAAGAACCATCAGATAATTGCGCACTTTCCAGCGATGGGAATCTTGTGCAACCAGGTTGAAAGTGAGCTTCACGACAGATGCAGCCAGCAGAGCAGCTTGAAACGAAAGAAACAAGCAGGCAGCTTGCCTTGCCACCCAGCTTGAGGATACGAGCGAGATACGCCGCCAGCGCCGGCAGGATCTCCTTGTAGGAGTCTGTCCTCGTCGTCAGCACGATGTTCGCCGCCTGATTGTGCTCTGTCACGCAGATGGACTTGTAGAGCCTGGCTGGATCTCTGATGCCGCTGAAAGCGCCTGCGGAGGAAAGGGGTGCCACAGGGCAGTCAGGTGGAAACAGTGAACATGCAGCAAGGAATTACGGCACGGCAAAGTGCAACTTTGAGTACACCCATTGGGACAGCGCTGTTCAGATACGAGGGTGATGTAACGCAAGGCTGACCTGGAGACCAGTCCAGGCGCAGCAAACGGCCATGGATGTGCCGCATGAGCCACTCCTGCAGCTGCCGCCGCTGACTCTTCCAGCGTTCCAGCCAGTCATCGCGGACCCACGCGCCAGTGACCGTGACCACCCCGGCACACTGCCAGGGCCGCGGCTGGAACTGCAGCGCGGCTGCGCTGGCAGCATCCTTCTGCCGCATGTCCGCGAGCTTGTCCACCTGTGGGCAAATCATGCGGCGCGTTGTGCCAAGAAGTGGGAATGCGATTCGCTTGTCCCAAAGGGTGCATCACCCCGTCCATTCCGGCAGCAAAGCAACTCGTACTGAGTATGCTGCAGCTAGTGCAGCAGTAGGCAGAGCACGCGATGGCAGAGGCGACACATCGCCAGTTGAAAGCAGGCGATAGCGGCGCTTGCGCCTTGTGTTCCGAGGCAAACACACCTTGTCGAGCAGGTACAACGTCTCCCGTTCCCGCTCGTACTCACGGTACCGCATCGTCAGGGCGTCCGCAAACTTGGCAAACGGGACGTGGCAGAGCACAGCCTGTTCTGCCTCCAGCACCGCAGCCTTGCTGAAGACCTGCTGCTTGCCAGCAGGGCAGTCCCATAGCGGCAGGAGCAGCGAATTGCTGCTGGCGGCTGAGCGCGTCCCAGTATGCGGCGGCAATGTTGTTGCTGCTGCCTGCAGTGCACGCCCGCAAGTGTCAGCCAAGGTCCGCAATGCTGGTGTCCCTCAGGTCATGCATGGCGCAGCCACACCACGGCAGCCGGACGCGCGCTCACACACGTCAATGCACATTGCAGAAGGCAGGCTGTAGCATGAGCCGTAAGCCAGAACATGTATCGGGAGACTGGGTGGCAAAGCATCGATGCAGCAGCTCACCCGAGCAGGCGCGGCAGTCCAGGTCCGCATAGAGTAGACACTCGTCCTCGCTGTCGAGGATCCGCTTGGTCCGCCACTAGGTCCGCCAGCAGCGACTGGCTGACGGGCGGACGTCTAGAAGCTGTCGCAGTGCAAGCGGCAGCGGCTGGTTGCTGGGGCAGCCCTCAAGCGCGCAGAAGCTGGGCGTGCATGCATAGATGAATGCCTTGCGCCCAGCGAGCTGATAGTCCAGCAGCGTGCTATCAGCGCCATGAAGGCCTGCAGCAGGCTGTCCTATCCAGCAGCAGGCAGAGGTCTGCAGAGGCACAGCCTCAGAAAGGCCCGAGGCCAGCGGTGTGAACGCCAATCCCGTGCGGACGGGAACTTGGCCAGGCTGTGCGGGAGAGTGCAGCCGCGCAAAATCAGCAACGCTACGCGCAAGCCAGTGGTCCCTAGCAGTCTGTGCAGCACGAGTCGAAGGCATGCGGAGCACTGCTAGACCAACTGCACCTGACACGTGCTAAGTGCACCTGTCTTGCACCCTGCCTGTCAATTTGTGCGCAGGCGGCACTCGGCCTCGGCGCGGCGTGTCCAGAGGTGCAGATGTGCTGCGCGGGGGTGCCGCAGCCTTCCTGCCCTTGTCGAGTACTACCTACTTCTGGACCAATCAGATGCCAGTTTTCGCCTAGTGAAGTTGACTGTAGCACTTAAGTGTCCTTCCCAACTGCAGGCCACTGATCGATGTCCGGCAGGCGGGAGGAAATTGTCCGGTAGATACCATAGATGTCGGAGCTGGTCCGCGAAGCTGTTTGGCGACCTGGACGTAGGCCTGCTGATCGGACGGAGGCAGCCGCCTCAGCGCGGCGCTGAGCGGTTCCCACTTAACAAAGAGCAACGCAGAGCGGTGGGATTGGCATCGAAGTCCGCAATGCTATGGCGGGTGCTTGAACGGAGGTGCACATATCAGTCCAGGTTGTTACAGCCACAGCAGCATCACTGCTGATTGCTGAATGTCTCAAGACTATCTGCGAGACACAATTTCGGTGCGCGCAATGTGCTGCTGGCGAAATCACAGCTGCCTGCGCAAGCTGACTCATTTGGCACAAGCCCCCGCCGCAATCGGCATCCTAAACCACTCAGCCTTTACAGATCCCCAAGCCATAAGTATAAATCACAGATTGGTCCAAGGGCACCGCCGAACACATGATCACAAACAATCACAAGACCAAGGCGATCTAACAGCAGTTGATGTGACGCTAGACTGTCCTAAGTCAAGCCTGCTGCTTGACCTTTCAAGTTTGCACTACGCCAAATCCACCACCAGCGCTGCCGCTGATGCCGGCACCGGCGCCCGCCGCACCACCCGCGCCGCCGCCCACCGCGCCGCCGCCTGCGGCACCACCGGCGCCCGGTCCAAAGAATTCGTCCCAGGTGGCAAAATCCGCGATGCCCAGCTGCGAGCAAAGCAAGTTGGCATCAAGTAAGACTTGGCACAGGCAATTCGGAGGTAGTGCAGAGCCATGGCGACCGTTCAGGCCTCGAGTGTGACTGAAACTCACAGATAGCCGTCTGCAGGGCATCCCATCCCAAGGAACACAGAGCAGCAAGCAAATGCGCACCGGCTGCCAAAATCGCGGTTGGTGAAGGGCGGCGCCGATGATGCACGGGATGGCGAGGCCCATGAGCAAAGCCATGCTGTCCGGGTGAATCATGGCCAGAGCGCCCAGGAGTATGGCGACCAGCATGCAGCTGCGATGAAGCGCAGTGCAAGCCTCTAAGGAATGTCGAACTTGTGACATCTCGGGTCGGATTGAGCTGACGCATGCACAGGCATGCAGATGCAGGTGCGTTTGCACATGGGTGCAATGCATGATAGACGAGCCAGCAGGGTCAACAGGGCAGGAGAGGTCGCATACCCCCACTGGAACAGTGCAAACTTAGTCTGGGCTCCTCCAGCCAGGCAGCCCAGCGGCACCTTGACCTGCGCATGCGGGATTTCCTTGAAGACAGAGTGCTTTGTATGTCAGGAACAGCGACCGTCCGCCTGGTGCCTTGCCAGAGGGCCCTTGAAGGCTGCTGCAAGTTCACAAGCCCAACCGTGGTCAGTAGCGCTCACCAGGCCCCACGCGAGCGCCCAAACCAGAAAGAGTGCAACCTTTGTCAGATTGGCTCCCACTCCCAGAGGCATGCTGTTTGCGCCGCGGTCGGCTGGGTCTGCCGCTGAAGCTGCGATTGCTTTTCAAATCAAGCTGCCCTGTTCTGCTCGAAAGACTGCGCAGCGTTTGCGCCCGACAAGACACTCCACTGAGCGTCAGTACGTCTGTACTACACCAACGGGGTGTCAAGTGCATGCGGTTCTGAAAGAGGGTATGCTGGATGCGCCACCCCTCTCATATGCAAGCCGTGCTGTGCTGCGCTTGGCAATCAATACTGTGCTAGCGCAGGATTCCCGCTGGAGAAGCCAGAACGAAGCCGCACCTCTGCTGATAGCCTATCTGAGACATCTCTTTTCTGCTCAACTCGTGGCTCAACCACAAGTTGCCCGTGATCTTGCCGGGCTGTCGAGTCGACCTGGCGCGTATTTGCTCCTGGTGACCAGAGTCACAACCGCGCCTGAACGCGTAATCATACCAGCAAGCACCGAAAGCTCCTGACCCTTGTCGGGCACTTCCTTATTATGCCAGCCTTCCTGCCAGGAGGCTTCCGCGGAGGCGCTGCCTTCCGGTAGCTCAAACGAGCCATGTTGCAGAGCTGAGGCGCCGGCCTGGCCAGAGATAGGGCCTGGCCCTTTTACTACAGACCTTGCAGCCCTCCATCAGGTCGCACGGGTAGACGAACAGCGACAACCGCATGTGTCGCGTGACGCCGTCGTGGCACAGGAACGGTGCAAGGCAGCAAGAGATACAGCATACAGGCGCTTGTGTGCTCCGTGTACTTGACGGAAATAGTGCACTTGTCGTCCTACATCCCCTGTGGCTCAGGCGGTGCACCGTTAGCCGCTGCAAGCCGCTGACGTCCTGCATGGCTGGTGCCAGCAGGCGAGGGCAGCGATGCGGGACCTCCAGCTGACGCCTCGCCTGCCGGAAGCTGCCCCAGGCACCGCCAAAGTGCGCTGATGGGCACTGTAGAGAGCACGACGCGTAGCAACCTGTTCACCGTGGCGCTGCCCTCCGAGTTCGACCAGCTTGACCCGCAGCCGCCGCCAGTGCGCCGCACGCAGGAGCTCATGCGCCGGGTGCGTGTTGCTCTGCCATCGGTCCCTCTGCAGGGTTGCAGAAACATTGACTCCCAGGATCATCTGTTGTTCAACAGGTCGTGGATGCACCCTTTGATTTGCTGGTGCTGTGGCTGCAGCCGCAGCCGCAACTCCCGCGCTGCTGCTGGCTGGTGCTAACTTTTCTGCTGACTTTGACTCCATTCTTTTCTCTGCAAAAGAATCCTTTTAACTCCATTACGCCTTGCTAAAATGTGCCGGTTGCTACGCGACTCGCCAGCAGCTTGAACTCCCTGGTGTAAGCTGCAGTACTGCCAGTCTGTCGCAGCTTGTCTAGCTTCGACTGCGCTGCAATGCCCCGACCATCAAAGCCGAAAGCAGACAGGAGACACTCTTCAAAGCTCTCCCAGGTCGCCTGGGCCATGTTCTGCACACCGTACTTCGACTTGCAGAATACGATCCATGCCTGAAGGGCCTGACCCCTCAGCAGCGAC
>JAABUW010010283.1_pt1 | contig 10439 bp, 19 predicted proteins | sample 5560081 | NCBI WGS metagenome assembly JAABUW01 (sample SAMN10711882, study PRJNA513363) | rock metagenome | isolation source: Antarctica rocks | place: Antarctica: Victoria Land, Knobhead sud | reverse complement strand
GTTTTCATCATCCAGACAAATGCAGCAGCACACTGTGATCATGATACACCATCAGGAAGTGTGTGTGAAGGTAGGGCATTGTGATGGCGGGGTACTTGCATAGATCATCCCAAAGTGTGTACACAGCAGGGGCAGTGTGGTGCCGGGGATACCTGCACTCCCAGCAGGCCCCACCTGGCTACCTTATCACTGCAGCTCATCGACAGAGTAGGCTCACCTCGCCCTGGCTTCTTGCGCAAAATGCCAATCTGCTGACCTTGCTGCTGGCCATGAATCTGATGACCTTGCTGATGGTCATGAATCTGCTGACCTTGCTGATGGTCATGAATCTGATGACCTTGTTGCTGGTCATGAATCTGCTGACCTTGTTGCTGGTCATGAATCTGCTGACCTTGCTCAACCTCACATGATGCTGGTGAAATCTGTTTGTCCTGCTCAGCAGCACATACTGGCGTGTCTGGCTGGTGGGTGTTGGCACACTGGACTAGAGCTGTAGCACAGGCCTGTGGCTTGGCGCTGTTGGTGTCAGAGGGCTGAGCTCTGACAGCATCCTGTGTTGAGACACATGTTGAGCTGACAGTGACCATATCTGGTCTTGGTAACAGCGAGGACAGGCTTGTGCTATGAGCTTCTGCAATACTGTTGCTGATGCTGGTGGGCGACTGCAGCTGGCAACTGTGGCCTATGAGGCTTGTACTACACTGCTCACTTTGCTCAATGCCTGTGCTCTGGCAAGATCTGCCTGTAGCTGTTTGATTGTCAGCAGGAACGCCGGCAGTGGTGCTGATCTGGCTCCCAGTTGCGGCTGATGAATCAAAGATACAGGCATCTCCACATGGAGGCTGGCTGATGAACATGTGTAACTGCACCCCGTTGTGTAGCTCAAAGCGGCCGCTGCTTGTCAGGGTGAAGATGCTTGCAAGGCTGTCCTCTTTATTGCAGGTTTCTCCATCAGCAGCCTCCAGTTCACCCTAAAGTCCAAAACCTCCATAAAGCAGCTGCGCAGCAGTTTACATGCACATGAGCAGCATCTATTGCTGCACAAATACACGTTGCATTTGCGGAAAGCTCAGCAGGGTCATACTCCAGCAATGCAAAATACAAACAGATGACAGATTACACAAATCTGGACAGAAGCACTTATTGCAAGCTCCTGTATTGCTGCCGGCTGCCGGCTGTAATGCAGTGCCAAGCTGAGTTTAAGTGAAGTCCATTACCTGTGATACTGCAGCCTGGATCTCTGCGTGTAGCCAAAGTAGCAAGGCCCGTCTTGCAATAATTTCAGCATGAGAGTCATTGACCAGGTCACCCTACACTGTCCGCCCAAGTAGATTGCTTTCCTCGCGGTTGAGACAATAGTGCAACATCACAAGCTACAGGACAGTCAGCATCATGGCATGAGTGGATGAGTCACCTGGCTTGACCTCTTCTGGGCGCTGAGACATTTGGTGCCAGTGCCCATGGCAACAACTTGGCAGTCCTCTGGGTTCAGCCAAGGTGCTGTGACCACAAAGCCTGAAAGCACACCCATAGGTCAGATTGACAGATCATGGCAAAGACAAGCATGTCATTGTGAGTACCTGCTAGAACAGTGTGTTCGTGAGCCTGCGGCTTGCCAGTCTTTGGAAGCCGCCTGAAAGCCTCCCACACTGTGTCTGCAACTTTTCCTGCTGCAAAAGGAACTGCACAGGTTTGCTGCTGGTGTCCTGTCCGCTCCATGAGGATGCAGACGTGGTAGCTTGATTTTCAATGCCTTGAGGCAATCTATTCACAAAAAGCTGGGGCACAACATATTAGTCTGCAAGGGACTAACGCCGGCTATGCAGTCAGACATCCTTGAGGCGTGGGCTGGCAACGCAGACTCTTCTAGAGTGGTGCGGTGCCTTTCCAAAGCGGTGTTAGCAATCTGAAATGCTGACACATGCACATGCATGTCCTGCCAGCATGTGACACCCAATCCTGCGGAGCTTCTGTTGCAAAGCGACAGTCACTGACGATGTCTCACATAATCATTTGATAACCTGCAGTGTGTTCAGCATGTGTTCGCAAGAGGTATAGGTCGGCATTCACCGATAAGATGTCCGGCGATAGGGCTGTTGTAACGCTGCTGTACCGTTGCATGCTGCGCTGGAACAAAGCGCTAAGCTCCGTTCCTCTAGAGCTTCGACCCAGCCATGTAGACGAAATTCTGCCTGGCTTTCGCAAGCAACACCATGGCGATGTGAGCAGCATTCGCGACCTTGCTCAGTGGGGATTTCGACAGCATGACTCTGGATCTGCTGCTTCACTGGTACGGGTCATGAGTAGCTGATGCGCTCTGATTCAAGATGACTGCTGCAAATTATCTAACTGGCCCTCGAAGTTTGTATGAACATCAGCATGCTCTGCAGGGGCAGAAGCTGTCTCAAGAAGAGCACAAGGGGTTATTGATAGACAAAGGCTTTCGTGTAAGCTTATGTCGAAAATCAGACATAAACTGCTGGCAGATTCCATTGCCTGCTGTGACACGAGTGCACATTGCCTGCTACAGGCACTTCAGCTGCTCAACACTGAATATGCGCAAGCCCTGAGATATCTGCAAACAGCACGATCAGAGCACTTGGACCCTGGGGCTGTGCTGTTCCCTGTTGGTAAGGATCAATCGCTTACATGCTACCAAGCTATGCTGCCGTACTTGACCGACATGACTTGCTTGGCAATGCAGGCACTGTCTTCAGACACAAGAAGCACGGTTACAAAGGGGTGATCTATGCATGGGACAAGCAGTGCGACAGGTATGCAACATGCAAATGCATATTTAATCAGAGGCAAACTGCGCTGCTCACATGCAACGAACAAGCACATGCATTTGCAATTGCACTTTTACGTGTACACCAGCGCTATTTGCTGTGTAAGCAGCTGCAATCGGCATATGCATCAGTCAGTGCTTCCTGTATTCAGCTAAGCACTGCATGCTGTTGGTACAGGCCACCTGCATGGGCACATGAGCTGCAGGTGAAGCATGACCAGCCTTTCTACAGTGTGCTGCCAGATGAGCATGACTGTGTCAGGCTGTTCCAGGGCGGCCGCACTAGCAAGTATGTGGCTCAGGTGAGGAGTCTGGACATTGTTACAAACACACACACATACTCACATGCACCTGCGCTCATGCAGGCCACCTGCAGCATCCTTCTTCATGCACATTGCTACCTAGCTTTTGCGTACATTGCTTCCCAGCAAGCTTACTACGCAATTTTGTCGGTTTGTGCAGGAGAATGTTGAGGTCATGCAGGATCAGCGAGTTGTGCATCGTGCCATCATGAGTTACTTCACAGAGTACAGCTCTGAGCTTGGCAGGTAGCCTTCACCCCCAGCTTCCAGCCTTGTGGCCATGTGCATGTATGCATAGGTCATGTGAAGAGTACTTCTGCCTGTTGTTGCCAATCATGGCTCATGCTGAATCTGCATATTTATGCAATGTTGACTTGGGATCAACTGTGCAAACTGTCTGTGTTGACTACGCCCCATACCGCTTGTGTCAGTTGTTGCCAGAAGACATTGAATGTGCAGCTTAAACAATCAGCGGAACTCCTCTTGTTGCGTTGCACCTGATCTCACTTCACGAGCAAAGCTGTGGCTGTTACTGCTGGGCAGGTACATTCCCAATGCACGCATGCAGTATGAGTACCCAGGCACCTACCAGGCTTCAGATGCACAGTCATGCGCATCAGACTCCAACCTACTGCTGCATGATGACCCTGATCATTATGCCGATCCCTATGCTGATCCCTACGAAGACAATCCAGACTCCCAGCATGGACAATGCCCTGCTGAAGAAGCAGAAGTGCAACTTCAGCTGACAACTGGTTCAGAATCCGACAGCAAAGCTGACAGCAGTAATGACACTGGACAGGCAACTGCAGCTGAAGCTGAGGTGCCCGTTGAGGGTACAAATGATCCTAGTGACAGCTTACCTGAGCAAAGCGTAGGCACAGATGTCAAAAGGTGACTCTGCAGGTAGGTGGCAGGGCTTTTTCTTGGTGGTATGTATCTGATGACCAATTCCCAAAATTGCAATTGTCAGCAAAGCTCGGAAAACTGTTGGGATCAGTGTGTTTGTATGATAGGGTCAATGCAAATCATGTCTGCAGATATGCATGAGTTTAAACGTGGCAGGCCTTTGTGTGCAGCACCTGCCCTCTCATCATTGTGCTGTAGCAATGCCATATTGTGTTATATTGACGCCATTGATGCGTTGGCAGTCTTTGTCAGGGATACCTCAATTCTGCTGCTTGTCCCTCGTCATGCCAAATGTTGTTTTGAACGTGAATATACGTGTTGTGTGCAGGACCACATTTTGACCTGGTGCTAACATTGGGGAAAATGCTTTTTTCTGAGTTCTGGCTGAGAATGATAGCAGCATAAACTGGAGTGGCAGATATTCCTGCTTGCATATGCTGCAGCTGCTGGCCACACGCAAGTTATGTGTCACTGCCTTGTCCTTGTAGGAAGAACAACTTGCAGCTTATAGAAATTTTGAGTCTCATGAGTGTCACATGGGCGTCCCATGAGCGGTTCACATGTATCCCAGGTCTACCATTCTCGGAACAGAAGTGCATCAAGTGTACTTAATGTGCTGCGCTAAGCAACAAACAGGGTTGCAGTTTTCTCCTTGTACACTAGACAAGCAAGTAAAGGCAAAGTATGTGAGTTGTACTGCCTTGCAATCTTGTTTTAGCAGCTTTGTCGCATGCGCAGACAGCTGTTTTGATGAGCAAGACTTTGAGGATGGTGGCGTATATGCATCGGTTGCTGCTCCAAAGACATGATGTAATTCAGCATTGTAATGTCTCAGCAGACCCTGTATGACATGTGTCATTGGCACAGACTAATAGCGTACAAGGCATCTGCGTGAGAATGGCAGAATTATTTCGAGTTCCAGCATCCTGAGCGCGACGTCCCTCACAGATGCATGCACCCCCGCACATGTGCATAATCAGCAACTAAAGACACACCACCAGATGAAGCTCAGCAGTCAACAATCATTACTTCGCATGTTGGTAAAAAGCGTCATCATCGCGCATGAACATTGACAACTGAGTATTAATGTTAAAGCATGCAGGGCTGCATCACAACAATACAGCACTGCAGCCGGACAGCTTGATCCAGCAAAATACAAAAGCAGCAGTGAGAACCTTATCTATTGGGTATGTGGGTGTGTAAAAGAGGATACCTAAATTTAGACTAGCATGAATCACGGTCACACAGTGATATCAAAACCAAAAAACCTTTAGGCTTTTGGTCATGACACCATGACTTGGACTATTGCCTACAGGGTTTCTAACCACAGAGGAAATCAGGTGATGAAAGTCTTCAGCAAATGGTCAAAGCTATGTGCTCAGCCAGCAGAGTGAACAGCAAACTGTTACTAAGCTATCAAATACAATTTTGTCAGCTGTGCCTTGTCTGCCTACAGTCGAACTTGAGCTGAAATTTGATAGGTTGTAGCATTGTCTGCCTTGGTCGTCTGATGCATCAAGCCAATGAAGCCAACAGTCATCCCATCCAGCACGTCCTCAACTCCCTTTTCAACTGAATTATCTCTTTCTGTTCTACCATGGGTCCACAGCAAGATGCGTAAGGAAAGTCTCTTGTTTGCAACAGAGCTTCCTCGGATACACCCCCGCAACTGTCTTCCAAACGTATCAACTGCTGATCCTATCACGTATCTGCCTTCATGATGTAGAGGTACTCAAAGCCAACATGTGTATTGAAAATGATAGGCTGATTGGCTCTACTGAGCACCGTACAGGTAGTCTGGGTCATGCCATGCTTTCTGCTGATACTGGTCTCTGTCACCACCCATGGAGGCGATGCGGCCCAGCATGATACCTAACTGGTACAGGTCCACTGTCAAGTCCTGGTCGCGCTTCAGCGAACCAGTCACCCACTCCTCAGTGGATAGATCTGCAACATAACAATAACATTAATAATAACAAAAAAGATGATAACAATAATAAGAATAGCAACAATGACAATGAAAATGACAATAAAAGAGAAGAAAACATTATGATAATATTTATATAACAACAATAATTTTATTATTAATAGTAATATAAAATAAGAGCAAAAACGTCATGACGAGGTAGGTACGTGCTGAACATGTCAGGGCATGACAAGCTTGGTGACAATATGCAGACTCACAGCCTTGAACACTTTGTGACAAAGAGACCCAGCATGCCTTATGGCGCTGTGCTTCATGTGGGGTGCATAAGCTAGGCATTGTCAAATCCTTAAATTAAGGCAGCAAAGCAGCTTGCATGGGCTGCTCACTTACAATGCTAGTCACGATTGAAGCGCCTGCACCAGTCTTGAGCCTTGTCACCAAACAGTGCACACATGTGACACCAGTGACAAGAAATGCATTCAGCATACCTGGCCTGTAGGTGTGGCTTTCTAGGCGGGAAGGATGACAGTGCACAGGATTGTATGCCTGGATTTTCCAAGCAAAGACGATGTTCTGCTTCTTGGAGGGAACCTGGAAGGAGTAGTCATGCCACTCCCCGCCAAAGAGGCATGGCAGGATCTCGATGAAGCTGGTGTTGGGTCTCATGAAATTGTGGTTGATCAAGCCAGCGCCGTGCATGCCCACCTGCAGACAAGGTTGCACATGCTGACCACAAGATGGTACATGCTGACCACAAGATGGTACACGCTGACCACAAGATTGTACATGCTGACCCTAACATGCTGACCACAAGATGGTACATGCTGACCACAAGAGTGGATGCCCCCTCACGGGGTAGGGCCTGAGCCTCGGCAACGATTTACGATCCTGCCGGCAACCATTGGGGTATACTATGTACACTGGGCCAATCAGGACTAAATCAGAGTTGCACATGCTGACATGCAGCCAACATGGCTCGCTGCAAGCATGTGTTTTCTGATTGTCCTTCAGCAACTCAGCTTTTTGTTTGTTGACTAAGCAGCATGCATTTAGAAAGTGGCCTCATGTTTTTCGCAATCACCCAAGACACATTGCTTGCAGCAAACATCCTGACAGCACTCACAGCTGGATATCCACCAGGGCAACAAACAGCGCAGTTCAGACTCAAAAGTGCATCAGCAACCTGACAGCACTCACAGCCAAATCTCCACAATAGCATTGCAGTTCACACTCACCAGTGCATCCACAGATCGCAGCTGACTCAAGTTCTCCAGATACTTCTCAGAGTCATCCAAGTTGATGGCCCAGCACTCAACACGGCTGTAGCGCGTGCCTTGCGGCAGCTGCCACAGGTTGCAGCTAGCCACCAGCTCCTCAAAGTTCACGATGCGCCGCTTGTGCTTGCGCTCTATAAAAGCTATCCTGAAGAGGTCATCAGGCTTCTCCACCTCTGTCAGCCTTCCTCGCGAGTTGTGGAAGTCGACAATCTGCAAAATCAGTATGTGACCATTCAGCACTCTAAAACGTCTCCACGATGTAGAAACGCGTTTTTTGTTGTCCCCCGACATTACTCTATTTAGATTTCATGATACTTCTGAATTACAACAGCCGTTTCGCCGTGTTCATTACAGCTTGGTATAGCTCACAAGTCAGCGATACATGTGTATGGTGGGCCACCACAAGATTGCAACAAGCAGAACATGTGACAGTCAATGAGTGTCAAGATGCATAGTATTACTGCCTGGCATTCTGCATGGACCTTAGCTGGCCACTACTATTGTGTTGCAGCTTGGCCGTTCACAACTCATTTGGGCTTCACCTGTACAGCCTTGGTCATTGCACAGATCTCATGAGCTTATCACACAAGCCGTACTGTCTACTTGTGGCAGGATGCATGTTTCTGTTACAGACGGTACGTAGAGTTTCTCTTAAACTGGAATTGAATGCCGGACAGTGCTAGGGACCTGATTGTCTCCATGCAGGTATGTGTGCCGAGTGACAAGAACAATTCATACCGAAATTCGTCTCCGAAGCCGAACGCGACAGAAGAACGCCAGATAGAAGACTACAGGTGCCGCAGAGGGTGTATTTAGTGCTGCCTATCCAAGAGATGCTGACACAGCCCCACAGAAGAAAGGTGACTACACGGGCCACTGCCCCCTTCACAAAGTAGGGCTGTACATATTCATTTGAACATCGTGTGAAGTAATTCTATGTTTTGTATACATTTTGAGTGCATTCATTTGTTCAGATCTAGCAATGCATTCTTGAGATCTGCAATGGAAGACATGTAGGCAGTGTTTGGCGCACGTGTGCACCTAGAAATTGGTGCATATACTGACTTGATCAAGGGTAGGCAAAGATAGGTCATTGTGTCGTAAGGTAGGAAGCAGGCATACCTCCTGTCTGTCCAAGGGTGCCGTATGTGAGGCCATCATGCCACTCCCTGCTAGGGCTGAGGAAGCAGATGGAGTAGGCTAACACAATACCACAGAAGACAGACAGGTGATTGTAGAATGAGGTGAGAAGCAGGCATACCTCCTGTCCAAGGGTGCCGTATGTGAGGCCATCATGCCACTCCCTGCCGGGGCTGAGGAACCAGATGGAGTAGGGCTTGCACATCAGCACTCGCTCAAAGCATCGCCGCCCCACATTCGTCCTGTCTGATACCTCCTCTAAGCTCTGAATCTGCAATCAGTGCATGCATCTTAAGCTTCAGCAGCTGAACAGGCCATGCAATGCCTTGTGACGGCACAAATCCAGGCACGTTCAACAAAAAAGCTTCTCGTCCTCGTATACAAAGCAAATCTGTTTCCATTGTTCCACCACCTCTAGCTTTATGGGTTACAGAACATTCGGCCAAAGCCAGGGCATATGAGCACGCTGCCTTCTGCTGTAAATTTGGACCTCGCAAAATGTCTTGACGTGTCATGATGTGTGACAAACAAGTACACACAGGAGACAAGTCAACAGCTGATCCTGCTTGTGCCATTGCTATCAGTGATTGATTACTTGATGCTGCTGTAGAGTCCCACATATACCGCCCCAAGGTCAAACTGCTTTAGTGTCATTCAGAGGCTGCTAGCTACCCAGAACCACATGTGCTAGCACAAGATAACTGTGTATCCTTCTCTTATGCATTTGCTGCATGGTCTACAGCAACTTTCAACTTTGATTCACAGGAGATGACATACACAAGCTTCTCTCAGTCCTGCTGTGGGATGGCTGACATGACTCAACATGCATTCAGAAGGCTCACATTCCACAGGCCTACCAAGAGACGAGTGATGGAGTCAAAGCACCACTGGAAGTACATCCAAAAGGCTTACTGGGAAATGAGTGATGGAGTCAAAGTACCACTGGAAACACATTCAAAAAAAATTATCGGGCAATGAGTGATGAGGTCAAAGTACCACTAGAAGCACATTCAAACAACTTACCAGGAAGTGAGTGATGAAGTCAAAGTACCACTGGAAGTACATTCGAGAAACTTACCGGGAAATGAGTGATGGGGTCAAAGTACCACTGGAAATAGCCAGGGCTGGTCAGTCCCTCCATCACTGGAGTGTACCGGATGTTCTCATCAATCACTCCTGACGTCAGCATGGCGTGGAAAGGTGCCAGAGAGGACAGAAAGAAATCGCCAGGGTTGAAGGGCCACCAGGGCCACCACACCAGGGGCACTGAGCAGTCATCAAAGTCAGGATGGAGAACGTCGTGGAAATCTGCGCTGGAATTGCCCCTGAAATGTGGCTTCCGGTAGGCCTTCTTGGTGCCCTGCAAGATAGTCATATATATACTCAATATGTTTATATATATAGTCAATCAGTCACAATGGAAAATTGCAATTCACGGTTGCCGGTATCACGCCACATTGCAAAGCGTCGCGCTAGTCTGTGCAAAACCTTGGGGCTAACATCAGACTTGCATGACAAGCATGATGGTGTAGCATCACGATGTACTACAGACAGGACATTCTTGTGGTGTGCAAGCTCTGCTTTGTGACTGTTTTGTGCAAATTTGCACCATGCTCTGGTAGCATCAAGCACTGCATTGATAATGCAAGTCATAGCTGATGCGCAGTGCTTGACAGCAGCAGAAGTTCACAGCAAAGCATTTGCAGTCATGCTTCTCCTGTGAAGACAAGTGTATGGTCAGGACAATCAGTGCCAGGCAATGCTTATGAGTATAAGGCTACATACAAACCAGTACGTGTGCATATGCAGAGGTGCACGTAAGACACCTTGAAGTTGTCCAGATAGCCTGGCACGTTATAGAATGGGCCATCAGCTGTCTGTGTGATGTCAAAGACATCGTCCCTCCAAAAAGTTCGACCAGGCCTCATTTCATCAGAAAACATGACAAAACGGCCCTGCACAGATGCATGAGGTCAGTGCACACACAGCATAAGTCTATGGCCAAGCTGCAATCCAAGTCTTGAAGATGCTGCGCTTTAATTGTGCAGCTAAGCTGGAAGTTTGAGAACTTGTATCATCTTCTGGCAGCTTGACGT
>JAABUW010010278.1_pt1 | contig 10444 bp, 8 predicted proteins | sample 5560081 | NCBI WGS metagenome assembly JAABUW01 (sample SAMN10711882, study PRJNA513363) | rock metagenome | isolation source: Antarctica rocks | place: Antarctica: Victoria Land, Knobhead sud | reverse complement strand
TGCTCAGCCATGCACGTGAGATAAGCTGCTTGACATCCTAGGTCTAAGCTGGGCACAGCAGGACCCAGAAGGCAGACCAATGGGCGTCTTGGAGTGTCTGCCTGCAAAAGGCAGCCTTTTGTGTACACAGGGTTCTAGGCTGACTAACTAGGCAGTGCACACAAACTTCGCGTACCTCATTGATGATTGAATGATCAAGCGAGCAAACAAACGAAAGAACGAGCAAACGTGCTAAGTGAATTATTGTATGTAGTGAATGATATGAGCTGAGTGATTGAGAGAGTGAATGAATGATTGAATGAATGAATGAGGGGATGAACAAACAAACATACGAATGAATGAAACAACGAACATACAAACGAGCGAATGAAGGAATGAATGAATGAAGAAATGCATGCATGAAAGAAGCAAGCAAGGAATGATTAGGTGAATCGATTGCATGAGTCTCACACTGGGTGTCATTGCTGTAGGTTCAGGCTGCCACGCACAGCTTGGCAGAGGAGTGTGCGTCTGAAGCTGTAAATCTGGAGAAGGCTGCAGTGGGACCAGACAAGACCAGAAGGGCGGCTGATCTGCTGGTGAATGCTGTGAAGGGATTGCAGCTCCAGATGGAGCAGGCTGCAAACAAGCTGCAGCAGCAGGAGGCCAGATTGTGAGTCTCTCCTCTACTTCTTGTGTAGACGCAGCCTGCCTTTGGGTAGACACATCTCGCCATGAGTGGACACAGCCTGCTTTTGCATCGTTGTCCAGCTGTGAAGGGACTGCAGCTCCAGATGGAGAGGCTGCAAACAAGCTGCAGCAGACTGTGAGTCTCTCCTCCACAGTTCAAGTAGATAAATCTCGCCTTTGCAGTGTTGTCAAGCTACTGGCCAATTGGCCTCTTGGCAAGGCACTTATCAATTGTGTAAAGGGACTGCAGCTCCAGCTGGGAAAAGACAAACTGCAACAGGAGCTCTCCAGATTGTGAGCGTCTTGTCTACTGCTTGGGTAGACATGTCATGGTATAGTCTGCTATGGAAGTCAAGTGCTTCCACATGCGCACAGCAGCGTCTGACTGGAAGCAGCAGGGGTCTAGATTGCGCGCTTCTAGTACACTGCCTGGGTAGACAAGTGCAACTTGCTGTGGCATTCAAGTGCTTCCATATGGACCACTGTACAAAACAGCATCTGACTCAGCAGTCAGGAGGTCGAATTATGAACGCGTCGTCCACTGCACAGGTAGACATGGCTTCCTACAGTCTGCTGTGGGATCCAAGTGCAATCACATGGACCACTGCGCACAACAGCATCTGACTGCAAGCAGCAGTGCTCAGAAGTGGTGCAGTTGCAGTTGCAGACTGTACAGATTGCAGTCAAGCCGCAGCAGCACAAATGCCTGAGACGCCAAGCTAGTGCAAAGAGCTTTTGATCATGCATGTGGTGCTCTCAAGCTCGCAGTGTACAGTACTGTAACATTTCAGTTGTGCCAGTCATGATCTGCCGCCTGGCCTGACCTTGTGAGTGACCACAGCGACAGCACGGCCTTGCTGTAACAGTGTCAGAGATCAAGTTGAAGCAGCAGCTCACTGCTGCATCATTCAGACGCACATGGTCTGACAATGGAGTATCCCAGTCATTGTTTCTTATGTCCCCTGTTGAGTGTCAAAGAGAGGAGGTGTCCAATGCTTCACACTGATTGATTGGCTTTGACTCCCACTCAGGCCAGCTCCAGTTGCCCAGCCTCTTACCACAGTCATTCTGACAATGTACAGAGGGTTCTTCCCCATCACGCAATGGTGGTACTATGCAGGCAGGGATTTGAGGCCAAGGCACAGGCGCTAGAGGCCAGTCACATCCAAGCTTCAGGGGCGGTTGATCGCAGCAAAATCAGCATAGAGGCAAAGCAGCGGGCTGAGGATGACATCAGGCGCGATGTTGAGATTGCCAAATTAGGCGCTGAGAATGCCTTAGTGGAACGGGTGAGAGCTTGTTTATTATCCAATTGTTGCCATGCAATACGTACTTGCAAATTGCGACATTCAACGGCTCCTGGTTTGCTCCTGGCTCACAGCACTGCGCCACTTCACTGCCGCAGCATACTTTGCTCGGGCATCACTGCATTTGCCAAAAGTTCATAGCTTTTGTGGCCAACATGCTTCTGCCAAGCTTGCATGATACGAGCTGGTGCTGGCTGCCACAAACTCACATGTCCAGTGTGCATGTAAGAATTTAGGATAACACATTTCAATCAGCATGAGATTGCTGTTTGACGCTTGGATTCAGGGAATGTTGTCAGCGTTTGTCATCTGCCTCACTAATTGAATTACTCTATACCTGGAGTGCAGGCTACGATTGACATGGAGATGGAGGGAAAGGTGATGGAGCTGAAGAAGGAGAAGGAGTTGCTAGGCAGGCGCCACATGGACCGAGACAATGCGCTACGCAAGGTCAGAAACATCAAGTCCTTCTTTTCCCTCCTGCGTGTGATGAATGTTCGAAACTACCAACGCCAATGAAGCCTGTATGTCATTCTTTTACGAGCTACAGTATATATTTACATATATATTTACATGTGAAAGACCGATATGCATGCAGGAATTGACATCACATAGAAGGTCAGCATCATGCGTTGTAAAGAATTGACATCCTTGGCAACTTGAAGGCCTTTTCTGCACAGTTCTAGGCAATTCTAGGGTGCACATCATAGGCTGCAGAGATGCTGCAGTACTGAACGCAATGATCAATTGCTGCACCATGATGTTGTTGAAAATTGCTGCCGATGTTGCATGACATGCATGATAAAGTGACCACAGTAAAAGCTCTTCCACATGCGTTCAAGCTGCATGTTGCATTCATGGCAATGATTTCCATACTGCTATATTGCTAGCACAGGTCAGGCAGGCTGTCCATTTCTAGCCAAGCACACAGGTCCAGTTCCAGCTGCTGAAGGTTTTGTAGCTGTACATTACAGTTCATCTGAGTATCTGCAGCCACGGCAGCAGTATTGTGGCTAACTGTGACTTGGTTATTGTAGGTCAGGAAGGCTGTCCAGACCCTGGACAGTGCGAGTGATCAGCTGCCACCTTTGAAGGCGTCTCTGCATGCTTCCAAGCTGGACATCACGGCGCTGAAGAAAGTCCAGGCCAAGACAGCAGCATCTGTTGTTGAGCTGAAGAAGGATACGGATATCCTGATCAACTCATTCCTCAAGGAGGAGAAAAAGGTAAGCATGCTTAGCAAGTTTTATCTGATTGGGCCTTGTCATCATGGCATGCAGTAAAGTCTTTGGCGCCAACCGGCACATGATTTGGCCCAGTAGTGATGTGTGGAAAGTGCTTTTGCCTGGCATCAGGCAAGCTTTTGTGAGCTTGCAAGACTTCTGCTGGATCAGAAGTCACGAGAACGGCTTGCTTTGATTGGTGGGTCAAGCACACAGGTGCAACACTGGGAGTTGTTTGCTTGCAGGGTGGCATTCAGAACGAGCTGTTCAAAGCCAGCTACGAGGAAGCGCAAGCCTTGGAAGACGAGGTCGGCATCCTCAAGCAAGAGGAGGCTCAGCGACTGGTGGTCATACGAGATGTCGAGACGCAGCGCAACCGGATTGCTCGGGTTGCAGCAGATACGCAGCGCAAGGTCAAGCTCACCGAGGACGATGTAGCGTTCAAGCATGTGATCGTGCAAGATCTCAAACGCACGCGCAAAGAGGTTGTGCGACGTTACAACGATTTTCAGCAACTTTATCAGCTGGTTAAAAACCAGCGCAACAAGTTTGTCAGTCTGGTGGCAGTGGCTGGTCAAGGCATCGGCGAGTTCAAGGAGAAGGTCAAGATACTGACCAATGAAATGGAGGTGAGAAGCAGCATTGGCAACATGTAGCGCAGCTCCTTGAGCATCACCATTATCTGGGAATAGCTGCTTGCAAGTCTGTTGTGCAGAGTTCTGCTTGATTTATAGGCAATGCAGAGCTATTCTTGCGCTTGAAGGCAGAGTCACCTGTCAATCCTAGTACACTCACACTCATGGGCCCCCCTGCTTGTAGGATAGATCATCCAAGGATAGTTCACCACTCCTTAAACAAACTAAAAGCTTGTAATGAGTCAGCGCAATCGCACAGACTGAGTGATGGACATGACTGCAGATCCTGCAAGCAGAGGAGGTTAGCAAACGGCGGCTGCTAGAGAGGGCTTGTGGGGACCACCAGCAGGCTTGCAGTGCCAGAGACACTCAAAGGGGTGAACTCAACAAGTGAGGCCCTTTGTCTTGCTTGTGACGCCTGCTTATCTGAAGTGTAATAGCCTTGACTCTGCCCTCTTCTGTTTCCAGATGAACATGTCTTTACGATATCAGTTAGTCAGTGAGACGCAGATGCAGTTTTGGACTGCAGCACATAAGCTGCAGGCGTGAGCTTCAATCCTGCTCTTGCTCCCACTCAACACTGTCAGCCCTCCTCCTGACGACGCATAATGATGATGACAGCATGCCGATTTGTGGCCAATCATGCATGTGTTGCACATCCTTCAATATGTTTCTGTTTCTGCTTCTCACTGCTTACTCCCTTCCTCCCACTCCTTGTCTTCCATTCCATCCACTTCTTTTCTCTTCTTCACAGTCATCACATGTCGCATGCAGGCAAGCCATGGTGTTCAAGAAGAAGCAGTCAGCAGTGGATGAACAGATTGCAGAGATTGACAAGCTCAATGCCGTCATCAATGCTGCAGAGCGGGACATGCTCAAGCTGCGCAAGGTATGGGTTGTCTTCATTTAGGGTTGTAGGGCAAGTGCTATTCCGAAGGTGCACACAGTAGCCTTTGATGCTCAAAGTGCAGGCACCACTCATGTCCACTCAGCTCAGGTCTGCCATCCCTTTCTGCTCAAGAGATGCAAAAGAAAAACAGGAAGTCCAATGCCTTCGGCTTTACACCAGTCGTTACTCTTCCTGCTCAAGCTGTGCATTTTGAAGAACAGAAAAGCAATGCAAGTCTGCTTTGAAACAATTAGCTCTGCAAGACTTTGATTTGGGTCCAGTAACATCAAGCAAGATCATCTCCCAGTGTGCAAGCTGTTTGCCTTCTGCAGATCCATGTGCAGGCAATGCACAACGCATCCATCATGGGTCTGCTCCTACACTTCATGTTCATCTGCTGTGTTGAGTCGCCATGTCACCCGGCTTAACAACCTGTCTGAGCTAGTCAGTCGCTTGACTGCAGGAAACTGAGAAGGTATTGACTGAAAACTTGTAAGTCCTTCTGCTGGCGTGTGCAATGAACTGCAACAGGATGCATGGCAAGAAGAGGACTGGAATCACACTGGCATCATGCACATCATCAGTCATGTCAGCTTCATCACCATGTTCACTCCATCATCATGGTTGCTACTATATTGATGATGTGCAGGAGTACGAGGGGGCTGTGGAAGACCGAAATCACACCGGCATCATGCTCATAGATCGCAATGATGAGCTGTGCATCCTGTATGAGAAGGCCAACACCCAGGAAGAGGTCATGCGTAAAGGTAATGCTCACCTTGCCTTGCGTGAACCCGTCACTCACCTTACCTTGACACAAGGTAAGTCTTGGCTTACCTGGAGTCTGCACCCTATTTGCTCTCAGCACATTCGCTCTATGTGGTCTTCAGGCACTTGACCACAGCCGCAGACTTTCAGTCAGATTCCTTTGCGGCTGAGTGATGTATACTTCTACTGTCTCCTTGCATTCAGGAGACCTGCACTCAATGCTATACTAGTGATTATTTTTTACTTGCAAGCTTGTGTCTGAGCAAGCTGCTATTGGAACCCCATCACTTTGGTGGGTCATACATGCAATCAAACCGTCAGGCAGCAAGATGCCATTCAACTGCAACACAGGGTTTGCAGACCAGAGAGTTGCTGACTGCCAGGCTCGAAGCTGCCAACAGTTCACTGCTGATACTATGCTGATGCTGATGCAAGGCACAGCAAGTCCTGCCTGCATGCTGCACTCATTGATTGAAGTTCCACATGACTGCCATTGAGGCCATGGACACTGATGCACAGGAACACAAATGGCTTCTGGCAACTTAGGTTGATGTGTTCAGGAATTAAAAGGATGACAGGGTTTATAACACAGCCTTTGTGACTGGTACGCTGAGCGCAGATCCCATCTGAAACCAGCTTCACTGTAGAGAACTAAAATTGCCACCACGACATCAATTCTTGTGACACCCAACACCGCCAAAGCAAGATTCCTGCCTCTGCATTCTACTTTACTCGGCCAAAGTACTTTTCCAACATTGTCAAAAGAGTGATTGACCTGTGACACCAGTTGTGACAAATCACACCGCCACTGTCACACCAGCTCATGCTGCAGGTCATAGGAGATCTGGAAGGAGCTGACTTGCATTGCATGCCCCGGATGCCTGCTGGCCAAGTCCACATTTTTTTGTTACTATTACTACTACTATTAGTAGTAATACTATTACTCTCATTATCCATAATTGTTGTTACATTTATTGTGGTGCAGGTCAGACAATGCTGCACAGGCGGCAGGACGACATCCGGCTGCTGAAGCTGGAGGTGGCAGAAGCCCAGAGGCGGGTGCTGGTGACCGGCAAGCTGAGGGGCATTATCCCAGGGCTGGACCTGGACATGGCCTCCCTCCAGAAGCAGCTGCTGGAGACCCGCAGGAGTGCTGACGAGCTGGCACTGCAGCTGGAGTCCCCTGACAACAAGACCAGGTCACCACCATGCCTTGTTTATTACTGCGTTGATGTTAAGAATTACTTATATGTATATTTATATCATTATTTGGTATTCTTTCTGGTAGTATTGTTCTCCTTCTTGCTTATTGTCTTCTTCTGCATCTCCCGTTATGTATTGTACAATCGGATGTGAAGCCATTAGTGACTTGTCAGACATCCTGGCTCAAAAGCATAGGTGGATGTGGTGCACAACAAAAATCTTCCAGGTGAGGTGAGCTGTAAGCTTGCATTGCAGCTGAAGCGTCACAAGAACGAGACCAGCTGCACTGATCAAGTGCTGGAAAGTTCAGTCACAAGCTGTTTGCTGACAATTGAAGTCAACTTCTTTGGCACAGAATGGCAATAGGCTCCTGATGCTTCTGTCAAGCGGCGGAGTCTGCCACACAGAGACCCAGGCATGTGTGAGCTGTGAACAAGAACAGCTCAGCTGCATGAGCGTTTAGCTGAGGAAAACTGACAGTGCCAGGAATTGCCTGCACCTCTTTTCATACACCTCACTGCATTGATGAATTCATGCAAGAAAACTTGTGCTAGAGGGTCACTTGAGTGGCAAGAGCTGCCAGGCAAGATATTAGACAAGGATGGGTTGCAGAACCACATAAGCTGTCTGCAGGATTGCTTACACAAGAAGCCAGACTCACTGCTCAGCTTGAGTCATTTCAATGCGTGCTGTAGCTTTTCCTGTCAGGTGGCGAAGGCTGTCAGGCAAGGTATCAGGCAAGGGTGAGCTGTGTATTCAAATGAAACATCCGCACAAGCAAACAAACAAGCATGCAGACTCACATAGAAATGATGGATTGCGGTGCATTTGACGAGTTTGTTTGTTAGTAGTAACTGTTCTCCTTTCAGGTGGCGGAGGCTGCCAGGCAAGATTCCAGGCAAGGACGAGCTGCGCGCCAAGATCAGCCAGCTGCATGAGCGCCTGGACAAGAAGGAGGACTCCCTGCTGGAGAAGCACCTCATACTGGAGGAGATTGCCAGCTTGAGTGGCCGGCTGCGAAACCAGGCTGCTGAGGGCCGGGAGGACACTCTGGAGCTGGCACAGAAGGTGAGCTCAACTCTGCTTACTCATTCCTGGTCATTGCTGGTTGCTGAAGTTGAGGTTTAGTATTGAACGGCTGCAGAAGAGAGGCACAATGCTTCACAGCAGGCATAGCATGTGAGCACCATCTTGCTTACTCACTGGTCAGCAGTACAGCTGATTGCTCTCTGGCTTCAGCTACTCAAAAGCTTGTCAGAATAAAGACATGTGCCTACCATCATTGAACACATGTTGGCTTGTATAATGAGGTCTGTGCAAGCATACCATCAGGTCCAGAGCCTGTGCATCACCAGCAAGGTTTCACAGCTGTCGCAGCAAAACAGAAACCGTTCTGATTCTGTGCAGTCATACCTCAGCCATCTTGTGGTTCACCCATGACTCATCCATGCCTCATGATGTTCACCCCTGACTCAGAGGCCCATTTGTGACATCAAAGCATCATGCCTGACTTAAGACATTGGCTGCACACCTTTGTCTGTAAACAGTGTAACCCAATACGTGGTTTTGGCAGCAGTGATACAGAAAAACTTGGCGTATGAACTCTGTTGTCAAATGCGCCCTTTTGCTATGCATGCATCAAGCACTATGATGGCAGACTCAGAAGCAAGACTCAAGGCATGGTGGAGACGTTGAGCAGGCTTGATACATGCCAATCTTAGACCACAGAACAATGATTGCATTGCTTTGCTACAGGTAACCGAGTGTCAGTGCAGAACAGGCATAGGGGTATTGTACATTGTGTTGATGACTATTGTGAGCAAGCAGAGCATGCAGCAGGTTTGTGACTTTGTCCATTTGCAACATTTCCAAGTCTTGACCTGGCAGGTGAATGACTATCAGATCCGGCTGCGAGGCATGACACGCCGTATGATGGCTACTGTGAGTGAGCTGAGCATGTATCAGGCTCACAGCATCAAGCTGAGTGCTGACAAGGAAGCCCTTGAAGAGGTCGTCATGGCTGCATGTGACAAGTTGGAGGTATGAGAGGATCAGTTTGCTTGTGCTTAGCTTAGTTTACTTGATCATGCAAGGCAGGCACCAGCGACACAACGATTTGCATGGAGCAGCAGCAGCTCCGCTGCGATTACACAAACAGAGGTTTGCTGGTTTGCAGTCAGACGGTATTCTGTGATGCGTGCCTGATGTTGACAATTGACATTGTGCTTGGGTGGATTCATGTATGTCACAGCAGGTTGCTCTGTTATCGGCTTGAGCTCCACATCCAAGCTTGTGTGTCCTGTGATGAATCCCTGCATTTGTTCTGCTGTTTAAGATGGGCCAACGGGCTCATGTGATACATTTGTGTGTGCATGATGCAAGTCATATGCATGATTTTGTAGAGCTAGGTTACTGTACGCATGTGGCATTGCGGTATCAGCACCCTCCTTCATTACAACGTCGCAACTGCAATTTCTTTGGTGCTCTATTGTTCAGCATTTAGTGCTTAGTGCATGTTGCTGATTTCCCTGTTATTGTTTGTTGACTGCCCTGTTGAGTTCTCAGGACAGAAAGTGTTGATTAAAAAATCGAATCATGCCAAACCTGAGCGCAGGCCGGTGAGGCACCCACAGAGGATGTAGAGAGGGACTGGCAACGAATGGAAAGGGACCGCAGCCAATTGTGGGACATGAAACGACAGGTAATATACCACAGTCATCACCATGTCAGAGGTGTAGCTGCTCATAATCATCTGCTCTGTGCCCTTACACCTAGGGTGCTGCGCATCAAGGCATTTCGAGCTGTGTGTCCTTGACTGCATACTCGTGCGCAAGTTACATTTGCTTACTTATGCAGGCTGTGATGATCCACCAGATTCAAGACGATCAGGTGATGGGTCCTCCATCATTAGCAGAGTCACGGCCGAATGCATACATCCCTGAAGACCTGGGCATTCCCAAACCTTATGGTGGCTTTGCTCCTTTCAAGCCTTCGGAACCTGGCAGTTCCATGAGGCATCTTCGGGTTCCCAACCCTGGAGAAATTGTAATATAGCGTAGGGCATTCAGCTGTACAAAGACAAGATGCAACATACTATGCTATCAGCCATGTGTGATCAGCAGGTACATGTACTGCGGACAAAATAATTTTGCCTGGACCAGCGTGTTGATTACCTGGCACTTGACTGCTGACAGCTATGTACCTTGCTTTGCTGCATTGTGTGGACATCAGCGAGTGCCAAATTTTCTGCTTTGATGTAGACCACCTCGGCGCTTTTGTGACAGACTGGCAGGACAAGAAATGGTGAAAGTCTCTATGATCGTTTTGTGAGATGTTGATTTTCTTCTCGAGGATATAATAGACAGCACTTGCAAGGTCAGGCAATTCTAGGTCAACGCACAGTCAGGGCTGCAGTCAAGGTGGAGCTGATGAGACAGTGACTGACGCACTGAACCCACCGACACATGCGTACGATCAACCGCTAACCTTTAAGCGCACCTGACCCAACCGTCGGTCGAGCTGTTCGTCGCGAGTCATGTTGCTGACCAGCCCCCATTGGTTGCTGACTGCTTTTGCAACGGACTTTCCACGACCTTTGTACTTATCAGAACGTTGTGAGCCCACCGAGACGCCATTGGGAAGCCCGTATCACTCGCAGCTGCACAAATAGATCAGTTACTGCCTCAGGGCTTAGTCAGAGTACAGCGAAGCAACACAGGTGCACGCCTTTGCGTGCGTGCCCACTTGAAA
>JAABUW010010274.1_pt1 | contig 10447 bp, 1 predicted proteins | sample 5560081 | NCBI WGS metagenome assembly JAABUW01 (sample SAMN10711882, study PRJNA513363) | rock metagenome | isolation source: Antarctica rocks | place: Antarctica: Victoria Land, Knobhead sud | reverse complement strand
TCTTTTTTTACTTTTTAACTTAATAATATCTTGATTTCTAAGTCGTTAATCTTGTGTTTTTGATTTTTAAAATTTTTGATTTTGATAATTTGTTAAAGTTAACTTGTCTTTTACACTCTTTTTTTTATGTTTTTGAGTTTTTGAATTTCTAAATTTTTGAGATTATTTTTAGAGACACGTCGATAGCTTGTTGTTTTAATGTTTGTTGTTATAATTAATTTCTTGCGTTAAACTTCAATGTAATAAGATAAAAATAAAATTCTAATTAGTAAATAATTATAACAATAGAGACTTATCGCGATGCATGCATAAATCGCACTATATAATTTAATAATGTATTAAGTAGCTAAGATTCTAAGATCTAAATAAGAGAGATCGCATATATATTGTAGATAGATCGCTAATACTAATAACAAGCATTCCTAAGTTTATAGCCTAATATTACTTGATTATTTAACTACAATATATTAGATATTTGCAATAAACTTCTAGCTATAATTATTATATAAAAACAAATATTAAATTATATTTGCAAAGCAAACGCAAACAACTTTAAAAATTAACAAATTACAAAAAATTCTAATGTCTCTTTAAACAAATTTTATCAAAATTGTTACTTAAACAATGTTAACAAGTTTATTAAAAGTAAGAAATTATATATTCTTAAAAATTTATCGACGTTGCGCAAACAAGTTTACAAAATTAATAACGCAAATTATTTAAAAAGTGTTAAATATTTTAAATACTATAAGAAGAAGCATTACAAATTAAATTGTTTTAATAAATATAAATAAAACAAGTCTATTGTTGTTGCTATTATTATAATAAATACAAAAAAAAAATTTCGTCAACATCTCGCAAACGAAACAAAAAAAACAAATAGAAATAATAAATTTAATTTTAGTAAAAGATTAAACTTAACTTTTTAATAACAAACGTCAAATTATAAATCTAGTCAATTCGAAAGCTAAAATAAATCTTATTAATTGTATCTATATAGTGCAATAGAAATTGCAATTTATATTTGTTATCTTATTAATATTAAGTTTTCTTAATAATAATAATTGTTTTTGTTATAACATTTATAAGTTAATTTATTACTTAATTAACTTATAAAATTAGTATTAAGAATATATTATTTTGTTTTATTTGATAAAATATATAAGTTCTAATCTTATATTAAATATATTAATATTATTTAAGCAAAATATATTAATTAATTCGAAAACGCAAAGCTAGCGATTTAAGATTTTAAATAAAAAATTAAAGATAGTCAACTCTAAGCAATTTGTCTTAGATTTCGTTAAGTATAGTATAGTTTATGCAATTGTTTGCGTTAATATTACGAAAACATTAAATAAAAAATTAACAAAGTTTAAAATTCTTAAAGAATTAAGAAATCTAAAAGATATTTGTAATAATAAATTAATTAAAATTTTATTAAAATTAAGAAAAAAAGATTACGTTATTAAGTTTCAAAACAATAAAAAGTTATTATTTATATCTCTTTATAATTTTTTACAAAACAAGCTAACAATACTTTGACAATATTTCGATAATACAATAATCAAAGATTAAATTAAGCATTTAATTTTGTTTGCAAGTATCTCTATTCTATTTATATTAAAATTGAATAATAAATTATATTTATACTATAACAATATAGAGATAGAATTCTAGTTAGTAGACAATTATAACAATAGAGACTTATCGCGATGCATATATAAATCGCACTATACAATCTAATAATGTATTAAATAGCTAAGATTCTAAAATCTAAGTAAGAGAGATCGCATATATATTGCAAATAAATCGCTAATATTAATAATAAGCATTCTTAAATTTATAGTTTAATATTATTTAATTATTTAACTACATACAATCCTTTTTCTTTAATAATTGTTTCTTGATTACTAAATCAAGAAACTTTTGTTCTTATTCGTACAAAAGTTGTAATAAAAAAATTAAAAAATTGCTTTTATTTTTTTAAGATTATTAGACTAGATTTTTTGTTTTTTTTGTTACTTAAGTCGATTGCGTAAAAAACGTAATAAATTAATTTGCATAAAACTTTTTTCAAAGTTAAAAAAATTATTTAATCGAAATTAAATATTTAACGAAATTAATTGTTATAAGTCTTGCTTATCTTCTAAAGACAATAACAATAATAATAAGCTTTTTTAACGTAAATTTAGAAGATTAATTTAAGAAAAAAGTAACAATAATAAAATAAATTGTTATTATTGTGCTTGCGTTAAACTCTTTAAGACAAAAAATAAACATATAATTTTAAAAGTTATTTCTAGTTTTAAAATACTCGATTTAGATTGCTAACTTAGTTCTAATTTATAACGTTTTTTTTTAATTTCGAATCAAAATAACAAAATTTTCTCTTTTTTGTTAAAACAAACAATTAAAGACTTAAATCTCGTTTTCTTTTTATAGTTAATTAAATAAGAATCTAAATTGTTCTAAATATAAAATTAATAAACATTAAGTGTCTTAAAGTTTCTAGACTTTATAAATTGCATTTACAAATAAAATTCAAATACTTTATTCTTTATTTTTTAAATTTTTTTTTATATTAATTTCACGTAATATGTCGCACGTTTTTAAGTTTACTTTACTAAACAATTGAATTTTTTTATATCTTTAAATAATGTTCTTAATTTCTTTATTACTTTTATCAAATTCTAGAACGCATATTTTATAATAACATTTTTAATGTTAGATATAAAAGAGAAGTCGATAGCAATTTTGAAACAATAAAATATGTTAATTAAAGATAGATTTAACAAAGTTAAGTTTCAATAAATTGTAATAATGCTATTTTTTGTACTTATTTAAAGATTCTTTAAAGTTTCTTTATCTTTTAATAGAATTATATAAACAAAAAACATTTTAATTTTTATATTAATTTTGATTTCTAATTTGCAATAAAAGATTTGAGATCGCACAATTCGCATGTCTTTAAATTAATAAAGCACATTCGCTCAATACAATTCTTATTTTAATAAATTCTTTTTCGTTGATTTAATTTTTAGTATTTTTTTGTTTTGTTATTTTTTTCTTATTGCTTTTTGTAGTTATACGTCGATCTAATTATAAAAATTATTTAACAAATACTTTTCGCAAAACAAATTATTTTATACAACAAAAAAAACAATCGACTACAATTGCTAAAACTCTTAATAAACGTTTTAATTTACATTAAGATCAAAATAACGTTTTGACGTTTAATTTTTATGCTTTTCAAAGATTAACGAATAAGATATTGTTAACAATTTATGCTTGTAATCGTCTTATAAAAGCATATATATTATGTAAAAATCTAAATTTATTTGCATTATTATTTGCAACATAGAGAACAAACAATTAAGAAGTTATTTTTCTCGTTAATTGTTATTTTTTCGTTAATAATATAATATTATTTGCAATTCGCTTTAAAATTGCGATTATATCTAGTACTTCAAATCAACAATCAAATAAACGAATCAATTTTGGCAAACAATTATTTTATGTTAATTTTATTTCGTTAAATTAATATTGTTTATTATTCGAAGTTAAATATTAACTTATTAAAAATCGTTAAATAAAAAGATTAATTCTTTTCTCTTATAAGCGTATTGTTTTAAGAAATCTTTAAAAACAAATAAGCGAACATTAAGCTTAAAGTTTAACTTGTTTTGTCTCACAAATGCTAAAAAATCTTTTCGTTTCTTGTAACACTAAATTATTTGTCTCTTAATTTAATTATTAGAAATTCGATTTATTTTTAACAAAAATTCTAGCTTTCTTTAATAAGCTATGCAAATAATCAATTTTAACATAATTATAATTAGATCTTTTTTTTGCTTCTTTGTTAATATAGTTAGTTTAATTAGTTAAAAGGCTTTAATTAATATTGTTAAATAATAATTAATTTAATATCGCAAGTTTATATTTACTTTTACACATAAACAATTTTTCGCATTGTTTTTTTAGTTTGTTAAAATAAAAATAATTATTGTTTTTAGAAAAAATTTTGCGATTTTAGTAATTAAAGTACGTGATTTTGTCAAATTAACAACTTTAAATAATTTAAAATTTAATAAAAACAATTTTAATATTAAATTTTGCGATTATAATAACAAAGAAGAAGCTTCTTTAAAAGAATTTAAATTTTAACTTTTTTTTTTGTTTTGTTTTTTGTAAGTTTTGTTATCTTTAAACTTTAACTTTGATTTTAATTAAAAAATTAACAATTTAAATTCTTTGCATCTTTTACAAAAAAAGACAAAATTGTTTAAACTTTTGTTTAACAAATTTTCTTTAATTTCGCATTTAAAATTCTTATTAAATTATATTTTAATTTTCAAAAGCTTTTGTTTAATAGACGCTATTGTATTTTTGAACTTTTTAGCATTTACTTTGTTGTAGTTGTTAATTATATAATTAATAATGCGTTTCGATTTTGTAGTGCAATATTTAAGTCAATCGCATATAGTTCGATTTAATTTCTTCAAAATTCTTTGTAAATTCTAGCGCTTCTTTGCTATTTGCAATATTGTTTTAATAATTAATTAATCTATATTTTTAAATAACACATTTGTAGTTTTTAATAATTATAATTTACGAAATTAAATTCGATTATTTTAAATTCGTAGCTTTTTGTTTTGATTAATTTTTTGTATTGCGTTTTTTTATTTTTGTTATAATAAATTACTTATTAGTATTTGAGCGTTCTTATTAATTGCTTGTTACAAATTTCGCGTTCAATTTTTAACTATTTTCAAAATATTTAAAACTATGTTTCAAAGATTTTTCAAACGTTCTTTTTTTTTATTGCTAGTAGTTTTATTACATGAAAGTAAAATGTCGATTACTTAAATATAAACATAATTTTTAATAATCAAATTACTTTTTATAAGTCGAATAATTGTTTTTTGCAATTTGATTTAAATTTGAATTTAAAAAGTTTAACATTGCGACGTTTGCAATTGTTGCGATAATATTTGCTAATCTTGTACTTAAAATAATTTAATCGAAGAAATCGATCTTTAATTACGAAAAAAATATGTTAATGTTATTAAATTTTAACTTGTGTCTCGTTTAGCAAATGTAAGTTGTTGTTTTTTACAAAATTTTCTTGTTAACGTAAATAATAACTCTTGTTTTTAATTTTAATTTTTTGATAAAAGTTAAGAAATTTCTTTCGCAAGAAATTGTTTACGTTTAATATTTCGTAATTGTTGTTTTAAATTTGTTATAACACAAACTTAATAAAAAAAAATTTATACAAAAATAATAAATCGAAAAAAAAGAATTTATAAACAAAGAATTAAATTATTAAATTGCTATACTTTTATAAATAAAGCAATAACTTGTTTTAAATGTCTAACAAATATAAAGCTTTAAATGCAAAGAATTTTTATTTATAAATTTGATTGTTGTTTGCAACATTTATATTATTAATTACGCAAAAAAATTGTATTAATATTTATTTGTATATTAATTTGCAAACAAGTATAAAGCTAATATAATTAGCGTGTAATTTTGTTATCTTTATTGTTAAAAAATGTTGCGTAAAAGATAATTAAAACTCGTTCTCTATAATTTGAAAAAATTCTTAAAATTTTAGAACTTTAAGTTAAAGCTTGCTATTAATGTTTTTAAATCGCTTTTTAGTTGTTAATTTTAATTAGTTAAAGTAAACAAACAAACACTAATATTGTTCGTTTGCTCTTAATTGATTAAAATTGTCAATATTTTAACTTTTTAATTTTCTTGTCTTTCTATTTGTTTTTTTCGAATGTTCGAAATTATAATGTCTTGTAAATTACTTTACGTAATTAAATTACTTCTTAATGCTTGTAAATTAATAAACTTTATGTTAAAGCTCTTGCAAATAAAACAAATATAAAGATTGCAACTTTTTCTTTTCTTAAAAAAAATCTTACACTTTTGTGTAATTCAAATAATCGTAATAAGATAACAATAATATAATAATCGCAAACAATCTTCTATTGCTTTAATCAAACTAATTCTTTGTCTTTTGCATAAAATTATTTTTTATTTTCTTATTTTCGTCTTTTGACTTTGCGAAAATCTAAAGATTCTAATTTCTTTTTACGTATCTTTTTAATTAATTTTTTAAATAAGTACTTTTAAGTCTTATATTATTAACTTTTTTTTAAAACATAAGAGTCTTTAATTTTGTCTTCTTTTTTTATTTTAAAGAGATCTAATTATTGAAAAAATAATTTTACGTTATATTTTTTATCAAACTTAATATTATATAATAAAATCAAATCTTTAGTTTAAAATAAACGCGTTAACAACTAATAATTATTATTAAAGAAATTTTTGTTTATTTTTTGAAAATAACAAAAACGCAAAGTTGTTTTTTAAACGTTTTTATTTTTTCTTTTTAATTGTTTTGTTCGCAACGTCAATAAATTTGTTGTTAAACAAACTTTTTCTTAATTTATAATATACTAGATTAGATACTTTATTTCAATTAACAACACAACTTCGTATTTGAACTTAAAACAAAACAACATCTTTTTAATAAATTCTCGAATTATTGTTTTATTAATTTACAATATTGCGTACAAATGTTGTAATTAATTTGTAAAGACTTTCTTAATTAGTTTGAACAAAACATTAATAATAAACTTGTGTTTTTTTATTATTATTTTATTTGTTTGTAGATAATAAGTTAACGTTGTTATTTTTTTAACGTTATATCTCTTTAGAAATTTAATTATTATATTGACTTTATTTTTAAGTTCGTTATTTATAATTATCTTCTTAACATATTTATATCAATAAAAAATATTCTTTTATAAAAACTTTACTATAGCGAATACTTTAAAATTCGAAATTGTCTTAGCTTTTATTTATTTCGTCAAATTATTTCAAACAACTATTAGATTTACTTTGATAAACGTTTTTGTAATTAATATATAAATGCAATTTACGATAATTTTTTTTTACAAATTAAAAATGTAAGTCGAATATATAATTTTCTCTTATTTGTTAAAAGTTTTCGCTAATATTTATTGTAATTTGCGACATACTTCTTGTAGAAATTAAATAAATTTCGTTATTAATATTGATCTACAATGCGTCGATAAATGCTCTTTTTCTCTTTATAATTACTCTTGTTATATAAACTTTTTACAATTTGATTTTTGTCTTTTGTTTAATTTATTATTTTTCGCAAAGATATATTTTTGTTTATTTTTCAAAACAAACGCTCTTTTTTTACTAAAAAATATTAAATATAATTCTTAAACTTGCGAAAATTCTTTTAATTTATATTTGATCTTTACAACAAAATTAAATATCGAACAATTTATTCAAATTTATCGAAATATTTGTTTTCGAAAATGTTTTCGTTCTTTTTTAATGTTGTTATTTGTATAAGACAAACGCAAATACAATTTAATTAATTGTTAATAAAATTATCAATATTTTTTTTATTAATTTCGTCAATATTGTCGAACAACTTTTTTAATCTTTTTAAAAATTTATTAGTTATTATATATTTTTAATTAATTATATGTTGTATATTAAAATTAAAGAGACAAATTTAAATTAACTAGCGAGTTACTAAAGCGTTAGATAAGTTCGTCGCAAAGCGATTAAATTAAATTATTAAAATATTCGCATTAATTTTAATTATAAATCGAATTTTATACAATTAAAATCGCACTTTCTTTAAAATCTTTATAAGTTCTTAACATTTTCGCTTTTCGACGTTGTATTAAAAATTTTGTTCGCTTCAAAGCTTACTCTTATATTGTAAAAAATGTCTTCTCTTCGTTATTATATTAATTTACATTAATATAATTTCTTAATCTTTTAAACTAAAATTTATAATTAAAATAATTTTGTTAATCAAAATAAAGTAATTTAAAATGCGCATTATTGATACATTTATTAAAGCAATCTTTAATTTATTTATAACATTTTATTGTTCAAAGTTTTAAACAAAGATATATTTTATTTTAAACAAACAATAGATCGACTTTGCGACAATTATAAACTTTAGTACTTAAATTTAATAATAGACGCATACTTCTATAAAGACTTTGACTTTAAAAATGTTTTTGCACAATAATTATTTAACAATCTTAATAATTTTAATACTATTAAGAGATCGTTTATTGAAATTATACACAAAATCGACAATTTTAATTCTTAACTTGTAGAATTAAGATTTATCGTCAAACATAATACATTTAAACAATTTTATATTTATTAATATCGCATTCAATTATTAAATATATTTTAAAACAAATAATTTAATTCTTAAGATTATTTTCTTATTATTATAATTTAACTTAAATTCTTTTACATTTATGTCGTTCACAAATAAATAACATTTGTTAAAAAAAAATTTAAGAATACGTATTACAATTTTTACAAATTAAGCAATCGAATTAATAGTATCTTGCGATAAACAAATTATTTTAAGTAGTTTAAAAGAAATTATAAAAACAATAAAATTGCAACTCTTTAATGCAAAACTTATTTAATTGTATTTTAAAAAGAAATCAATTAATAACGCAATTATTATTTCGATAAACTCTTTCGCAAACTCTTTGACATTAGAAGACATATTAGCATTTTAAACAATTATTTTGTTTATCTTTATAGTTGTATTAATTATGCGATATTTGTTTTTCTTCTTTTTACTTATTAAAAATCAAAAATTTCGATAGAAATTATAATAGTATTTTAGCAAATTTGTTTAAAGACGTTTTTCTAGTATCTTAATTACAATAAAATTTAATGCTTAAGAAATTAGAAATTTCAAAACTTGCTATATCTTGTGCTCTATAATGTGAATTTCTTGATTAGATACAATTTTTAATTTAATTTTGTTTATCTTAGCAAAGCTTTATGTCAAAACAATTTTACAATTAAAGAGTATAATAATTAAGAGTTTTCGTTTTTACAAAAAGAGTTTAAACTTTATAATTAGCTTCTAAATGCGTTTCTTAATAAGACAAAAATCGTATTCAATGCTTAAGAACTTAAACATTAAAAAGAGATTATATTTTTTATTAAATTTCTTTTAAGAATTCTTTGTAATTAATAACTTTAACATTTCTTTTCAATTTAAATACTTATTTAAAATAGAATTATCTAAATTGTTTATATTTATTAAATTCGTTTTTTAAGTCTTTTGTTTGTATATTGTATTTACTTAAACAAATAAATACAACGCAATAAAAAATTAACAAAGAATATTGAACTTTTTAGACAATTAAATAGTAAAAATCTCTTTTAAAATGCATAATTGAAAAGTTTAAATTATTAATAATTTTTAAAATATTTAGAACATAATATTAATTCGAATGTTTATTTAATTTTCATTGGCTATATTAATAAACAAACAAACGCTAATATTGTTTATTTGCTTTAATTAATTAGAATTTTGATAATTTTTTCTTTTAATCTTATTTTGCGACGTTGTTACTCTAATAATTTTGATCTTTATTTTCGAAAGTTTTTTGCAATTAAATTCGCAAAATTAAGCAATTATATTAACTAGACAATTATCTAAAGATTTAAAGATTTCTCTAAAAATATAATATTCTTATTTTTGTTGCTAAAGTAATTAATAAATATTTTTAAAATACCAATATGTTTTACTTTGTTTCTTAAATAAATTGTTAATTTTAAAAAATTGTCGTTTATATTTATAAAACTTATTTAAGCACTTTGTTAAAAAGATCGATTTAATAAAATTTTGTAATTAAGTTAAGAAACAACAAAAATAAAAATATAAATTATTATTTTTTCAATTAACATCTTTGTATCTTTTATTACTTCTTCGAAACAAACACGTACTTTTATAACTTTTATTAATAAAATAAAAATATTTTGTCGAATAATCAAATTAACTTTATTTGCAAGACTCTTGCTAATGTAGTTAATATTCGTATTACTATTAAATATCGCTTTGATTTTTATATCTTTTAACTACATTTACGCAATCGAACAAACAACAAAATATAGAGTTCTAAGAGATTCTACTCTTGCAATAATGTTCTTAAAATAAATAATTTTAATAAATTTAATGCTAATTGATTTTATAATAACAATTGTTTCTTTCTCTTTTTTAATAAGCTTTTAAGATTTTCTCTTTGTTACTATAGCATCAAACTTCTTATTAAAAAAAAACAAAAAAAAAGAGCAACTTAAATCAAAACAAAAATCTAGAAATTTTATTAATTTTATTTTTATTTTTAAAATAAAAATACTCTAAATTAAAGTTTTAAAATTGATTTAATTTTTTATAGTTTATAACATTCTTTTTAAACGTTTTATTCGCTATATATAGTTTGCAAAAGTTTTTTAATTTTTTTTAAATTTGCTTTTCTAATACTTGATAACTCTTAAATTAAAATTAATTATTACAAAAATGTTTTTTATTATAACATTCTTTACT
>JAABUW010010273.1_pt1 | contig 10447 bp, 17 predicted proteins | sample 5560081 | NCBI WGS metagenome assembly JAABUW01 (sample SAMN10711882, study PRJNA513363) | rock metagenome | isolation source: Antarctica rocks | place: Antarctica: Victoria Land, Knobhead sud | reverse complement strand
CTGACCAAATCGTGTTGATACTTTTGACTGCCCAGCTACACTTGCTACAGCCTTGATGCAGTGCTTAGCAGCTTTACGTGGTGTCAATTGGGACAACTTTCTCCTGTTACTAATTTATAACAAGTGTCCATAGCTGGGTTCACAACCTGTGTCGTTATGATGATGGTAAGCCACATCCTTTGCAAGTCTGTATATGCTGTTGACTTCATTAGTTGACTTTGTTGATGCATTGGTCATGCACGATCCCAAGCTTGACTTACATCATCAAGTTCTTCGTAGTATTGCTGATTCTCTGTTGCTATTGCAGTTGGTACCTTTCGACAAATCAACATGTTTGCCAGGAGTTTCCTTGATAGATTGGATCTCAGATACACGTTCCCAAGGATGCACTAATTTGCAGAGCTTGGTAAAGTGCCTGGATCATAGAGATATTGTGTCAGATACAGTATGCAGTCAAGCAAAGGTTGCGTTAGACTGCGCGATGCATTGAATGCATTGGAATGCATCTCGGAGGCTATATTTACAGTCATGTAGAAAAGCTGAATTCGAAAGCTGCTGAGAAACAATTGCAGCGTCTGCTGCTGGCTGTTAGGTCGAGGCTGACAGTCCTGACGGCCGGCCACGAGTGCAAGCACAACGCACGTAGAGCTGAAGTCGAAGGGTGTGTTAGTGATTATACATATATCAGAAGAATATTGCCAGGAGTTTACCAGCTGATACAGCTTGGGTGAATTCTGGTGTTACATACACAGCGTATTATGCAAGGCGTTGATGTTACCATGCCTGTGACAATTCAGTATGCACAAACACAAGTGTGCATGCCAGCTTGGGAGGTGCTGCCTGCAGGCATGGCACAGCTGTAATGCTTCATGGACAAGCTGGAGAAGCAGCAACACCGTTATCAACATCTGACGCCAGGTATGCTTTGGTGGCAATGAGGCGCACTATGCTTGCTGGCACTGCAGCCATGGATGCCCACAACAACTCATCTTGTGTGGCATGCTTACTGCCTGCTTTTCCACTGGCTAGTTTGCTGGCTCTATTGAAGGTGCAATACAAGCTGAGCAGTCTGCGGCGGCTTTCAGGGAGGTTCATCACAAACGGTTCCCAGACCTTCAAAATCCGTCGTGCGTTCTGCTTGTTTGATGTTGGGTCCAGGAGCATCCACGCATTGTAGTCCTGTTCAATATATTTGTACAACATGTGCTGCAGCAAAAGGCAGGGAAGTTGCTGATGATAGAAGGCAAAATACATTGTCACGCCTGTACCATGACTTGATGATCAAAATCGTCTAAGACAGACAACATGCCAATGCATGCGAGGCAGGCTTATTGCATGCCAATACATACAAGCACATGCTTGAATGCATTCAAACACATCTTCCAAGGTGCGTGTGCACATGCCCTACATGGTTCTGAACCTCAGATCTGCAACTTTAGCTCTATGGCACAAACCCGTCAGCGTTTGCTCCACAACAGACGTAAAAATACCAACTGAATACAATAGTGGCTGCGTTGCAGGTCACATCTGACGACATCAGCAGAAATGTATGCATACCTGTTCTTGATACTCTGTCATGCCCCCATACTCAGAGTCAAGGCAGGTGTTGTCATCGTTTGCAGCATCCAGTAGAGGCCACACGTCCTGATATAAGAGATTGTATCCAAGGCGCTCTTGCAGCAACTGGTAGCACTTTGCATGACAAGTCAGTCCATACTGCTTGTGATCCTCTCTCGGGGCTTGCATGTAGGAGGGGTAGGGACAAAATAGCTTGTTGTTGGGCAGTCCAAAGTCTCCTTGAGTATCATATAGGCCCAGCTCCAGGGCCACATTGTTCTCTGGGACTCCCACATACTTGTCTAGCCAGTCAAACTCACGAGCGTGCTCTTTCAGATGTGGGAAGTCATTAAGCATTTGAGGCTTGTCGTAGATGGCGATCAAAGCAGGATTGAGGGGCGGACCAGCGCATATCAGGCAGTACACATCCCAGGTGTTAAATTCCTCTCTGGACGGATACATCATATTCTGCTCTGTAGAGGGCAATACTGAGAGTCAACTCACGCTTTGCATGAAGCACAGCTGAACGCTCTTATGGAGCCTTCTATTGCACAAAGAGAGAGTGTCATGCAGCCAATTTCTGTCTACCCCACAAGTGAGGGTAGACATTTCAATCTGACCGTGAAGTGGCGACGTGTGCCCAACAACTGTCCAGAGTCCAGCTTGCTCCAAACAGCGTGCTCAACCTCATCTGCAGGGGCTGAAGTTGGAGTGAATAATCGTTACGTAGCTGTTGTTCGCAAGCTAGCTGACACAGCACGATTGCCTTTTCAGTGAAGCTAGATCGGAGTCCAAACCGCTCATTGATGCTGTGTGGTTGTCTATCGTCTGAAGCAAGCGAGGAAACGGCTGTCGCCTGTTGCCCCTCGGTCCTGCTGCAACTTGATGCGCACAAGTATTGCCACTCTGGCTGCAGACTGCATGTCCGAGACATGACTCATTTGATCCGGAATGACTAACGCATGGGCGAGGCAGCGACCCCAGAGAGGTCGTGCGTACGGTCTCCAAGGTCCCACGGGCCGTGGGACGGTTACGCCGTCCCCCGGTGGGACGCCCGGCCCGACCGCCCCACCGCCCCCGGGCGCCTCGCCGAAGCCCCAGTACATTGCGCCGCGCTGGGGTCTCTGGGGGAGTGCGCATTGCTGCACATTGCGACGCACCCCCGGGTCCTGCGATGTGCACCAAATTTCGCCCGTCTCGGACTTGCCACGACGCTGACGCAGGCATGTCTGCCTCAGCCCCTGCCTCCAGCTCGTGCAGTCTCGGCATCCCTGCGTCAAAGCGCAGAAAGAGCAGCGCTCAGCGACCAGCTCTTTGGAGTCGCGCTCGCACATCAGCTGACCGTAAGCAGCGCCTCTCGTTCTCCAGCACACCCTCCCGGCAGCATGCCCACAGTTCTCAGTGTAGACGTTGGTAGGAAGCACCTGGGTTTCGCGATCATTCAGACCTGGAGCTTCAGGATCCTCGACTGGGGGGAGACAGAAGTCTACAAGCAGGACGCCAGCTACATGCCAGCTCTGTTGAGCTTCGAGCAGCGGTGCAACGGCCTCCCGTTTACCCATGTGGTCATAGAGCGTCAGCTCGGTCACAGAAACGTGCAAGCCGGCAGGATAGAAGCTAACCTGGAGGCTATGTTCATCGCAAGGGGCAAGCAAGTCCGTGTTTTGCCATCAGAGTACAAGCTGAGCTTCCACGGCTTGCAGCTGCCCAACATACTGCGTGCACGGTTTATTCGCTGGGAGGATGAAGCACTTGCTAGGCAGGCAGCAGGCAGGCTGAGCAAGCAACAGCAAACCAGGCTGAACAAGAAGATGGCCAAGGCAATTGCCGTGTTCTTTCTAGCCACCCATCCACAGACAGCCAACATACAGACAGCCTATACCCAAGCTAACAAGAAGGATGACATGGCAGATGCACTTCTGCAGGCCTTGGCATATGCCAATGCTATACTGCCTGAAGGTGTTGTTCAGGAGGATGCAGGAGTCATGGTGATAGATTAGGTGAGCAGACACAGACAACTGGACTTCTGCATCATCCATTCTTTGCCTTTTCTATTGGACACACACAAGAGCATCATCCTGCTGTCCAGCTGTTGTATCATGCTTAAGATTTGCAGCATGCTGATTCTATGTTGGTCTGCCAGACTGAATGCAGACAGCAGGTTCACTATCCAATGCAACTGCAGGCCATGGACAGCAGCAACAAATTGGGCAGAAGTCAATCTCAGCATCAAGGAACATCAGCACTGCTTAACACATTTCACAGCCAATAGAGTCATGGTTCAGCAGATGGCCCATGACCACCACTAGCTTGTGATGTGGACTTGCATGCCTACATGTATTGCCCTGAGCTGGTCTTGTTGTCAGCTACACAAAGGACAGTGTTTGATAGGGCATCTGTTTTGAGATTTTCTGACACACCATGAGGTCGTCCTGTGTCTTGGCAAGCTGATGTGATCTGTCTGACCTATAAGCTGATTACACAGATTGAGTTCCTCACAAAGTGTCATCTGCAGTGTGTAAAGCTGTGATCATGTCACAGATAATCCAGAAATACTCAGCACAGTAGTGTGATGCTGCTGCACAGATGGTCAATTGCACAGATGCTCATTTACAGTTCATTGTTAAATGCCATGCAGCAGTCAAACAAGATGCTGACACACCATGCTGATGTTATCATTGCTGGTGCAGTACTGAACGCCCACAAGCTACTGTGCAATCTCAACAGCAAGGCATAGCTGACTCAGGTCACGTCATTCCAAAAGAGGACCTCAGGCCTGGTGATGACTGATGTTGCATGCAAGGAGGGTTTGCAGTGCATGCACATGTGCATGTACATCATCTCTTGGCATTGCTTCATACATGCGGCATGCACATACACTGTTAACCCTGCTTGTGCAGGCAGCACACTTGCACCCTGTTACTCACACAGCGAATCACTGCAGCTGAGCTGGTATCAGTTTATCCATGTTTGTATGTGAACACCTCCCTGGGGTGCAAGCTGCATTCTTGCAGGCGTGAGCTGTTTTCTGCTGTGTACTCTGATATCTTGCTGCATCTTAGTAAGGTTCTGCATGACTGCTGTTCTCTGTTGTTTCCCTCTTTGCTATCTCAGGTTTGACATGCTCACAGTCATGACACAGACTCAGCATGCGGTAGGCATGCTTTCTGGTACATGCACAGCACATTTACAAATAGCAGTTACATCATGTTTGTTCTCAGCCCCAGCTTGTTACGTAAAGCATCAAGATATACACTGTAAATGTCATCATATAAGTGGTCGCCTGGACGAAGTGGCCTCCACTTACCTGAGCTAGACCTGCATTTGCCAGAAACGTCCACTTCGTCACTAAGGGTTGGCAGAGATTGAGCAAACAGGTTGACACTTTTGTCCCGCTTCTTCTCCAAAAGATTCACAGCCTCTTCAGATGACATCTGTTTGATAGACTGTATGGCCTCAACTGCACTGATGATCCTCTTCTTTAAATTCCACTTCTTGCGATAGTATTTGTATTTAGAGCTGTGCCAATCTGTGCCATGATCATCAATCAGCCGCCTGATTGAGGGTCTGTCTGCTGTGCTGTACTTGTACTCCTTCCAACAACTCAGAATGGAGGTCAAACTTCCACTGACTGGCTCCATAGGAATACTACATCTCACACACTCCTCACCATTGGCACCTGCCCTTGCTGCACTGGGTGCTTGTGCAGCAGAGCTGGTCCCTGCAGTCCCTTGGCGGTGTGAAAAAGACGTCCCAGTCCAACCAGCATTCTGTGCAGGCCCTCCAGCTATAAGACGATTGATTGTAGCCAAAAGTGTTTGCCTCTCATTGCTGAACTTGGCTGCCTGCACCAGAACAGTTGTGTCAAAGCTGTGGCAATGTACAAAGCGTGGCACCAGCTGAACATGACTGACAACTTTCAGCAACAGGAACTGCTCTGCAGCTGTGTAGATGATGTCAAGTGACAGAGTGCTGGGCTCCATCTGGTGGCAGCAAGGACGTGTGCGTCAGGTCACATATGCACATGCAGAAAGATGATGAGTACGATAAAGCCGAGTAACCTGCTGCGCCACATGGCATCATGCAGAGAGCAGCATCACTTACCTCTTGCTGAGAGATCAAAAGCTGCTGGTGCTGGTGCAACTGCTGCTGTCTCTGAGTCTCCAGCTTCTCCTGCAGATGCTGATTTTGCTGCTGCAGCAGTGCATTCTTGGTCACCATACAGAGGTTGTTTTCCTCTACCTGCATACCCAGCAACCCTAATGGCTTGATGACAAAGCTCAGTAGCACTTGATCTTGAAGATACATCGGTGGTGTACCGCAGGTCCTGGCTCCTGTATGCTTAGTATGTTGCAAAAGCTCCTAGTGCAGGCGCTCAAGCAAGGCAGCTTTGACAAGAATAAGCATATGTGCAGGAGACAGTTGCAGCCATATAAGCTGACCTCAATGTTCTCGTCTACAGAGCGAGCATGAGCAGCAATGACCTCAGCCTTGTACTCTGCCCACTTCTTCTGCAGTGCAGTCCTTGCACTGTCATTCTGTGGGAGCTTGAAGCACGGCAGATTGAAGATCCTATGCTTTGGGTACTTGTCCTGCAGGATTGCTGCATCTTCCAAGATAGCATTGCGTCCCTTCTTCAGGAACTCCAAGTAGTTGGCCGCTGCCAGGTCCACCGCATCTTTTTCGCCTTGCCGTATGCTGTGCTTGTTGTGCTGCATGCAAACTCAATATTCAGACACCATGCGTGAGTTGCATTGTTGCTTCATGCAGAATGCAGGATATGCCGCCATGTGGCAGCCAGAACCTGCATGAATTGCAGCATGAGTGGTGTCTAAGAAGGCAGGAAAAATGCCAATTGATGATTGCTTGATAAACAGAGATTGTGCACAGGAGGACAAATCGTGTCTCACCTCAACTTGCTCACTGTGCCTCTGCTCCACCCCAGGGAATATCATGTCCAGCAGCTCCTGGTCAGCTTCAACTGTTGTTCTTGGGATGAGGTGGACATGATTTTGGAAGCCAGCACGAGCAAGCACTGCGCTCACGGGGATGCCATTGACGTAGCTCTTCACAATATGCTCATTGCTCCATTTGCCCAGCATGGCTATATCCTTCAAGTCGACACTGCAGCCACCGGTCTAGTGTCATGAAACAGAGGTAGAACCTAGCCCAGCTGCTCTTTGCATTCATGCTTGCATACAATATTGTCTTGCAGCTGACTGAGCAATGGGCTTGGTCCGAATGAGGGCCTTATACAGATGCTGTGCAAAGCTCAATATGCAACAGGCCTACGGACTTTGCTTCAGTCAATCAGCAATGTACTGGAATAGTTTGTGCGAGTACACCACTCAGCAGAGTCAGCCTTAGCTCTTACTTGAGGTCATATGAGTCACGAGCTCCAGATCCACGAGGTGCATGAGTCTTCTTCCTAGACATAATGCCTAAATCCTGGAACAACTTGCTCAGAAAGCTCAAGTGAGTGACATACGACAGCTCCTTCTCGCGGTCTCGACCATAGAACAGGTATTGATCATACCTGAAATCAGTAAGCCTCCGTACTTACAAAAATTTCCATATTGGACAGTGCAATTGTCTAGTATCAAACACAATCAAGCATGCCAGCAGAGATGTGTTGCTGAGCACAGGCATTGCAGCAGTGCTGATGAACAAAATGGACAAAGCTGCATTGTAAGCATTCTTTGACTAGCAAGATGCCTGCTTGACCGAAAGCACATGAAAGACCTGTGATGAAAGACAAGGAAATTGCAACAGGGTAACTATGGCTTCAATTGCTCAGCTCAGCTGCATTTGCAAATACACATGCAATGCCTCTCAAACACACCAGTCATCTCGACTTGAGAAGTCAGGATATTGATGATCATCCAAGAACTCATAACGCCACAGCAGCCACCTCAGGACAGCTCCAATACCACACTGCAGTGGGTCCTTGTGGCGCATGATCCATGCGAACTCCTCGCGCCCATTCTGCACTTATACTCGAGCCGGTACTCAAAATGAGTGTGGCAGTGACAGCTTTTGACAATGAGCAACAGTGGGGGGTGTGTGGAGGAGGGGGGGGTGTGTGTGGGGGAGTGCATAACAAAGCATTGGCTTACCCTGTTGACTTTGCCTTGGTCTGTGACCGTCCCAAGCGCAAACCCAGCATGAGGCCTGAGTTGCTCCACAGGGTGGCAGAACATGTCACACAATTGAATGCGCCGGGTATCGTCTCCTCGCATCAATGTGCCATCCATTAGAAGCAGCATAGCCCTGTAGTAACAGTCAGAAATCAGTCATGCATGGTCTCAAGTGTTTGTAGAATGCAGCAAAGGTAGGGAAGAGAGACCTGCCAAATGCAGCTAGTTCCTCCAACAGGGAAATAGCTGCAGTGTACAAAGATTAGCTTACAGTGATACAGCTTCAAAGGTGCAAGGGCAATACTCACAGGTGCATTGTTGGTGCTTTGCCGTTTTGCTGCATCAGCTGATCAGCCATCATGATCTTCTCCTTTTGAGTATACCCATCATTTATCGAGAAAGCTCCCCGATCAGCTCGTGATCTGCAATGTAGCATACAACGACTTGTCCACTACAAACAGAGACTAGGCTAGCTTTGAAAACCACAGCCGAGCGCAGCAGATTCTGCAGTGCTGAAGTCTGACTAGTACAAGGCATGTGCATGCAAAGGTCAATCTGCACATGCATCTGTAGTTCACTTACTCGCGCTTCATGCGGGCCATGCCAGCCAGCAGGTTGGCCATCATTAGCCTGATGTCTGCATAATCTCTTATGCTCTGTTGTTGGCCAAATCCTGCTACTTTCTGATCTTGTTGCAGATCACGCAATGCTTTCAGATGAGCCTCAACTTTGTGCCATTTAGCACCCTACATCAAAAACACATATTCCATCAACCAACATTAGCTTTCGTCATTGGATTGCATTTCAACTGAAAGAGTGGTCTGGCATGTTAGATTACCTGTCTTGTGAAAAGGGAAAGGTAAGCAAATGCTCGCTCTGAGGTGACAGTGCAATCTTTGTACTTGCCTTCAGCCCACTCCTACAGTACAAAACAAGCTTATAAACATTGCCTCAAGGACATACTCTTTCATGGAGTTGCTACAAATGCTGGAAGCGCTGTATCTTACCAGGAACCTCCGTTGCTTTGGGTGATAGGCCTTCTTGGTGTTTTTTCGCCTGAAATGGCGCTTTTGCTGCAACAGGTGCTCCTTGTTCCGCTTCCTAGCAAGCAAGCAATTGCATTGTTGATGCGTGAAGATGCCTGCAGGTGAGACTTCATGACTGCAGAGGGACCATGGATGCTTTGCTGTTGCATAGATTGTGAGATGTACTTCTCCAGTTTGCTGTGCACAACAGTACCACACGTCGAAGTGAGCAGCAAACTGAACGTTGACAATAAGCAGATGAGCAGACCAGAATCATAGCATCAAATCAGCAGCACTTGCTAACAATGTATTTCACATACAACATGTGCTATGCTCACCTCTCTGGGCTGAATGAAGAATCTGGGACCTCAACATTGGGGCCATGCCGAGCATCAAGATCCTCAGACTCTGCTTGGGACAAAACCTCTTCCTCTTCATCATCCATATTCAGGCACTCTCGGACGTCCTCTGCATCCTCTGGACCAAATGCGTCATTGACATCCTCAGCCTCCTGCAGCAATGCTGCCAGGCATCGCTGTGTCCAGCTTACAACAGCTTGACAGAATCTCATGGGCTTCATGATGCTGAGGTCAGGATGCAGCTATCACAGCAAATGTGGCTGAGAAGAAAAGACGAGAGCAGAAGCTATCCACCTAACAAGCTTGCATGCAAATCAAACATGGCACAAGCAAGACACCACATGCTGAAGACCACAGCTGGTCAAGATCAGCTGTGCAATGGCAAGTTCCCAAGCTTGCCTGATTTTCTTCATCATCATTTGCTTCATCACATTCGCCTGATTGTGAAGATGCTCCCGTGCTGTTCATGGTGTCTCCAGAACCATCACCTCCCATGTCATGCTGTGCACCCTCAGGGCTGTCTCCTTCGCTGCCAGCTACCATCCCAGAGTCCTGCATCACAAAGGCTGTCACTCCAAGTGCTATCACAGCATCTCACAAATGAGTTGCATAATTGAAATATGTACTTGACAATCTTGCCCATGACCAAGGCAGTCAGGGTGCAAGCGAGGGTGCAAGCACAGGCAATGCCCTTCATATGTGAAATTTGCCCTTTAGTGATGACATGATGCAGATGTCTATAGCGCTAATGGAAACTTACTGCATTGTGCTGAAGGCCATGAGGTTGTTGCTGCGGAGGCCTAAAGCTCTCATCATCTGTTGAGGGCAGTCTGGTGCCTGCTACAGCTCCATCTGCAACACAGTAATCTATGTGGGCTCTGACAGCAAATGTGTGTTTACAACTGCACCACAGTATTCTACAGCAGCCAACAAGGGAACAAGATTGCATACACCATGCAAAGCAATGCTGGGGCACATCACACCTGCAAACAGATGTTCAAAAGTCTTCTCAAGAGGGTCGCACAATCTTGCCAGCATGCCCCACAGGGCTGTGTTGTCTCTCAGCTTAGACGGTCGCTTTGCTGTTGTCCTCCAGGCTTGCAGTGCGCGTCCTAGCAGCAGCCAACGGTGCTGATGCTCAGATGTCACCGAAGTGTTGGGCCTCTGTCTGGCCTGGTTGGCATAGAATCCCAGACGCTCCACAGGTACATCCATTGGACTGATGCCAAAGAAAGCGGCAAAAGAGTTTGTCATCAGATAGCCAATATCTACAAGCAGCACAACACATATGTGTGAAGTTGCAGGAAAGTCAGGTTGGCAGCAAGACAAGTCCAGTGAGCATATTGCATGATGACTGCATCACACAAAG
>JAABUW010010266.1_pt1 | contig 10453 bp, 19 predicted proteins | sample 5560081 | NCBI WGS metagenome assembly JAABUW01 (sample SAMN10711882, study PRJNA513363) | rock metagenome | isolation source: Antarctica rocks | place: Antarctica: Victoria Land, Knobhead sud | reverse complement strand
CGAGCCGACCAGTGATGCCGTAGCCAGGTACTCCGCATCAACCGCCTGTCCAACCTTCTCCACCGCCTCGCCCAATCCGCCTCCCTCGACCAGACTAAACCCATTCCAAACTGCACCAAGCTCACTAAGATCCCCAGCCCTCTCACCCCACCGTTTCGTGACCCGCCGATTGACCCTCTCCATCGTCCCGCTGAAATGGCCCTGGAACTTCTCGGTGAACGCTTCAGAGTCTAGGAATCGCTGGTCTGGGCGCTGTAGGGGATGATTGGGTGAAGGGGCGGGAAGGAGGTGATGGGCGATGTAGGGGGTTGGTGAAGAATGCTCGGGAGACGAGGGGGATGTGGGCCGTTGAGAGGGGGAAGAGGGGTCTGCCTCGAAGGTCGGATTGTGGGATGGTGCGTGGAGGGGGTTCTTTGGGAGTAGAGAGATGGGTGGGGAGCGGATGACTTCAGACTATGGCATTTCCCCCGTCAGCCGTGGCGACACTAGAAGGGGTCCTCGATAGTGAGCCATGTCATACTGCACTCACCCAGCTGACGCCATCCTCGAGGAACCGATGCAACACATGCTCTCCGCCAAGTATCGGATGTCTCACGACCCTCCTAAGGAAGTCCTCAAGCAGCCTCTTACGCCTTGCCACGACCGTCGCGTCCTCCTTCGCCTTACTCTGGCCCTTCACCGCGTAGTCTGCTAGACTCTGCTTGTTCGGGATAGGGGGGATGATCAGGACAGGATAAAGGCCGGTGAGAGCTTGATGGAAGGATAAGAAGGACGAGTATCGTCGGCGGGTCGTATGTGACTAAACGAACTAAGCAATAGTCTGAAGATCATGGAAGAACAACTCACTCCCAGCTTAATCACATAAGTGATATAACTCGCCTTCCCCCCCTCTGTGGTCTTGAAAGCATCAACAATACTGATCTCCTCCCCTCGATGGATCTCCTTATCCCTCTCACAGCAGAAGTCTACCTTGGCTATCGGTCCTGAGAGTCGACTCGACCCGCGCTTGGGCTCTTTAGCAGGGTCGGGGAAGGACGCGCGGTGCGTTGGCGGTGGGGAGCCGGAGGCGGCGGATATTGTCGAGGAGGGTTTGGAAGGGGGTTTTGGGGATGGCGAGTGGAGTCTAGAGGGCGCGGGTGAGGGAGAAGGGGAAGTGGTGAATGGGTTGGGTGGGGGATCGTCCATGGTTGACGGTGATGATATTGATTATAGGGGGATTTGCAAAGGTGAGGTGCGGTGCAACGGTTGAAGGAAGGAGAGGTTGGGATGACGTGGCGCGGGAGGGGGTGTATCAGAGACACTTATCTAGGGTTGTCTAACGACACTCCCAAATCAAACCAATCATATCAACTAATATATACAGATAGACGATTCCACACACTATATGCCCTTGTCGATCGATACGGATTACGGCTAGAGTGAAGGTCCCAACGAAGGACAGAGATTCGGTCCTGTCACGATTGCACATTAGAAGATAGAGACGACATCGAATTTATCAATCGATATGCGACATCCTCTTACACCGGACGAGCTATCCGCGATCGTACGTGCCCTGTTCTCTAGACTCCTCTATCGACGTGCGACCTACAACTATTGGTCATCCCAGGCATCATCAGCCCAATCGATCTCCTTCGTTCCTCTGTCATCCGTACTGACCGGAACTGCTAGCTGACTTTCCCTCAGGCAGGGTGGACGTCGATAGCATGCTGGATGGTGGTATACGTCCGTCCCCTCTCTCGACCCCGAATCCAGCTGACACCACACCAGACACCGCAAATATGGGAAAACTACCAACTTCAGTCCGGCGAGGGTCTCTCCGTGACATTTATCGTCCTCTGGCTTCTGGGCGATATTACGAATCTCTTCGGTGGGGTTCTGGCGAAGCTCCTACCGACTATTATCATATTGGCTGGATATGTGAGCTTTCTCTTTCCCATGGCGAGCCGGCTCTGAGTCGAGTTGGCTGCTGGAGCTGGAGAAGCTGGCTGCGCTGATCTTCCCCCAGTACTCGATATGCGACCTCCTCCTCCTCTTCCAGGTATACTACTATCGCCGAGCCCGCCAACTCCGCTCCTCCACCCAATCCGAATCCGCCCCTCTCCTCGCCGCGCCGCCATCGGTTCCTCAACCCAAACCCCTCCTCCCACCCCGGCTAGAATACCCTTTGCTCCTGCTATTCGTGTTCGCGTCAGGAGTAGGCGCTTGGTACCTCTCCGACTCGCCTGATGACGTCTCGATACCCGAGAAGCCGGGAATGGGCGAGGAGGTGGAGCTGGAGTGGCGCAGTCAGGTGCTGGGGTGGACGAGTGCGGTTCTGTACCTTGGGAGTCGGGTGCCGCAGATCGCGCATAATTAGTCAGTCGAGCGCTCTTTACAGCAGGAGGGGTCTGCTTCCTTTGCGGTTCGGAGCCTACGCTGACGATGAGTCGCAGCAAGACACGTTGTGCTGGCCTTTCTTTAGCGATGTTCTTCTTTTCCATCTCAGGCAGTACGTCGTTCTCCACCAGCTTACACCGTCAAAGCTTATGGGAACTCAGACCTGACATACGCGTGCTCGATCCTGCTGATCTCACTCGAGACCCGCTACCTCATAGCCAACGCGTCCTGGCTTGCGGGCTCCGTCCTCACCATCTTCCTAGACATCTTCGTGATAAGCCAATTCATGTATTATCATCTAGAGGACCGGAGACAGGAGAAGGAACGGAAGGTCTTGGGGGAGGGCGATGACCGAGAAGATGGAGAAGGGGAGGGAGTATGATCTTTCTGTCAGAGTTTATTCCCGAAAACATCGATTACTCCGATAGAAGAGGCTACGGTGAAACACCGGATGAGATTTGATTTCGGCCGCATACCACGACTTTCTCAACCATGTAGCCCATAACTTGATCACCAATGCTCATCGTTCTCTCTCCAACACACGATGGCTCGATCTTTGCGTCGCAAGACTCTAGTCCTCCGCCGAAAAGCGCTAAACTCCCTCCCGACGTTCCTGCCCTTCATCATAGCCTTCACCCACGTCCTCCTCTCGCCTCACACCAAAGTCGAGGAGTCCTTCTCCCTCCACGCGGCGCATGATGTGCTCGCCTACGGCCTATCTCCATCCCACTTTCACCTGGTACCGCCTTCCTGATTGAGGTGGGAGTAGCTGACGAGGTAGTGGGACCATCTCTCTTTCCCCGGAGCCGTCCCACGATCATTCCTCCCGCCCATCCTCCTGGCTCTCATCACCTACCCACTCTCACTCTTTGGCATCTCCTGTGGATGGATCAAGTCAAAGTTCGACGTCCAGATCCTCCGTCCGTCTCCCTCCCTCATGATTCAACCGGGCTCACATCCCACGTCCCTTAGTCCGACTCGTCCTCACATCCTTCCACTCCATAGCCATCAACCACCTCTCCCGTACCCTCCGATCACGTTACCCGCCTCAAGTAAGGACATGGTTCTTGGCGCTGAGCCTAAGCGGATTCCATATCCCCTATTACGCGGGTCGGACGATCCCGAACTTCCTCGCACTCCCTTGCGGTATGTCATACCATTTCCCCTCTTTGCACATATACCAGTTCCCCTTTTTGTCACAAGAATCGCCTCTCTGCCATACCGGCTCCCTTCTTTGTGCGTCAAGGCTGATGCAGAATGTTAGTGATCATCGGGATCTCCTTGATCCTACGTTCGGGAATCACAGCGGTCCCATGGAGAATCACGAGGAGGAGGCTCCGGGACGGCATCCTCCTCCTCACAGCTACAACGACGCTCATCCGACTCGAGCTGGCGTTGTTCGTGCTGCCAGTGGTACTCAGCCTCGTCCTCCTCGGCCGACTCTCGGTCCGTCAAGCGGTAGTTTACGGCGCTACAGGCGGCTTCGGATCTCTCCGTGCGTCCCTTCACATCCTTATGTAGATGTATCTGACGGCTTGCGGTAGTCATCTCTGCGCCGGCAGACTATACACTCTGGCACCCCACCCTCTCCCATCCGTCATTCCCCTTCACCAACCCCCTCCAGCTACTATGGCCAGAACTCTCCGCACTAAACTACAACCTCTACCAAGGCCAGGCTGAGCAATGGGGTGTCTCGCCATGGTGGTATTACCTCCTCAACGCCTTGCCAAAGACGTGTCTCGCTTCCCTCCCGCTTGCACTTGCCGGGCTGAGCTGGGTAGCGATGGGAAGGGGGCAAGGGAAATTCGCGGACGGGTTGAGGGAAGTGGTGGGGTATTTTGGTCTGGGAATCGTGGGTCTGGTTGGCGTGATGAGCTGTGTTGGACATAAAGTAGGTCTTGCCCAAGCGAGGTTTGCTGACGGGCAGGAATGGAGGTTCGTAGTCTATGCTGTACCTATCATCAACCTCCTCGCGTCGTTCGCTGCGTCCTCGATGTACGTCATACCCGCCGTTTCTGTGCATGTGTTGACCAAAACAGGTGGAACATTCCGAATCAGAGGTTGAGACCACTCTTCCGACTCGGACTGGTGGGTATGATCCTCGCGAATCTCTTCGTCACAGCCATTTCGACGTTTTTGAGCATGCACAATTACCCCGGCGGAGAGGTGTGGCGAGTGCTCGAGGATCTCCAACGGGGATCAAACGAGACCGGTAGGTCTATCCAATGGGTGGAGCGGTGGAATGGGTACTGATGTGGGCGAAGTGATGATCCACTACACGAATTATCCCCTCCAAACAGGCGCTACACTCTTCACGTTCCTCCACTCCCCATCCCTCACGTCCTCCTCATCATATCCAGCACTCCCACCACCCATCGAGCCGGTATGGACCTACTCGAAATCCGAAGATCCGGATCTCGCCACGCGTGAAGGAGCTTGGACGGAGGTGGACTACGTAGTCACGGAGGACTGGAAGGGGTATGAGTCCTGGACAGGGGATGGAGGGGAGAAGTGGAGAGTCGTAGGAGTGGTCGAGGGGCTGGAGGGGGTCAGGAGAGGGGGACGGTGGGGTATCAAGGTGCGGTGGGGGAGGAAGGTCGCGGTGCTTGGTCGGGCAAACAACGGCTAGCGAATGCAGTACCCAAGCAAATGAAGGATGCATACTATCCGTATGATTGTCGTCTGTCAAATCGCGAAATGAAGGTGCATCCACTAATCCGCAAATTGACTCTCGATACTCGTCATGATACTCAAGAAATCTGACCACGACCATCAGCTACTTGACCGATAACACCGACGGGCCCGACTGTTCGACTGACCAAGCAGATACGCCCCGATCGCTTGGACGACATCGTCCCCGTCATCTTGGGCGGGTAGGGCGTCGAGGAGACTGACTGCGACCACGCGGATCTTGGTGACGAGGGAGGGTCCGTTGGCTGCGAGCTGTATCGAACGGTCAGATGGTGCTTTGGTCATGTCGCGAAGAGGGTAAAGCAGGTATACGGCGGAAACTGACAGCTTGGATGGGGATACTGGACGGTCCTCAGCCATGATTTCGATTGAGGAACCGGACATACCCATGGACTGCTTTGAACAGGTCTTGGTATACCCCGAGGCGCCAATCGACAGCCTCGCCCAGATCGGCAGCTACCAATTCCGCAGCTTGACCGATCCTTTTAGTGTCACTCCAGCATCCTGGCAAAGCTTGACTCACCATTCCGACTCGGCGCGCCCGGCTGACCACTTCGTCCAAGCAGGTCTTCCCTGTACAATCTGTCAAGCCCCTTAGCACCGACGCAGACAACTGGGAGAATGCTAAACAGACATCAAGCGCAACCGTGTCATCGCCAGTGTGACATGGATATTCGCCTTCAACACCAGATACCCGTCCTTTGCAGTCTCGCTCGCCATCGGGTCTGAGAAGAACAAATCGAGCTGATCGCGCATCACATCTTCCCATCCCGGTGCTGGCCTATTCCGTCATCAAAATTCCATCCAGTATGACAAAGGGGACATACATGTCATCATTGACGCCATCGAGCTGGAATGGGCGGGGCAGCTTATCGGCGATGGCTTTGACCCGCCCTTGGAGCTTGCGGACTTCTCGTAAGGCACCGAGAAGGTTCTCGGGGTCTTGAGGAGGGTATCGTCGGATGTCTCGCTCGTGCACCAGGATATCACCGTGTATCCTACCAAAATGTCAGCGGGTATTAGGCGGAAGAATTTGGGAAGACAGACGTGACGATGCGAGTTAAGATGTTGAAGCCCGAGATCAGCGGGACTGGGTTCGAGGACGGTAGGTATCCGTGTAGGGTGATCGACTTGTCGTCCCTGCCGTTCTTCAGCACCGACAACGGACATGGAGAGCAGGGGCTAACAGTTCGGCAGGCAATTCGGCCGCTTCGGGTCCGATGAACTCGTCCGAGCGGAGCAGGACGGGTTTGAAACGTGACAAAGCCTCGAACTTGTCGGCATTGTAGATGATGAACCAGACGCGTCGTCTGCGCTCCGCCTCGATGGGGTCTGCATTGGTCAGCTGGGTCTAATGGCAGATAATATTGACGGACTGAGGTCGGGATAGGTCTGTCGATAGGTAATTAGCGCGATAGGCAAGGGATGATCGAGACTTCACGTCCTCTCGATGTACGCCCAGGCTGATGGCGAGAGAGATCGCCTCGCCAAACGCGGCCGCCTCCAGACCAGCATTGCCGTGTTTCTGCAGCCATCAGCTTGACCACTACTGCTCCGGCGATTAGTCTTGCGTTGTGCACAATGAACACCAGATACCTGTAGCGTTTTAGCACCGCAAGCAGTGCGGATGAGCGAGACTCACTTGATACAGATCAAATCCACGTTGACATTGTTCATCTCCCGTCTCGTCACAGCTTCGCAAGCCTTCATGCAGTGATCCGATAGCCGACGGACACCATCGTGCGGAAGGGTGGGGAAGAAAGTCCTTGGTACCTTGAAGTATGCTCCATCAGTTAGATCAGGATAGCCATCTGAGGTGACGAACATGTATCAAGGTGGTCGCGATCATCGCCATGATCAGAGCGAAGAAGATCGGTCGTTTCTCCCCCTCGTGCGCCGCGAGATCCGCCATGAAGCTCGGTTTGTGAATGAACGGGATAATCGCATACACCTGAGAATCGTCAGTTCTGATAGTGCGTTTTGTGCGATGGCAGAGAAGAACGCGTACGTATTCGAAGTACAGCGATATGACGTGCATCGCGAGCTCACCAGGGAGGATCGAGTCGATGCTGGTGCTAGGAGGTACGCTGGCTTCCGAGACGGGAAATTCTGGGGAGGGCTCATTAAGGATTGGCGTGAGATCGGATTGAGCATGATGAGCACCTGGGAACGCCGATTGAGGAGAATGACCGGGACCTCGAAGGCCGGGCGGTGGGGGGATGACCTGGAAGTAGGACGGATCGAATTCTGCGGACTGGTCTTGGGAGGGGTACTGAGCGGTAGTCGTCGGAAGCAAGGGGGATGACAGATCTGACGGGAATGAAAGCTACAATCGAAATCAGTGCCTAAATGCCTCATGTCCGCCCATGGCGCACCGAGTCTGTCATCCCGAAGCCGAATCCTTCAGCTCCGGCCCCATGCTGCTCCCTCCCTCCTTCATGAACACCTTCCTCCTCGTTCTCACTTCGCTCCTTTTGCCTCCCCTTCCTGGCTTTCTGTTCCGCTGCCAGTCTCTCAACCACTTGATTCCGCCGTCCCCTTCTCTTCCGTTGATAACGATACGAGCATTCAAGTCCCCACTCGGAACAATGCTGTCCTCCTTCATCAGCTTGAGCCAAGAAGAAGAAGCGAGACTCCCCTCGCAAGGTGATATAGCGGTAACTTCGGATCCCAGCTCGACTATTGGTGGTCGACCTGAGCATTTGAGCTTCCGCGTTCGACACGCATCACAGGAGGGGGGTTGACGCTTAGTATGAGTTGCGGTCGCGGGTCGAGTCGAGGATGATGGGGAGGGTCCAGCGGCGTCAGCGTCGAGAGTAGCAGTGGTAGGCTTGTGTCGCAATGGGAGGGAGGATGGTGGGTCGCGAGGCATGCTGGCGTCTATATACGGGGATTGAGCACAGGAAATCTCAAGACCGACCAAGTCATCACGTGATCTGCTGTATGGTTCCGGTTGTCCAGCTCCGTCTTCGTCCACCTCCACATCATCCTCCACTTTTTTTCGCCGTCAAGCCCCAGAATCAAATATCATCCCACGCACTACCGGCATCTTTCATTTCCTCACATCACGACTCACACACACACGACAGAAAGTACTCAAAATGGTCCGCACCATCGCTTTGAATGACGGGAAGAAGATCCCTTCGCTGGGATGGGGAAACATGCATGGGGACGATGCTGTTGAGAAATGCGCGACGGCGTTGAAGTTGGGTATCATGCATATCGATACCGCTCAGGTGGGTCTCCTGTCTCTCCTTCAAGTCGAGAAAGGCTGATCACCGGGACTGGTAGGTATACAGGACGGAGCCCGAGTCGGGTGAGTCGATCAAGGCTGCTGGCGTCAAGAGGGAGGACGTCTGGGTGACTACCAAGAGTACGCGGCCTCTCCCTTCACAGCCTATCCCAGCTGACACAACCCAGTTTCCGATTACAGTAGTACGTCCAAATCCCGCAGCTCCTGCTAGCTCGGCTGACGCGGCGCAGAGACCCAGTGTACTCAGGAAGACGTCCGACGCAGCGTGAAAGAGTCCATCGATCGCCTCGGCTTCATCCCTGACCTCATCCTGCTACACAATCCGTTCCTCGCCCACGAGAAGTCGATCGCTGAGTTCTATGGCTACGTCGAGACGCTCGTCGAGGACGGTACCCTGAAGGGGTGTTCGCTCGGGCTCAGCAACTTCAGGTGTGTGTTCTCCCTTATGAAGACACAAAACTCGGCCGCACTGACGAGTCCTTCGTGCAGGCCCCAGGATATTGAGGAGATCATGGCTGTCGCCCGCGTCAAGCCTGTGGTCAACCGTGGATCTCGTTTATGTTCGTGCCAAAATCGCTTCGCTGATGACATTTCAGAGATCGAATACCACCCCTACGTCCTCGCCCACCTTGACCCCGTCATGGCCCTGCACGAGAAGTACAAAATCGTCGTCCAATCCTACGGACCTCTCACCCCAATCATCCGACACAAAACCGGTGGTCCCCTCAAGCCCGTTCTCACCAAGATCGCCCAACGTCTGTCCAAGGAGACGGGCAAGGACGTCGACGAGATCGCCGTGCTTTTGCTCTGGACGATGGGGATGAATGTGGTAGCGCTCAGCTCGAGTTTGAGGGATGAGAGGATCAAGGCTATTGCCGCGACTGAAAGCTTGCCGGATTTGACGAAGGAGGATATGGAGGAGATTGAGAGTGCGGGCAGGAAGGTTCACTTTAGGCATTATGTGAGTGATCGATTTGGTGGAGCATGGAATTGGAAGGGGCTGACGGGAGACTTAGGGGGAGCATATGAACAAGGACTTCCCGGCGCCGGACCTCCCGGAGGATGTTTGAGCGGGTCATATTCGAAGTGTACAGAATTCACAGTGCCAGTATCGGTAGGAAAAATAAGCATGCATCGCTGCTGTTGGATTGGAATTATATTGATTGAACGTTCCTATCCAGTATGCCAGATCCGATCCGGGGACATTTGGGAGGCTCACAAAGTGAATCGGCCACTCTGCGATCTCCAGTCTCGTCAAGAGGACTCGGATGATGGCAAGACAAGATGGGGCTCAACAACGAAGATGCCGCACCCGTCGTATACACAAACAACATACAAACGCAACAATGAACAGATCTTCTTGGTACATGAACTCTCCTTATCTTCTATCATTATAGTCATCAGGAGCATATGGATAGTCATAACTATCCCTATTAGTGGGATTGGACGGCAGTCGGTAACCTGAGGGATAGGAAGCTTGAGGCTGCCTGGCATCTTGATCAAATGGAGTAGTCTGAGAAGTTCCCCTTCCTTGATTATGAGGGACGCTCCTTCCTGAAGGGCTCCAATTCACCCTGGGCCATTTCGAGAGCTTGCGTGGGCTCCAGATAGTACATACGGCCGAGTTGTCCCACTGTGCTGACCTGAGATTGAAGATTGCCCGGCTCCTCTGGGTAGAGTGCTCGGATGAGCCCTTGTAGTACCACATCATATGATCCGCTCAGCTCTTGACTTCCAGCGGTTCCTGCCCTCCCATAGCCTGCTCCATACTGATACGGAGCAACCTGTCCACCGGCTCCATAGGTTTGTGAGTTTCTTGGTCCGCGTGGGCCATAACCCGTCTGAGGGGGTTGATTGCTCTGTGTAGTGAAAGTTTCACCATGACCGGGAGCATTGCTTGCTCGCCAGTCTCTGTTACGGGTTGCTTCTCGGAGTTTTTCCACGTTACTGTGCAGCTCCTTGATAGTTGTGATTCACAAGACGAGGATGAAATCCAAGACTGATTGGCCGATCGCTCAGAGTGGTTGCAATCTGCGTTGCGTTTCACTGTTATGGGCTCAATGCCAGATTCACTGAGGCACACAATCAGCTGTGCGTCTGAAGGGCAGGGGCCGGGGAGGGGGGGGGGGAAAG
>JAABUW010010264.1_pt1 | contig 10455 bp, 7 predicted proteins | sample 5560081 | NCBI WGS metagenome assembly JAABUW01 (sample SAMN10711882, study PRJNA513363) | rock metagenome | isolation source: Antarctica rocks | place: Antarctica: Victoria Land, Knobhead sud | reverse complement strand
TGGCCTGCATGACATGGTCATGCCCACCCCTTCCCCGTGCCCCTCCCCCCCGCCCTGAACAGATGATAGGCATGACTGGTAAACAGACCTGGGAGATGCTGCGGCTGATCCTGTGCTTAGGTGTGATACTGATCCTCTCGGCAGCTGCAAGGGCAGCTCCAAATGCCCCACTGCCAGGGTCCATGCTGCCGATGCGCATCAGGGCTGTTTCCAGCGTCCTGCCCATGCTGGCAGGAGTGCGCGTGTGATTCTGCTGTACCCCTGCGGCACCGGGAAAGGCATTGTGCATGCAAAAAAAATGATCACGAAAAAAACAAGATCATGAAAAAGCCATACTGTTGGTATGAAAGCGAAGTACACATATAGAAAATGGAAAACTCATTCGACATCATCCAATGCTGAGACAGATGCCAAAACGCTGCTAACCCAGATGTTGCATTGCCGGTCAAGCTGGGTGTGCTGATGTGTGTTTTCTTTGCAGCAGGGGATAGTCACAGGGATTGGCGCATCTGACATATTTGATGCAAATGCGCAATGGAGCCATTTGAAGATGACAATGTGCATGCATGTTATGTGTTATCATCAGACCCACCTGACACAGAAGGACTGCTGCTCTCAGCTCCCTGCTGACTCAGTTGCCTCAGGGCAACCTGACTCAGAGACTCAATGTGGCCACTGTCACTCTGTTGAAGCCTGCTGAGTCCAGACATGCTGTCTGAGTGGGACTCAGCGAGCGTTGAGTCCAACCCTGGAGGACCAATGAGACTCTCTGCGCCTTCTAGGGTCTGATCAGGTCTCACGTAGGGTTCACCGCTCCCATACTCAGGCAGCAGTGAGCGGCGCACATTTGGTGAGCTTGCCCACATTGCTGATATTTGACTTCTGCCTGGATGCAGCCCTAGAGCCACACCCTTGATCACATGTTCTGCCGACAAGCCCTGTGCCTTGGCAGAAGCTAGGGAAGAAGAAGAGCGCTGCAGCTCAGAAACTGAATGTTTCAGTATCCGCTTCTGGTCAAGCTGCTTCCTGAGATCACAGTTTTCAGCACTGACAGCGTTCAGCAGCCGCTGCACATACTCAGTTGCCGCCTCAGCTGTTTGCAACTCAGAGGCTTTGGCCCTGAGCTGTGAGTGTAGAGCATCAACCTGTTCCCGTCGCTGCTGCTGCTGCTCAGTATAAGCACTGGAGGCTGAGGTCTGTGCAGAATCTGCCAGTTCTGCCGCACTAGGGTCTGAGCCCTCGCCATTGGTCTCTGAAGCTGCTGACTGACTAGGGTTGGCTGCCTGGGGAGGCACTCCCTGGTGTGCCATATCAGCGCCTTCTAGTTCATGTACTGTGACTGGCATCTGGATTAAGGCCTCAGACCCTGTACCCTCCTGCTGACTGAACAAAGAGTTCGTGCCTTGAAAGATTGTGCCACGTGGCATAACCTCAGCAGGCTCTTGAGCTGGTGACGACCCTTCTGTAGTGTTAGGCTGCAGTCTAGACTCTGCCATGCTCTGACTCAGATCAACAGCTAGTGCCTGAGCTGACAGATCATCGCGGAGTTGAGTCACTGATTTGACCTGATCTGGCTCTTGAAAGAGCAGGGCTGAGTCACTGTGGTGTGACTCATGCATGGTCAACACTGACTCCTGGTGACTGATGGCTGCCGCCTCAACTGCTTGCAAGCGCTCCTCTGCCAGTTGCCTTGCTGCCTATGACATATCAAGAAAGTGTCAGCAACACAAGTCTGAGCTGGACTTGTAAAAGCCATGAGCCTTTGTGAGATATATCATGCAGCAATGGAAACTCGAAATGTACACTTGAGTGTTTGACAGTGCTATGCAAGAGAAGTCCGGCAGCAGGTGCGCATGAGCTGATCTGCACATTGCCTGTAACAAAGAAGCGACAGCAATGGGCCGGCAGCATGGTATTTGCAGCATGGCTTTGCATCATGGCCCAACATCAGCCGTGGCTGCAGCACCAGATCTCATAAGCTGGCACAGCATGTCATATGAAAGAAGACCGCTAAGCATTGTTCCCTCGACACCATGCATTCCGCCACAAGCCTCTCAGACAAACACAACCCAGTCACATGCATCTACAAGGGATTTTACCATTGATTGATTGATTGATTGATGCATTGACTGATTGATCGACTGATTGGCTGAATTGATAAGCAATATGGCCCAGATTTTCCTGTCATGCATCCTGTCAAGATCTGCAAGCCAGTGACCATGTTGCGCGGACTGCAAATGGCCATGCTGTCTTTTGATACCCTCAATTCCGTTTTCTCAATGTCTCTCATTTCTTTTTCTCAATTTTTCTCATCGGTCTGGCAATCGGTGGGAATTCGCTGGGAATGCCTCAAGCTTGTCTACACTGAATTGCCAATGACAACACTGTTCTTTTCCCCCCTTGTGCTTTCTCGCTAGCTGTGCAATTCTGAAAAGTCAGCCGTCGTTGTAACCTGTGAATGCTGCCAAACAAGGTATTTCGGTTCTTACTCACCCTCTCTATCTGCAGATCCTTCCAGAGCTTATCCACAATGGCACCGACAGCCCCCTCTTCCTCTTCCACCTGCTCACCACCCTGCTGATCTGTGCTGCTGCTGCTGCTGCGCCTACTGCTGTGATGCGACCCCTGCAACAAAGCACCAGCACATCAAGTCAGCCTTACAGTACAATCATCTGAAGATTCCTGAATAGAAGGCCTGCAACATCTGAGTCTTCCAGTCTATGTGACCAGCATCGAGTCTCTCTACTGCAACACCAACAAGCTGATGCAGGCTGAGGTGACATAACGAGTGCCAAACGCAGTGCTGGTTCTGGGAACAGCCAGTGCCAGACTTCGGGGGTGGGTCTGTGAGGCCTACTTTTGTTGGAAGCTGTGAAGGTCGTGTCCATCTTTGCAAGATGTACGTGCTGCTTAGCTTAACGCTGCAAGATTGCTCAGCAGTGGCACTGGTCTGTCCTCAACAACATCACGTCCACTGTCTTGGACACTCTTGAGATTCCGTTCCAACATGCTCAACATGCATGCATGGCTGTAGTCAAGCACAATGATTAATGTACAGAACACAGACAGAACACACTTGACAATCCTTACCAGAGATCCTGCAGATGCTACAGAGCTTTGCACTGCTGCCAGCTGTTGCACACTCATGCCACTCTCAAGCTCACTGCACCTGAGCCTCGAGGCAGCAAGCTGAGCACTGATGTCGGCCAACTGCTGGCATGACTGTGCTGCTTCTGCCACAAGCTGTGCATGAGTCTCGCTACTTGCGGCAGTCTGCTCAGCTGCATTTGCAAGCTGACTCTGTGACTCAGAGTACCTGATTCGAGTTTTAGCCAGCTGAGTCTGCAGCTCGTGTGTCCGTGCGTCAGCTGCAGCAAGCTGTGCCTGAGTGTTCATGACTGTTGCCTGCAACTGAGCAATGCTAGAGGTAGTGGTGTATAGCTGGGCTTGGTGTACATCATCATACTGTTGCAGCTCAGCTGCATCTGCTCTTGCAACCTGAAGCTGGTGCTGAAGCTGCGTCACATGCTGCTCCAGATGCTGAGATGAGCCAATGGCGTGATGTAGCTGCTGCTGAAGCTGTTCCACCTGACCCTACAAATCCAAACATGGTGCCAAAATCAACACGTGGACTTGGCTGGTATCAACAGCCTCAACAGCAGGAACTTTTTCTGTGAGTAACAATAAGAAAGTGAAGTTGCGTCAGTATGCTTGCAGACAGCATCGTCATTAACAGAAAGAATCAGGCTTTGCATGTAAGTTGTTGACATACTCTTCAGCGCTTTGGAGCACTGCACAGTTCTGCAGCATGCTGCTTCAATTCACAAGCATAATGTTAACAGTGTAATCAAACTGCTGCTGCGGCTGATAGGTCAATTGCATTATGCAGCAGGCCTGGTTGCTTACCTGAAAATCCTTTAAAGACTCAGCTGACTGCCGCAGCTCAGCCTCAGCTTGTTGACTCACAGCTTGTGAGACAGACTCAGCTTCCTGAGCAAACCTCTGCTGCTGACTCACCTCTTCCTGAGTCCTCTGCAGCTGCTGCTGCAATGCGCTCAACTGACTCTCCACCTGAGTCTGCTGCTGCTGAGCTGTTGCCAGCTCTGATCTCAGCTGTGACTTGGTCTGCTGAGCTATGAGCAACTCCACACCCAAGTCTGACTGAGACTGCCGAGCCAGCTTCTGTTGGGCGACTAAGCCCTCCTTCATGCTTTGCAGCTGCTGCTGAAGCTGAGTGACGCGAGCTTTCATGCCGGTCTGCTTCTGTTGAGAGGCCGTGAGCTCAGCTCTCACCTGTGACTCATTCTGCTGAGCAGCAATTCGCTGAGCATCTAGTTCTGCTGCAGACTGCTGAGCAAGCCTTTGCTGACTGACTAGACTTTCCTGAAGGCTATCCAGCTGCTGTTGCAAAGCAGAGACCTGCCCTTGTGAAGCAGCTTGCTGCTGTTGAACTGTGCCCAATTCAGTCCGGAGGTGTGACTCAGCCTGCTGAGCTGACAGCAACTCGGAGCTCAGGCGCACCTGAGTTTGCTTGAAGGCACTGAGCTCTCTCTGCAGATCTGCCTCAGCCTGCTGAGCGCGATTCGTCTGCTCTGTCAAGTCACCATGCGCATTCTGCAGCTGCTGCTGCAGTGCAGCTACTTCAGCACTTGCAGCGACTTGCTGCTGCTGACTGGCGTGGAGCCTGACAGCCAAGTCTGACTCGGCCTCTTGAGCAGACTCTAGCTCAAGCTTGAGGCTTGACTCAGCCTGGCGAGCAGCTTGCTCCTGCTTGCTCAAGTTTTGCCTTGCAACCTGCGCTTGCTCTTGCAGCACGGAGTGTTGCTCATGCAATGCGGCCTGCTGTTGCTGTGCTGCAGTAGCCTCAGCCCTCAGTGCTGACTCAGCCTGCTGACTGGTCACCAGCTGCTTGCTCAGCTTCTGGTTGGCATCATCCAGCCGCTCCTGCAGTACAGTGACCTGTCCCCGTGCTTGCATAGTGCGCACAAGTGCCGCGGCCTGTTGGGCATGTGCTGCTTGAAGCTCAGGCCTCAGAGCTGCCTCCCTCTGCTCAGCTGAGTCATGAGCTCGCGCTGCTGCCTGCTCAGCAGCTGCCACACCAGCTTCTGCTCTGAGTAAGCTCTCCTGCCTGGCAGCAAGCTCAGCTCGTGCTTGCACTGATCCCTGCTGAACCTCCTGCAGCTGCTTCTGGGCCCCTTCTAAGGCCTGCCTTGCAGCTGCTGTTTCAACTTCAGCTCCAGTAACCTTCTGCTCTGACACGTGTGACTTTGATTGCAGAGACAAGGCTTCCTGCTGTGCCATCTCCAAGCTGCTCTGACTGCTGCTAAACTGACACTGCAATGATGCAACTTCAGCTTGCAAAGCTGACTCAGTCTCCCTGTTACTCACCAGCTGCTTGGTCAGCTCCTGACTGGTGCTGTCCAGCCGTTCTTGCAGCACAGCAATGTGTCCCCTGGCTTGCATGATGCCCACCTGCGCTGCAGCCTGCTGAGCATGAGCTGCTTGCAGCTCAGCCCTCAGGGCTGACTCACTCTGCTGAGCTGAGTCACGAGCCTGAGCTGCGGCCTGCTGTGTATCCTGCAAGCTCTGTCGAAGGGCTTCTGCTGCAGCTTCTGCCTTGACTAAGCTTGCCTGCTTGGTGACAAGCTCTGCTTGTGCCTGTACCTCATGTCGCACATCTTGTGCAGTCAGTAACTGCTTCTGTAGCCCTGCTATGGCTTGGCATTGAACGGCCAGTTGAAGTTCAGCTTGCTCAGCTCTGTGGTCTGCATCCTGAGCCTGTTGCTGCAAGAAACTTGCCCTGTCTTGATGGTTGGCAAGCTGAGTATGCACTGAAACAAGCTCAGCTCGCAGTCCTGATTCACACTGCTGAGCATCCTCACGAGCCTGAGACGCCTCCCTGTGAACATCCTGCAGCTGAGAATCTAGAGCTGCAATTTTGGCATCAGATTTTGCCAGTTTGCCGGCCTTGTCAGCAGCACTACGCTCTGCTGCTCTCAGACTCTTCTTCAGATCAGCCTCTGTCTGCATGTGCGTCTGTGCTTGCTGCTGTGCCGCCTGCAGCTGCTGCTGTACAGAGGCAAGCTCATCATGAGTAGCAGTATGCTGATTCTGGGTTGAGTCAAGCTCAGACTTGAGGCTGAGTTTGCTCTGCTGAGCTGAGTCTTGAGCAGCCTCAAGCTGCTGTTGAAGCTGAGCAATCTGACTCTGAGCTTGTACCAAGCGCTCAAGTTTCAGTGCAACAGCAGTATGGGCAGAGCCCAGATCTACAGCAAGGGCTGAACCAGACAGTTGTGCTGCATCTGCCCTTGCTTGGGCCAGCCCCAGCTGCTCCAGCACCTGCTTTGCATTGTCATCAGCTGCTCTCAGCTGCTCCTGCAGCTGCTGTGCCCTGTCAGTGGATGCTACAAGCTGCTCATGCTTGTGCCTGGCACTGCTTTGCAACTCTGACAGCTGCCGCTGTAGCTGCTTGCTCTTGTCATCAGATGCAGCCAGACGCTCATGCATCTGCAAAGGGCCAACAGCTGTGATACCTAACTTGCAGAGCACATCAAGATCTGCTTGCATCAGACCAGTCTGCTTTGCAACTTGGGCAAAGCTTATGCTGCTGGTGTGATCCTATTATTGGGTAGCAATCAAGATCAGGCGCCAATTTCTGCTCAAAAAGCCGGCTGCCCATTTACGATTTGGACATTACGGCAGGCGCTTCAGCGTCTCTTGCTTAGGTGACGCTGGCATGCAGATACATGCAGGCAACAGCCTAAACAGGCAGCAGCAGCAAGATGTACCTCCGCAGCTTCGTTTGATGTCTGATTCAATGTTGCAGCGTCAACCTTGTCTGCATCGGCCACACTGACTGCAGACTCTGTTGTTTGCATGCACCTCTGAGCTGCACTTAGCTGAGCGCTAAGCTCAGTCTTCTCTGACTGAAGCATTGAGACACACATCTGCAACTCAACCAACTGCCTGTCTGAAGCTGCCTTGGTAGCTGCCAAGATGGTTTGCTGTTGCAAATGAGCCACAGCTGACTGCCCTATGGCTGGGTGATCTGCGCCTGCAGCTTGTGACTCATCACTGGCCTGACCCATCTGTGATGCTGCAGGCTTGCTGGCTTCACCACCCAGATGCAACTTCTGTTCAGACAGCGTCGGCACAGGAGACTCCAGCGGCCTTTCAACCTGCCGGAGTAGCAGCAAGAGTCAGTCGCATTGAGCAGCACAAGCAAACTTTCTCACCAAAACAGGTGAGGTCTGTTGTCCAAACTTCTGCACCAGTGTACATGCATGCACATGCTGTTGATGTCCGGCAGGACCTCCATTGAAACTTCCGACGTACAGCACGGTCAATCATCTCATTCAGGAGAAGACGTGCAATCCACGTTTTCTTTTTGGGCCACGTCATACATCTAAAGGTGCCTGTGCTGACATGCAACGGAGCACATAATCCCTGCAGAATAGCAAGTTGATTGTTTGTTTACCAGGGTGGATGGCTCCTCGTCCTCACTTGAGGAGCTGTCAGAGTCAAACAGGGCAAGTCTGTTGTGCAGCAACACATGCCGTCTCTGAGGGCTGCTGCCTCTGCTGCTACCAAAAACGCGCTTTAGCTGAAGAAGGTCCTCGTCCAGACGTGTGCCACCGGCCTTCCGCCTGTTGACAGCTGCAACCTGCCCTTCAGTGTTCCCTCTGAGCCCATCAAAATCTGCTGTGGTCCCTTTGGCATGGTGTGTGACAGGCTCAGGGCGTCCCACAGACTGCTGATGACACAGCTGTGCTGGTTTGACAGACGTTTGCCCAGCTGCCGATGTGTTGCAATCCTGACGGGAGTCCTGGTGGACAGAAGCATTGCTCTGCACAGACTTGGCCTCCCACCGAGGTTGCAGCATCGCCCCAGGCTGACTTAAGATCTCAGTTGACTTTGGCTGTCTCCTATGTCGGCCAGCATACGCTTGTGGCTTGGGATTAGTCAGCTGAGCCTCAACATGTCTATTGCCCAATTTGGCAAGGTAGGCTGAGTCAGATACAGCCTGACTGGATGGCTCCCTGTCACCGGAAACACTGTCAGCAGCTGTATGCTGCAAGCTGTGTGGTGATTGCATAGGATTTGACTGTCGGATGTCAAAGGCCTGATTTGCCTGTTGCCCAGATGCAGCTGTGCTCCGCTGGGCATGGCCAGGCTGGGGCCCTTCGTGAGGGTGTGCTGCCTGCCCACTGATTGTTGCACTTTGCCCATCAAGCCGGTGAAGCTGCCTGTCAGGTTGACTGGCTTGCCCACTGAGCTGCCTGCCTACTTGGCCCTTGGACAGCTGGGAGTTAAGGAGCTGCCCCAACTCCTCTTCTAGGAAGCGCTGGTACCTCCTGGCTGGCGATGAGTGCCTGCTGGCTTCCTCGGATGCTCTTGTGCTGCCCTCCTATGAGGCAAACAATAAATCTCACAATCACTTCAGTACAAAGCGCCACTCTATTTTGCAGTTCTAGTGAACATTTGGATGAAAGCATAGACTAACACGTAGACCTGATTCACTCTTTTTGTCATGACCATACTGCAGCTGTTGAGCACCAATAGACTTGGTTATAGCACAGCACATGTAGGATAGTAATCTGCAGTGTCTCTCCAGAAGCTGACTTGCAAAAGACTAGCACATGAACGTATTGTCTGCTGCAAATGGCAGCAACAAGCAATGCTGTATGATAGGTTGATGCCCAGACCAAGATCTAGACCACAAGCTCACCTGCCACACTGTGTTTGAGGCTGTGAAGAGCTGACAGGAAGTTGCCAATTTCAAGAGGCTCCCATGGTCAGCATTGTCAGCACGATCTGGCCTTACAGCAAGCTGATGATGCTTGTGATCACCCACTTGGCTGTGCTGGAGCATCTGAGCACGTCCAGAGCCGTGATGTTGCATCGCTGGCCAGTTGTGTGTCAAAGATAAATGCTGGTCGTGATCTGGAGAGGTGAGCGTGGACCCTGCATGGGATGCGTGCTGTCTTGGAGCTTGTCTGCTGTGTCTGTGGCGGCTGTCATACTCTTTTCTGAGGCCTTGGACAAAGTGGTCTGCCTTGACCCTGTTGCACACACCATATTGGCTGTCCTATTGTTGGCCAGGTGCAATGAAAGCGCAGCATCTGCCACAATCATAGCCACTGTGATTTTGTCATGCTAAGTGCATGCACAATGTTGAGAGCAGAAGGCAGAATTAGAAAAGCTGCAATGTGACACAGTGTGCAGCTACGGCCAATGGTGCAGATTTTATTAGAGATACTGCGCAACTGTAAACAAATTACCAGCAACCCTGCTCCAAGTCATCTCTGGCTTCCAAAGCACTACTGACTGATTGCAAGCGCCGCAAGTCTGCCTACACACAACTTGGCTACTTGGTCAGCAGAGCAACCAGGATGGGTCTTTGCTCGTGAAAGAAGCACCTATGTCATTTACCTGTCCCGGACCAGCTCGATGATGCCATTCGGAAGCGCTTTCCAGCACCAGCTGCTGAGACTGCTCCTGCCTTGCTGCGTGTTGTCTGTATGCACCCTGAGCAGAAACATGGGTGAGTCAAGACTCAGAAACCAGCGTGACACTGAAGTGGAGGCGTTTCAAGGAGATGATGATCGTATTTGACGGCATACCTGCTCCGCGTTGGGCGACCGCTTGTGAGTTGCCATCAAGCTGTGAGAAGTGTTGGACAGAGCAAAACCCTATGCAAACACGGCAATTCATGAATGCGGACTTTCATAGGAGTGGCCACAAAGCGGACTGCTCCAGAAACGCCGCGCTTGACGATCCCGAATCACTGAGTGTAACACAGGGACGTGTGGTTCGTCATCAATATCAATCAAACAATCAATATATATAATGTCCTGGGGGGCAACTGGGACCCAACAGACAAGAAGTTCAGTTCAGTGAATTCATACAGACAAGATTTGCTTCCTACATGCAAAGCATTCCCTAAGGAAACCACCGCATGCATTTGGTTCACACAAAGTCATAAAGTCTGCAATAGTACAACAGTGCTGCAGGAGGTCCAAATGCTGTGACCTGATGTGGCTGCACGCTGGGCAATCAAAAACAAAGTGCTGCTCGTCCTCCACATAATCCAATGACATGCACACTAGACACAGCCTGTCTGTCCTATCTAGGTGATCACAGTCTGCCCAGCGGCCTGTGTCTACCCGCAGACCATGGCATCCAGTCTTAAACCTACTAATTAGCCTTCTAATTGACGCACACTTGACAACAGACAGATACACTGCAGATTTGTACTCAGGCTGCATTGTCCTAATATAACATCAAGCTGCTGTGCTGAACATCTGCAAAGTACTCAGATGCATGCTGATGCTTAGCCCTTTCCATGACAGATGCAATGTCAAAATTGTGAAAAAGCTGCTGCTGTCCTAAATGACCATGCAGAAAATCACCTAGATAATGCTGCCAACTGTCTTTGACTGCTGTCTGATCCAA
>JAABUW010010262.1_pt1 | contig 10456 bp, 15 predicted proteins | sample 5560081 | NCBI WGS metagenome assembly JAABUW01 (sample SAMN10711882, study PRJNA513363) | rock metagenome | isolation source: Antarctica rocks | place: Antarctica: Victoria Land, Knobhead sud | reverse complement strand
GCAGCTTATATCAGCACTACGCTACCAGCGAGGTAGTACTTCCACCTCGAGGCTTCTTCCTCGTTGGGTAGTTGCGCTGTGACGGCAGCAAGGAAGACAAGCGAGGCCATCATGAAGCGACTGAGAGGTTGGAGAAACGCAAAGCCCCGCGAGACAGTTTCGTCGAACTGTGCGATCATGCTCCGCGAGGTCGTATCCGGGCGAAGGATGATTGGTATGGCCCAGAGTGAGAGACATGACGCAAGACCTGGTTGGGATCAGCATATAAACATACATGTAGTGTTCCCGCCGTAGATCGATACTGACCTGCAGTGAATGTGAGAGCCAGGATTATACTGCCTTGTAGCAAAGGCACAAAGACTTGTAGTGTATTCATTGGATTGAGTTCCCCTGGGAAGTTGCAATGTTGTGGTGTTGAGTTTGTTTCACCAAAGTCGTTCTCACGACTGTGCCACTTGTTTTGACAAGAGCCTCACCTCTTTGCTGCTCGGATGTCATGCAGCCCCGAGCCCAGATCGCTGAACGCACGTGTGATGCTCAATGGTGCAATCTGTGCAATTGAGCTCGACGAATCCGGCAAGGAGTTGCAAACGGGACATTCGGGTGTTTTGAAGTCCCAACTATATCGTCATACATGAGGCTTGGCGTTCACAATCTCAACGGCATTCCTTGATTGACCAGGTGGTAAAGTGCATGCACAAAACCGAAACGCTGTGCTCGAATTCACATCAAAACCTCCACTTATCAGCTATCCGGCGAACGAAGTAGCAAAACTGCTCTCACCAAACAACTCAGAACAGAACAATGGCAAGCTACGCAGTCATCGGTTCGACGGGCACGGTTGGCGGCAGTGTCATCGACGTCCTCTTACAGTCTCCAGAAAGGAATGTTCACGCCTACGCCAGATCCACCAAGAAGCTTTTCACTCTCCATCCCGAGTGGGAGAAATCACCCAACGTTCGTGCCTTCCAAGGAAACCTGGACGACACTGAGGTCTTGGCCGACTGCATATCTGACACAAGATCGGTCTTCATGTGTGCTGGCGCAACCTCGAACGATCCGAAGTGCGATGTGGCGAGACAGCAAGCGAAGAGTGTTGTCAAAGCTATAGATGAGCTCCGCAAACGTGATTCGCAAGCACGGCTCGCACAGCTCATCATCCTCAGCTCAGCTGCCACTGAAGCCTATCTGATGAGCGATCTGCCTGCTGTGTTCTACTGGCTTCTCGACACTGCCGGGTCGTACATCTACTCCGACCTAAAGCTGGCTGAGCAGTTTCTCCGCAAGAGAGACGATATCAAGCAAGTGTACATCAAGCCTGGCGGGTTGGTGCAGGACGTAGCCCACGGCCACGAGCTGAATACCGAGAGACAGGAGACGTTCCTCAGCTTCATCGATCTAGCGGGCGGGATGGTTGACGTGGCCGAAGCAGATGATGATCGCTGGGATCTGAAGAACGTGAGCGTGGTTCCGACCAGCAAAGGGACGAAAGTGGAGTGGGGAGTGCCGTATTACATGTTGAAGGGCCTGCTCTGTCATGCTTGCCCATGGCTATATCCTACTATCGCTACGTGGCTACCGTAGACACTATGAGTGTGAAGCCTCCAGACACCCACTTCAATCACTCGGCTGGTCGAGAATCTGAACAACAAGTCACACTCTGCTACCGCTCGTCATTCCGCCTCGAGTTGTCTGCCATCCATCAGTCTCGCCTCTTGCAGTGATGGGGATGCCATGGAGAGGCATGTTATTACTGGCGCTCTGATATTCCGACTTTTGAGAAGAAGCCACGCTGCCGGACATGACACCGCCAATGATCAGAACGAGCAGTGCCAGCGCTCCAGTAAGAAATTGGAACACCGCTCTGAGCGCTATACTGCCTGTGACTGGGTTGAAGACTGGGTTGCTGCTGAAAGTTGCCACGCACTGGTAGAGAATCCGAATTGAAATCAGGAGGATCGAGAATCTCGAGATGACGACGGCCCAGAACAAGGCTCTGGATGCCTTTGCACCCATCTTGACGGAAACCACAGCAAAGATAGCCAGAAGTGCAGTTCATAGTGTCAGTAGCAAGATCACTCCAGCCTTTGCCAGGCTCTTTCCCTTTTCCGCGGTTGCTGGGTCGCAGGAGTTCGAAGTTCCGACCGCATAAATTGCTATGGCGCCCGCAACGCCCATGTGGTAGACCAATACCAAGACCCAGGCGACCTTCTTCGAGCGATTCCTAGTCACCAACCAGCCGAGTTTCGCCAATTCGTGCACAATTCCTGCGGTGCCGAGCATGGGTGACGACAGCCCGACACTGGTTATGATGATCGCGGTGGATGATGGTGTGCCGTTCTGACCAACCGATAGTGTCATGCTGGAGCCGATTACCTGGAGAGAAATGAAGCCAAAGAGAAAGAGCCAACCCAGTATCTCCACCTGGCGATGTCTCCAAAGGCAGTAGAGTATTCCGAAAGTGCAAGGAATGTAGTAGATGACTGTGACAAGGGCGAGGGTCCAAGTGTCCGATGCCATGGCTGCTGCTATTGCCTAGGTGTCTCGGCGTTGATATATGAATGCTTTGTGTGTTTGGAAAATATCGGCGAAGCAGTGATAGTGAAAGCAAGCTTTGGAGAAACGAAACTGCAGCTTACTCAGTCTCCTTATGATCCACGAGAGCCATACTCAGCCCCAAGACATTAGCTGGAGCTTGACACTTTGACCAGAAAGAAGCCCTAACAATACGTCACGTTAGCCAGGGAAGACTGTTGTGTAAACATGGCGGCAGCATTTGAGGTCGAACCAAAAGTGTGGCAAGAATGGGAAGTATTCGCTATCGGTTTCGTCGGTCAGACGATAGCGAGACTGTTTCCAGCAGGAGTTGCGCCTCTAGCGGAAACCCTGTTGTTCCTCCAGTCCCCAGCAGTGATCAAATTCATCTTGTTCCACTTTACAAAGAGTAGGGTGCATGCTTGACGACTGGAAGTGTAGTTGCTTGCGATGGGCTTACTGGAATTGGCCTGCAACCACAGCTTAGGGCGTTGTCTGCCAGCGAATGGACTGAAGAGCAGAAGTAGAGCAGTCGTCGAACATTGCTCCAATTCGAGAAAGGTCAACAGCCGTGGCAGTGCCTGGCGATCTGTAGACACGTCCCGCGACCAATGCAAGGCATCGCCAGCCCGCGTCAAGCTCAGCCCTTGGACTCACTCCAGCTTCTTGACATATGCCACTGGGCCATCATAGACAAACCTAGCCTTGACCACATACCACACCGCGCTGAAGATTACCACGGCTCCGAAGATCACGCAGGCAAAGTTCATCCACGGCAGTGTTAATGCTGGTTCCGGATATGGCGGGAAGAAGCTGAAGATGAACACAACAGGCAAGAAACAGAGCGCGAAGACGTTGATGGCGATCCCGATCATTCCTCGACCCGGAGGATATTTCGAGGGTAGAAGCGGTTGGTGTGTCAGCTTGCGCCAGAGTAGGCATGAGATGCAGATCATGTACGAGATCATGAGTGCAACCGTGCCGACGCTGTTGATAATGTTGAAAGCAACGGTGCTGCCTATGTTGATCAACGAGAGCAAGGCCGAGAAGAAGAACGAGAAGATGATCGAGTTTATCGGTAGTTGGAAGCGAGGGTTGACCTGTACCTCAGTCAGCGTAGCTCTCTGGGATCAACACGGCGAACAAACGTGTGCAAACCAGCTCGAGAATGGAACACCGCGGTCGCGAGCGAAAGCAAATAGCTGCCGTGAGGTAGTTGCAAGCATGGTCGTGGAGCAAAATACGATGACGATGATCACCGCCGAGCACATCGCACTGGCGCCTGCGTGACTTCCGGTGACGTTGTAAAACACTTTGATATATCCGAAGCCAGTGGGAGTGGAGTAAACTAGACACGTCAGCGAATTGGACAAGATGGTCGCATCTTACCCTACACGTACCAGTCAAGAAATCACCTATTACGTAGCAGTACGCAATCATCATGACAAGACCCATGCCTCCATTAGCGATCGTTGAGTACATCATTGCACGTGGCAGCGTGTATGCCGCATCTTGTAGTTCCTCCGCCATATGGGCTTGTACATATCAGCCGTATTTCAACACTTCTTTGATACACTGTAACTGACCTGCGGCGTCTGCTCCGAGGAGTGGGATCACCTAGACATTGTCAGACACTTCGCTGGTGCTTTGGGAGAGGCGGTTCTGCTTCTATTTGCCCTCACCCCGGCAAGAATCCCGACCAAGGTGGAGAAACCTTGATTGTTCCAACCGCCATCGAAGAAGACAGTCCAGACCTCCTTCGATGAGGACTTCTTGCCGAGCACAAGGAGCGGTACCAGTATGCAGAAGAAGCCGCATATATGGAATATCAGGAACAGGACTTCCATGAAAGGCAACTGTTTGGCCAGGAAGATGTTGAACAGGCATCCGAAGGAGACTACAGCAATGACAAGCAGAGTACCATGCCATCGCTCGAAGATGTAGTCGGGATAGTTGAGGACGAGGAGACCCTGTATCTGCACACCGGCTTGGAAAGCGGTCGAGATTACTGCGATCTGCCATCCCAAGGTACTGAGCCTGCAAAAGCCGAGTATGATCAGCTTTGGCCATTGCGTACGCCGTTGGCTTAGGAAGGCGACAGCAGGAGAGTATCCAAGGAGGCGCGCGACCTCGCATGCGATTGTTCGGACTTACCAACCAACAAAGTAACTGAGGATTTTCTGATACCGAGGTGGTGCGAATTCGGACACCTGCTCATCATCAGTGTCGCCGGCAGCCGAGCCTTTTTAAGAAGGCCATACCCAATGATACTACAGGACAGAAAGGTCAATAAGTTAGCAATGTCTTGAACCCGGCCAATCTCAAGACATCTGTTAACGGGTCTCCCTCTACCCATCAGTACTGACCTGGCCTCCTGAAGTCGGCGCCATACTCCCCATCTCCGCCATGCTGCTGTACACGGCGAGGAAGCCTCCCCAGCAGACGATGTACATGTAAAGTGTGCCTGCGACTCCACCGTTGAATATCGAGATGACCGAGGCACCGAGAGCAATCTCCCAGGAAGCCATGAGGATGATGCTGAAGGAAACCATGGGAAAGAGGTTGAAGATGCGCTGCATCTGCTGCACTTTTCCCATACGGAACATGTCGTGGCGGTCGGCGTCAGTGCCGACTTTGTCCGTCACGATAGCTTCGCCATGGAGAGCAATCTCAGTCGCTTCGCTCGATGTGTTGAGTGACTTCTCCATGGGTGCCTCCCTTATGTGATGAATCGCAGCGAACGAAGGCTGAATGTTCAGGAAACGGAAGGGGAAGATAGCTTGAAGGAACGTTGAACTTATCGCGTGCGCAGGGCGGCTCGACCAGCGCCACTGTGTTCCCCGCCGCTGCAAGCCCATGTAGTACGCATAAACTCAATGTCAATTCTGGGGTTGGGTTGGTTGGATACTCGTTAGCTCAGTCAACAGGGTATGTTAAGGGAGGAGGTCGACCAGTAATCGATATCCTTAATTCCTACAGTACCGGTTGTTACCAGTCGGTTTTGTACTCTGCCATTTGGAGCAGCTACCTGCGCAGTCTATCGTGATGGCGAGAAGATGAACACGATGAGGTGCGAACAAGGGATGAAAGGCTAAAGTGGGTTTGGAACTAGCGGAGGCCTATCCCCACATCCCCGGACGCCCGTTGTCGGCCCGATTGCTACGAGATAACCGAACAACCCAACAGCTCGGCGGACTAGGACGCTTGGCGTCGCCGCGGAGAGATAATTTTACAACAATAGGGATACCATCTTTAGATAAAGCATGGGATCTGCGATTCTGACACTCTATGCGGCAGAGCATTAGCCTTATCCTGTAAGCCAGTACATGGTCCACGTTTTCGTGGACCATGGTGACGGCTTGACCAGCGAGCAGTCGTTCGTAAACGGTGCTGAGCCATACGGAGTAAACCGTTCTCCGATCGATCGGTCGATTCATCCGCGTACCACAGAGATGTGAAAGTAGCTCATTTCAGATTTGAGCTTGCAACCTTTCTCGCAGACTGGTATGCCAAAAGTGGCTTTCGAAAAGTAGAACGCAGGTATGGTAGAAGTTAGGGTATGGAGATCCGAATTCGTCGAACGAATACTCCGCAAATGGCTATTGGATACCAGCAAGGTGGAGACGCGAGCAGTGACCCGGACTGTTTGTCCTCATTGCTGTTCGCAGAACAAGATGTAGCCGCAAGAGAGGATGAATGATGCCGCACTAGTGCGAGATCACATGCACCAATCCGGATGACGCACGTTTGAGTCATTGGCCAGCAAACTTAGAAGGTAAGCAGATGTCTGAGCCTCCTCGAGAAAAATCATAGTACGCACCTGATCTGCGACCTCCACAAGCAGCAGATGAAACGATGTCTGCGCCTGAGCGCGGTGCCGAGCATGCAGCAGTCAAGAGGCAGCCATGGATGACGAAAGAAACGCGGACCTAGCAATCGGAGACTTGGCAATTGAAGATCTAGGAACCGGAGCCCCATCAAACGAGGATCCCAAAACTGCAGAATCTGCCACCAGGAACCCAGGAATCGAGGAGACCGCAGCCAAGGGCAAGGCTCCCAAGAACGAGAGTAAATCGGAGCATGAAGCCGAAAGGAAGCTGGATGTCTTCCTCAACAAAACCCCCGACCTGCAGCCACTGAAGCCGATCTTGCTTTTCCTGTGTGGTGCTTTCGCAACGACCGCGGCTGAAAGCGCCACTCTTCATCCAAGCGCCGGGATGATCGGCCGGTTGTTGGAGGCTGCCGGAGGAGAACGCGCACTCAACAAGCAAGAATCTGCCATATTAGAGCCTTGCTGCAAGCTCTGCGACATCTTCTTCAAAGTGCTCAAAGTGTCGAGCTGCACGGCCAATTCACGCTTGTATGCGCCGCACGACCACTTCCCTGGTGACGCATACGGGTGGAAGACGCCGGAGGGTATTGGCCCAGAGCTGGCACGGTACATCAGGAAGGGGTTCAAAGTCGAGCTCAGAAAGTAGCTGCGTTTGATCAAGGACAAGATGCCTCAGGGCGATAACAAGGTGAGTCCCGATCAGAGTGCAAGCAGTCTACAAGGTCGATGGTGAGCTGAATTTTTGTTATTGTAGTACTTCGATCTGTCGTCAAGCTGGTGTCACCCCCTCGTCGTACGGATTGAGATACCTGAGCTTGACGGCGATCTTGTGCAGGAGATGGCTGAAGTTCGTAGAATGGAAAGGGAAGGAGATTACGACACGATATGATGCTAAGCACGTATGACCAAGACAAACCCGTTGCGCAGAGTTGAGTAAAGCGTAAGCAGTATCACAAGGGGTCGCCTACCTTTGTAGAACATCCTACCTCTTAGACTGTGTGTCATGCACCGTCTGCAACTTGTGCTAGCCCTTTGGCATCCGCACTGATGCGCACGCCGTAAAGCCTATTCGCGTCGGAAATCCAGTGAAACAGACAGCTTCCGCAAGGGCTCATAGCGCCGAAGGGATTGATCTCGACCAGCTGCGCTTCCTTCGAGCCCTCCCTGATCACGATGTCCATAGTGAAGCCGTGAAGCCGTGAAGCCATGGATCGTATCTCCGGCTACTGCCGCTGTCACAATAACATCAAGGAGTGTTGGAGCGTCCTTGGCGGCAATCTCCGCAATCTCCTTGACCCTTTCGGAATCTTGTACTGACAAAGGCTTGTGCCAGACATACTGACTTATCGCTGCCACCTTGAAGCCACGATCGTTCGTCAGCGGAGGAGGCACGAAGACTCGAAACTCCACGCCCTCCACAATTCCATCATCCCAAGGTCGTAGAAAGACGGTCAGACCTTGGCCGAGCGCAAGCTGATCGCTGATTTGATTTCTGGGGCGCATTGAGGTGCAGAGAAGCGCAAGAAGTTCTTCTACGGTCGTGACTAGCCCCCAGTGAGGCGAGTCCTTTGGTGATGCATCTGGCAGTCGAACAAAGTACCTCTGCGGCACGACCGTGCTGTCGAAGATGACGCCACAGCAGCTCTTGGTTGCCGAAGTCATGTCGTCGAGGATCTCGTCAACACCGACTTTTCGATTTTTGTATGAGCGCATGAATTGGACATCGAGCTCGTGCAGGGAAAAGGTCGGTAATGTCAAGGTGTGGCATTTGGACGCATGTATCTTCTGAGACTCGGTAATCGCAGAAGCGAAAGGTGCATACGCGTAGAGATGGCGAGGCGGGTCTGCGTGAGTGAGATCGCCGGCATGAGCACCTAACGCGGCCATGATATCCGCTTGGGGATGGTGATGAGTGTTGTATCGATCATCATCTACAGGCAGCCCATCCTTGGGGTGCTCCCGCATATCGAGTTCCATTCTCCGTGTGGTGCGTGGTTGGTGAAGAGGACGTGGTATTCCGCTCGCGCAGAGGTGCCCTAGCCTGAGTCATCGCTCGACTGCCTACGGCTTGCTTTGATGTGACTTCGCGAGATTTAGCCGGAGGCCACGTTTTGCTGTGAAACCGAATCTTCCCCTACCCGGGGGATCTGTAGTCGGCGTCGCGCTGTCCACCGTACGCATATCCGGCGAGATTCACGTGAAGGCCCAGACCAGTGAATGCCGACTTGGGGCAGATGGAAGTGAAGTCAATTTTGCCGCGACGGATCCTCCCGGGACTGTCAGCACGTCAGCACGTCAGCAAAGGAAAGAAGAGCAGAACCGGAGTGAGGACAAACCCGCTCCTCTTCGGCCAAAGAAGTCAACAACACAGCGAGATAGAATGGCAAGTACCATCGAATTGCAATGCGATAGCGAAGAAGGACTACTACGATGCTGTTGTATGCTATAAACGTCCGTTGGCGGTTCGGGCGCGCAGCCAAGAAGGCATCGGAGAAATACATTGGACCAGTCACAGCTCGACTCCGAACCTCGTGTCTCTGGTATTCACCCTTGGAAGCCTCTCTGCCATGAACGACATGCTAACAGCGGCAACGACGTACTGCAGGCATACTCGCGAACTAAGGTACTGCTCGCACTTGCAAGCGTCGAAACTGCCATCTGTTCTGGGAGCTGGTATGGAGAAGGACTAGGGCACCATCCCGAGGGTGGAGATGGTAGCAAGCAAGCGCTACGCGCCAAAGCAGCTCGCTACTTTCACCCATTATTGTTGCGCTGGAGGACCTTACGCGCCTAATGGCTCCCGCAGCCTTGACGTTTATCGCTCGAGGCAAGACGCTCTCACGGACTTCCCCTCTGCCCTGCGACCGCTCGCATCTGCTACAGGTCTCTCCCGGATTTGGCTACCTTACAGCTTGCGGCAGCAACTTCTTCACAAGATACTCTGGCGACAGGGTTCGAAGCCGTTGTGTGTACGGATATAGGATAATGCACTCTTTCTGCTTCCAGGTCCGTGCTTCTCTTCTGCTGCATACCAACTTCGCCTTCTTCTACTACTACTACTACTAGCCTGTGTGCATTACCAACAGTACTTGGCATGTTTCACTAGTCGTATTTCTGGACTTACACACTCTCCGGCGGAAGAACACATCTATACGCAAGCGACACCATCCTTCGAGCCTCGATAGCATATATATGTAAGGAGGATGGCCGGTAACATTTCCTTCGATCATCTCATCAACACAACCAGAAAACCAATTACACGAACATTTCCTAGCTTTTTTCCTTGTCTCCTTTTTATTCCACTGTTTCTTATCCGTCTCTTCACAATTTGTTACACCATCGATCTCTACCGGACTTTCAACAAGCATGTCTCTCGCAAAGCAACTACCCTTCCTGGCGCTCGTCGCCTCGGTCGCCTCATTCGCCATCCCGCAGAGCGCCCCAGCTGCGAGCGCCGCTGTTGTCAGTGTCCCAGCCGTGGCAGCAGTGGCCGCCGCCTCTGCCAGTGTTAGCGCTCCGGCCGTTGAAGCAGCTCCGATTGTTCCCTCCGGCAGCGCAAGCGCTGCTGCCGCCAGCGTCCCGGCCGCGGAGGCTGCTGCGAGTGTTCCCGCCGGCTCAGCCTCAGCCGTACCAGTCGTAAATGGAGAGCCCAGCACCACCTTCCTCGTCGGAGCAAGTGGTGTCGTCCAACCATCGGGGGCGGCCAGCCTCGTGCCACCTCCCGTCGTCGTGGTCACGACATCTACTACTGGACTACCAAAGCGGCCGAAGACGCTACTAGAGAACTCCTCAACGACCATCATTGTGCAAGTATCGTCTTCGATAGCTCCTGCCGAGCCCACCGCCAATGTCGATTTCTGCAAGGCCAACGTCGGCCTCACGCAGCAAGGATGGGTCGATGGCGATCTTGGCGGCTTCTTGAAGGAGCAATCCCAGGAGTTCCTCCTCAAGGGCGTCGGTAAGTCAAAACGAAGAGTGGAAGGGTTTCCCGAGACAAAGGGTTTCCCGAGACACAGACAAGCGCGATGCATCTGGGTCATTCGCTAATACTTCTACTCGCTTCTCCAGGTATTCAAGATGCCATGAAGC
>JAABUW010010261.1_pt1 | contig 10456 bp, 10 predicted proteins | sample 5560081 | NCBI WGS metagenome assembly JAABUW01 (sample SAMN10711882, study PRJNA513363) | rock metagenome | isolation source: Antarctica rocks | place: Antarctica: Victoria Land, Knobhead sud | reverse complement strand
AACCTAGTGAAACGGGTAAATCCCTGATTTGAGGTAGGAATGTTGCTCGAGAATTTGTTCAACTTGGCAGATGCATCTCCCTACGCAAGAGCAGTGCTTTGCCGCTTTCAAAATTGGAAACGGCAATGTGTAGCAATTGGACAGTAATAGTTTTATAGTAAATTACTGCGTTACTTACCAATTGGTAACGTTACTGGGTAATTACATACATTGGTCCAGTGAAATGAGTAATTTGCACATCCCTAAGAACCCTGCTGAACGCTAAGCCCAGTCTTGGAGACAAACAAGCAAGGCTGTAAGTGCCTCCGCACAGATGACTAAAAGGCTGCTGCAGGCGACAGAAGACTTACTGATCAGCTGCTGCAGCACCTTCTTGCAGCATGCCATGATGTCCACCAGAGCTGGCAGATTGGCGGCGATCCTGTGAAGCTTGTGTTGCGGGTGCTTGCTGTACAAACTGCTGGTCCTCGCCTGCTGCGCCTGCTGCACTTGCGCCACCATGTGCTTTGCTTGCCCTGTGACAGGCAAAGTGTCGGTGCAAAGAGCTGGCCCATTGCTAGATGCGCATTGCAGCAGTGAATGGCGTATGCGAAGTTTTCCTAGACTGACCTGCTGCACAGCTATGGCCAAGCTGCACTGACATAACAAGCCTATCTTGAGTCTGGTCTGTTCATGTCTTTCAAAATACTCAGAATCATCTTCGTACTTTAATCTAGGTTTGACAAGGGCATGCAAGTGCAAGTATAAAGCACACAACAAGCTGTTCAGCACAGATGCCATGCCAGCAGCTGCTGTTATGCATTGTTGGCATGTCATTTGCAATTCATGTTATGTAGCAAAGATACACACTGCAAACAAGATGCATAAACATCAAGGCAATGTTCAGATCAGTCACTAACGGATACAGATTACAAAGTACAATGCATCCCACAGCACCCTATCAGCAACACTTTCTGTGCGATGCATAGAAATGCGTTACCTCAAGTCCACAGATATGAAGGCCCAGCATTCATCAACAAAGGCTTGAGCATGCTTCAGCTGCTGGAAATCTCTGCTGTCGTCTATGGTACAGTCTGTGACAGTCCATTCGACCACATGCCCTTCGGCATCAAAATGCCGCTGGACCGCAAAATAAGGCGTCTGAGTGGGCGACAGCTTTATGTCTCCTTCGATAGGAGCTGTGCGCTGCCTTTTGTTGGTCTGCTGTCTGCTGCTGCCTTCTTCAGCAAATGATCGTGGCCTTTTGGCGGTGTGGAAACCATTCAGGCCATTCTCATGGGAAGCAGACTTCTTTGCTGAGCCATGCTGGTGCGAGCGCTGCGATGCATCTGGTGATTGCAAAGTATCTGGCTTTGGTCTACGTGCTTTGAGGGGATACAGGACTTTCACTCCACAAGCATTGCACAACACCTTGGGGCCTGATAAGACCTCGGGCCGCCACAGAGGAGTTGAGGTTGTCCCACAGCGAATGCAGGCCTGTGCATACAAACTTGGGGTCACGAATAGCACCAATGGTTTACATACAGCCATTCTTGCAAGAAGCTGAAAATTTGAGTGGACATGAATTCATGGAGGAGTGACTGCATGAACACTCATGAAGGGGACTTACCCTCTCCATCACCTTGCAAGTATCCTCTGCATAGACAGTGTGATCTGGTACTGAGGTCCTCACTGAACTCTGTTAGGACACATTCGGGGCACAGCCAGCTTCCAGGCTGCCTCACGTTCGCAAATGCCAGAGAAATGCTATCACACTGACTATTGTCGCTCAACAATTTCGGGGCTTCTTATACAGTGTGCTATCCCTTGTTTGTGAAAAAGGCAGCAGGCCCGGCCTCAGCGCCGGACTACCTCTTGACTGAGCCTTTGGAGGCCTTCAATGTCAAGTGCAGCAACTTTGCCGCCTGTGGCAGCGATGAAGCGCTCTCTAATGGCCAATACGACCGGTGATCAGCTTTCCGAACGCTGTCAAAATAGCTTGTGACCGGCCAAACGTAGCACAGCGGTGCAGTAGATGTGCACAGTAGCTCAGTGTGATGGAGCCTCAAACTTGTGCCTTTTCCGAGCGCTGTTATGTTCGATGTGTCCTAGAATGGTGCCAACAGGGGTCCCATCAATTATTGACGGGTGCACCCCACATGCATACACTGTCATTCAATCATTGCAAGGCCGCGGAAAAAAATACACTCGCACACCATAGAAACACCAGGAGGCAGAGTGGCACAAATCGAGCAATTGCGCAAGGCAGCAAAGTCGATTTGCAGCTGTTCGAGTTTGGGTGGTGGTAACGAAGCCAGCAGCAGGTTTTGTCTGGTCCCTTGAGTCCCCTGCTTACCCCTGCTTTTTTGCAACAAGGTGCGTATTCGGTTCAGTCATAGTACAGCCTACCCTTCCTGCTGAATACTTCCTTGTGGAGCTTTTGATACCTCTAGCTGCATGTGCAAATTCTTTGAGCACAGTTTGTCAAATTTTGCAGGTCTTTGTAGCCACGGACGGATTCAGGCAAACCTCCACCTTGGCTCTGCAGACTCTCGCGGCATTGCCATTGATCTTTGGCCTTTAAGGTGCTCTGCAGCGTCCAAATCGCGGCGAGACGCTGAGTAGTGCTTCCTCGTGCTTCCTCGCAGTCTGCGCGGCGAGGCACACAGGCTGTGACGGACCTGCTGTTTGGTGCACTGCAGGTATTGGTCCCTCAAATTGCCGTGCTATTGTTTTTCGCGCAGCGTACCTCAATACTGCCTGCAATCTTGTCAGTCTCGACACCGTGCCTGTTTCAAATAGCTGACAAGAGGTCTTCGATATATTCTAGGCGGTCGTTTGACAATCTTTTTGACTTGCACCATTTATATTGAGAGCTATCCCCCCGTTTCTGTCACCTGCTGCGGCGTATCTGTATCACCTGCATGTCTTTACAGACTTTGGCAAGCAGGTTACTGCTTGGAGGCTGCTGACATGACAACAACAGCACTCGTTAAGCTCTAGGCAGCTGCAAGTGTCTTACCAAACAATCATGGCATGTTTGCAGATATGTTTGTATACATCAAATAGGACCTGGGACGCTTATGGAGAAGGACAGAGATGCCCCAGCCTCCACTTTAGCTGGTCAGCAAACAGGCAAGCGTCTTAGTGCCTCTTGTGTCTGCTAAGGAACGCTATGCATGCACCACTTCGACCAAGCTATGCAAGGCACATGCATCTCTGGGCAAATGGGTCAAAATGCAATCTTTGTGCTATAAGCATGTAGCATGCAAGATCACTGGTCAACGCCAAAGCACTGTTTTATCTTTTTTGGCAATGTGGATAGAGACAGATGTTGCCTGAATACCCAATTGGCATAAAACATCCGGCATCCCTTAGTGCCATTCCTGCTGATATTGGCGTGTGTTCACCACAGGTCCTGGCCATCCATCAAACTCAGGGTCACATAGTGTAGGTGCATGGCTGACACAATCACTAGCAGCCATCAAAAGGCGTGGCAGATCAACAGACGACTCGCGCTTGTCTATAGCAGCAGTAGGCAATGTAGATGTGGATGAGCAACACCAGATTCTGGTGAGCAGCCTTGTCTCTCAAGGTCTACCGCCTGCTGGCAGATCAGAGTCCTTGCCTGTTCAAGCTGCAGCTGACTCAGCAGCACAGCAGGCCCAGCATGCACAGCAGATTGAAAGCGCACCAGTAGGGCAGGAGGTCAAACGTAAGCCTGGCAGGCCCAAGAAAGCAGGTCTTGGGGAGCCCCTTTACACCCCCAGCATGCCTCCCTCCAGCAACAGTCACATGGCCCCTCCCTCAGCAGCACCAGTCAATACAGACGCTGCTGTTGTCAGTGCTCATCAGGTGTTGGCATCAGGCAGCTCGCCTCGCGCTCAGCTCTCACCTCGTCGCAGCCTCCCTGAGGCTGAGCTTGATGGCGTGCATCACCCTGCTGGTGCGTTGCTGCCACAACAGGCTAATCACAGGGGCAAGGGCAAAGCTTCAGTGGCTATTGACCTCACCAAGCTCCTGAAATCCCGGACTAAGCATCAAGTCAGGGACAACAAACCCATCGGCAGCAGTGGTGGTGGCAGTGGCACAACTCTCCCATCAGTACAGAATGGACGGCTCGCAGGTGCTCTCATGCCTGGAGCAGACACAGCAGCAGCTGCTCAGCCTCACCATGCATCAACAGCAGCTGAAGCACCAGCAGCAGCAGCAGGTAGCAAAGGAGTTGAGCCTGTGCCAGAGCCCAGTGGACCACCTCCTGCACAGGTACAGCCTACAGCACAGGCACAGCCTACAGCAGACGAGCCTGCAGCAACACTGTCAGGGCCTCTCTCAGGCACCAAACGCCGCCGCGGACGCCCGACAAAGCAGCCCGTGCTGGAGGTCCAAAACTTGGAACCAGAGGAAGGCCAGAATCATGTCTTGGCAGCACCAGCAGCAGCAGCATCGGCAACAGCAGCAGATGCTGTCAACACTGAGGTCTCAGATACGGTGGCAGCAGCAGCAGCAGCAGCAGCTAATAGGGAGCAGCAGACTTCAGTTCTGCCAAGAAGCGCACGCAAGTCTGCAGCAAGCTCACAACCACAGGATGGTGACCTGGCAGCACACCCAGCAGCTGCTCCTGCAGCTGCTGCCCAGGAAAGTGCTGCAGATGGGTTCAGCGAGGCTGACCAGGGGCAAGAAGGCAGTGACGCAAATGGAGGCAGGGAGGGCAGGGGCAGGGCTGGATCACATGGGCCTGAACTGCCCTTGTCCATCCTGCTTGATGGGGCCTCCAACAAGAAGCGTGGTCGGCCCTACAAGAATGCTGCAAATGCTGAGAAGGCAGCCGAAAGGGCAGCTCGCCGAGCAGCCACTGAAGCAGTTGAGAAGGCAGCTTACGAGGCAGCTGCTGAGGCTGCACAGGTGGTCATCACAGCACCTGCGATGCTGCCTGTGAAGAAGAGGCGTGGCCGGCCACCAAAGGACCCTGCCAAGCTGGCTGCGGCCCTGGCTGCTTACCATGCTTCTACTTCTGCCAGGCAAGCCAGCATGGAAGCCGAAGAGACTTTTCTCAACTCTGGTGCTCGTCAAGAAGCTGCACAGGCAGCTGCTCAGGCATCTTTTGAGGAAGCTCAGCTACAAGCTGCTGAGCAGCCCCAGCTACAAGCTCCTGAGCAACCCCAGCAGGAAGAGGTGGCTCCCCCAGCTCCTGCCGCCACCCCCAACCCTGTGAGGAAGAAGCGTGGACGGCCGCCCAAGGCAGTTGCCAAGGCAGTTGTTGACAACCTCAACTCGCCAAGTGACTCGCTCCCCATAGCTGCTCTGGCTGGTGGCTACGCCTTCAGACTGGACCCCCCCAACAGCATCGAAGATGAAGATCATGATCAGGCCATTCTGGACGCAGCAGCAGTGCTGACTTCCAGTCTGCCATACCCACAAGAGGTAGCTGTGCGGCCATCTCCGGTGGCAAGGCAGGGCAGGCGCGCTAAGGGCAAGCGCAAATCCAGCAACAGCAGTGCTGATGCACCCAAGCCTGCAGCTGCACAGAAGAGGGCAAGGGGCAGGGGTCAGGGCACTTCCCAGCAATGGCAGCCCACTAGGGACAAGCAGCCCCTGGACAGGGATGGGCAGATGGCAATGGAATCAGAGCAGGAAAGGCACAGGCTGCCAGTCAGGGAACAGCAGAGCCCTGCTGAAAGGCAGCAGAACCAAGGTGAAAGGCAGCAGAACCAACGTGAAAGGCAGCAGGATCAAGCTGAAAGGCAGCAGGACAGGGAAGGGCAGCTGTCAAAGGAGAGGTCGAGAAGGAGGCAGCTGGAGGTGGTTTCATCTAGAGCCACAGCCATCCTTGAAAGCATTGGACCAGATTCTCAACCCCTAGCAGGTGCTGACGTGCCTAATCCAGATTCCCACCCAGTCCCAGGACCCCCAGGCAGCCGGGAGTACCCCTCTCCTGGCTCTGACTCAGAGCCTGCAGCCCCCCCTCAGTCTGGGTACCCCTCCAAGCGCCACAAATCAAACCAGCCTGCCACAGCTGCCTCTGCCAGCCTGGAAGAAGAGCAAGAGCCAGTTCATGATGACTCACCAGAGCATCAGACAAATGCCATGTCAGGCTCAAGACTTCATGGCACACAGGCACAGACAGATGCCTCGTCAGCAGGGACGCAGCGCACAAAGACTGCTTCCAGCCCACGTGTCAGTGGCCCCATCATAGCAGCTGCTGCACCAGCTGCTGCTGAAGTCACATCAGCAATTCACACTGCACCTGAGTCTGTACCTGATGCCATTGCTGTAAAGCCTGCTGATGTACCAACCACAGGACCAGTGTCTGTCCTGTTGACTGAGCATCAAGCGGCGTCTGAGGCTCAGCAGCTCAACAGTGAAGCAGCTGACCTGGCACAGGATGATCTGCTGGAGCCTTCAGTGGTAAGCAGCAGAGCTCAATCTAAATCTAAATCTAAACTTTTGCAAGCAGTGTTACTAGGCCTTGTGGTGCAATTGCTAAGACTGTCATTGTATTGAGGACAATGTAGCTGTTATTGTTGGTAGCACTGCTGCAATCAGCACTTCTACCAGCAACAACAGCTTTATTGTCCTCTAAGCAGTTCCTGCATTGAATGCACTTTGCACTGGCCTCTCAATGCTGACTATGCTGTGCATGTCCTTGCAGCAGATTGGGACACTATGGTCACTGAGTGCCATGCAGGCGCTGAGCATCACATCAGATTTCGACATTTGTAGTCAATCAATTTGGCTGTCATGCAGGCACTAAGCATCGCACCAAGCTTCATTATACACTGGCTGTCATGCAGGCGCTGTGTTTCACATCAGGCTTCAATGTTGCAGTCAAGCATACTGGCTGCCATGCAGGCGCTGAGCATCACATCAGGCTTCAAATATTGTAGTACATCAAACTGGCTGCCATGCAGGCGCTGAGCATCACACCAGATGGCCAAGATGACTACTCAGCACCCAGGCTGCACCCCTGTCCCCACCTCCAGCAACAACAACAGACACTGTCATCTGCAGTGGCAGCTTACTGACCCATACTCTCTTGCATGCAGGCACAGGATGTGCTCTCAGGGGGGAGGCATGACCAGTCAGCAGCCAAGGCACAGCATCCTTCTCCCACCTCTGGTGCATCTCAGCCTGCTGTAGCAAAGGTTGCAGCAGGGAGCAGTGCTGTCCAGCAACAGGAGGCATCGGCCAAGAAAGGCAGCTCTGGCAGTGAGCTTGGCTTGACTCAGACCACCTCGCATGAGGTTGGCAGAGGCCAGATAGAGGTGCTGTTCTCAATCCCAAAACGTCTGTTTTGATTCAGAACTGTCATGTTACACTTGAAGTCCAAGCTCAGCAACACCTGGGGACAGTACACATGCGTTTCTACATTGGGAACATGTTTTACAGCTCTGGCAGTGTGGAAACAAACCCTCTTTGTTGCTCGGTGTTGTTCAGATTTATTTGTTTGTGGATTTTGTGTCGCACTTTGTTTCAGGTTTGTTAGGACTGTCCAGGCTTTATGCATGGTTCTCCTCAAGGCCAGTACTTCAACTTGATGACCATTCTGGTACTCAGTCTGAAGCAGTATCTCAACCAGCAGCCTTCCTCCTGGACTGGCAATCAATGTGTTGTCAGTCTGTAGGCCTGTTGGTCTGTCGGTCTCTGTGATTGCTGGTTTGCTTGCAGTTTTCTGCTGCCTGGCCCTTTTGCTGGCCTGCAGGACTTGTGCACTTGAACAATGCAAGAAGCAGAACTGTGACACAGTTCACAACTCTTCTTTGCTCAGTCAAAGCCTCTAGTGTGCTGACTTTGCTTCAGATTGTGTGTGAAGTAACGTGCTGTATGGTTGTATGGTGTAGGCAAGGGTTGAGACACCCCCTCGGCCCTCACTCCCCCAGCATCTTCAAGAGCAGCTGTGCGACCTCAGACCCACACAGCCCGTTCAAACGCAGCAGGCACAGCATGAGGCACAGCACAGCCCCCAACAGGCTGCCCAACCTGCCTTTCAGCCGCCCGTGCTTGCCCTTCTGATCAGCGGGATCCCTCCCATTGTGTTGGGAACCTTCCAAGGGGATATGCAGCGAGCTAGGATCATCCTGGAAGCTGCAGGTTTCCTGCTGCCTGTTGACCTCAGCTCATCCCTGCTGCCTCCCAATTTGAATTCAAGCCCACCGCTGCAGCATGCCGCTGTGCCTGCTGTGCACGCTTTGCCTGCTGGGCTTCAAACGGCACAGGCAGCTGTGCAAGGCAGGGTGTACACCTTAGGGGAGGAAGAGGAGGAAGGTTTGCCAGCGCAGCGTGCTGCTGACAGCAGTGTTGAGCAGGCTGTGGCTGAAGGTACACCCTGTTTCCAATCACACATGCCACTGTCACATTCAACAAACAGCCATCCCAGCAGAGTCATCAACCCTGGTTGCCATGGCTCAGTGCTTGTATCTTACTGCGCATTTGCCTTTCATGTGCATCCTGATATGCAGTGTCAGAACCTGATGTACCGTCAGGCCTGCTGACCTACTGTACCAATGTACCTTAGCAGCAGCAGCAGCAAAGACCTGTGCATGCATTCCCCTGTACCACCGTACCCTTGCAGGTGTCAGCAGCCTCACACTCAGTCTTTGTCCTGTCTGCTACATGGAGTCAGGCAAACACACAGAGGCTGACTGTGTGTGCGTGTGTGCATAACAGGGGCAAGCTTGCCGGGTGCCCATAGAAGGAAGCAGACCAGGCCAGGGGAGCAGCCTGCCAGGGGGGGCAAGCCCCCCCCGCCACCTGTGCATCAAGGTGCCCCTCTCATGTTGTCACCTATGCCCAGCAAAGCAACACTTGCAACATGTGGCTAGCGTACTTGTATATGTATGTTCTGTCCTGTCACCGGCCAAAGGAGCATGCTTTCTTGATCACCTGTGCTCATGCTGGGATTGTGGATTGGTGCGTGAGTCATTATGAAGATGTTCAAAGTCATGGCAGAAAGTTCATCTCCAAAGGATCAGAAAGGATCAGTGTCATCAAGCTAATGTGTGCTTTTGTGGACGCGCGTTGAAGCTTTGTCTCAGACTGATTGTCCTGTGGTCTAGGTCATCAGCAAACACCTGGAACCCCAGCTGTTCAAAGTCCTCCTTGTTTGTCAGGCTTTGACCACAGCTCTACACCATGTGTTTTGAGCCTTGCCATGCATGCCATAATGTTGGGATGACGTTTCCGCAATCAAATAGACGTTTTGGGGTTGAAAAGAGCTTCTGGCCACAACAGCAGGATTGGAAAGCTTTGGGTCAACTTGAGTCTTCACGCTGTTAGCACACCTGAAAGGCGCCTTACCATATGCTTGATGTCTGCAGATGCAGGCAGGGTTGTGGTAAGGCCCGGCAACAAGCGTGGTCGCCCCAGTAATCTAGCCAGGCAAGCAGCTGCTGCAGCAGCTGCGGCGGCAGTCCAGCTGAGGGATGGGGACCAGGCTAGCCCCAGCAGATCCCAAACTGCTAACCCTGCTCCTGACAGGGACGGCTTGTCTCAGGTATTTATGTTGCTACTGCTCGTATTACAGTGAGATTTTAGATCAGGTGGCAAAAGATCATCGACAGACATGGCAATTGGAAAGCATTGCTTACAAAGCAATCTTCATTTCCCACATGAGACCCCAAATCTTCATTCTTTCATTGATGAGGTCCAGTAAGCTATTGTTAATGAACCAATGGCTTTACAATCTGTTTTGCGGTGCAACTTGCAATGTGCTTAGCCGTATCTGAACTACAGCAAAGATACCAAACTGGCAGTTTTTGTTGGATGGTGTGCCAGTCATCATGAATTTAGGCAAGGCAATTTAGGCAAGGCAATTTAGGCAAGAGGCAACTCAGGCATGTGCATCTTAGCTCCAGCCTTCTGGATTTCAGCGGGCTTGTTTCTGCCACTGTCAAGATGATCATTGAGTCCATCAAATTTGTGCACATGGTCAGTCAGTGATATGACTTTCAATTAAAAGAACAGCGGTGAGATATGGCTTGGTGTTGATTAAAGGTCCAGCAGTGTCAGAATCATGACATGCAGCATGCAATGCACGCATGCATGCAAGCACTTTTGAAGCATGCTGTTTCCCTATGTCAAAATGCGTCAGTGCACCACAGGCATGCACTCCTGATCAGCGTGCAAATCTTGTGAAATTAGAGTGTGACGGTGCAAAGAATAACAGAAATTCTGTCGAAAAAATATTTGTCCAACAGGAGGAATGGGAGCGTATGGGATTCCATGGGGAGTTGCAAGGCACAGGGCAGAATGGGCAGAATGGCCTGGACCAGGATGGGGATGCCCCAAATGAGGCTGGGCATGCAAATGGACCTGGGATGAAGAGAAGCAGGTAAGCGCTTGCATGGTTTCTTGCTACGTAATGCCATGGTAATGCACAGGTAACTACCCTGGTGATGCCACGGTGATGCACAGGTAACGCCTTGGTAATGCACAGGTAACGCCATGGTAATGCACAGGTCATGCACTGGTGATACCT
>JAABUW010010260.1_pt1 | contig 10456 bp, 10 predicted proteins | sample 5560081 | NCBI WGS metagenome assembly JAABUW01 (sample SAMN10711882, study PRJNA513363) | rock metagenome | isolation source: Antarctica rocks | place: Antarctica: Victoria Land, Knobhead sud | reverse complement strand
AAGGGTCAACAGGGTAGGCAAGAGTCAGCATACCATGATGTAGAAATCCCCTTGCTTGCCCTTGTAGTGCATCTTTGGAAGGCCATACACTTCTCCCAGATTCCTGTATTGCAGCAGAGCACCAAGCTTGATCAACACTAAAACATAAGGCAGGAATGCATGCATCTGGTAAAGCGACAGCTGCAGTATGAGGAGCAGCCTGCACGCTTACTGATAGATGCCCCATTCATAGGGAGTTCCAGAGGATGTGCACCCTTTGCTTGTCTTGTGCTCAAATTTCAGAGCAACCTGCACAACCAGTTTTGCCTTGTCTGTTGATCAACAGCAGAAGAAGCCAACCAGAATGTCTATAGCACTTCAATGCAAACCTGATGAGGCTTTGTATCTCTCGAATTGCGCCTGACAACAACACGCCTTCCAAGGAATACTTGGCCAAAACCTCCCTTGCCTAATCTCTTGTCCACATGGTATGTTGGAGAGCTGCCAACTTGTGTCTGCATACAAATAGTCACATCGAGGACTGGCTGAGACTTGGGTTGATCAACCTGCTGGACAGATCTGTCTTGTTTGGTCAGAGCTTGGGTTTCAGGAACAGGGCAAACGCTGCTGCCAAGAGCCTTTCAGCGGGTGAAAGGCTCAGGCTGTGCACAGCATTATAAGATATGGCTCGTAACACTAAGTAAGGAGACGGAAGCAGTTGCTGCCTTGCTGACCAGTGCCTAATTCAAAGCAGCAAGTGTGCCAAATCTACCTTGGCAGGAACAGGGTGCATTTCATCTTCCTCATCGTTTGCTGCCTTGGCAGGCTCCATTGGCAAGTTGCTGCTACTTGTCCAGGCGATAAGTAAGCCTCAATGCTAGTATAGCTCACAGCCTAAATAGGACTGCGTCAGGCAGGAAAGCTCGCCCAACGCAACGCAGATGTCAGTACTAGCCCGGAGAGGCTGCTCTCTGCATGTTCTTGGCCACTCGGGCCCCGGGACGTGCTTCAAGATCTACAAAACCTGGCTTTTACGATAAAGAGGCTGTATGCGTCGCAGAGCCTCAAGCGGGACAGTGCGGAATTGGCAAGTCAACGTCCTTAAAGATTGCTTGCAAGGTCGCTGATAAATCCAGCCGCTGCCTGACAGGGCCCCGCGGTGTCCCACTGAACAGCGAGAACGAGGTGTGTAGCAACACTACCTTGCTTGTACAGCAAGTCCCACACAGAGCGTGATGCAGCGCCACCAATGCGGGAAACAACGCAAATCAATCAAGAAGTAAGCAATGAAGTCGCAAACGTGTGTTGGCACGTATTCAGGCGCAGAAATCGGCTCGAGGGTACAGGGCTTTGGCCGAGGCAGTTCAGACCAGCAGCCCAATGTTCAAACTCACAGCTCACAGCATGAGTCGAAGACGGGCCGATCGACGTGCCCATTGGCTACGCCTTTAATTGGTGATCCTGACCGGCTAGTGCCCCTTTCCTACAAGCGGTCCTTACATCACCCGGAATAACGAAGGCGGTTGAAGATGGAAGGCCATGCTGCATTTTCATGAAGCAAGACTCAAGTGCAAGTTCACAGTCTTGAGCAACGCAGGTTGCATGTTGTCAATGCACCATCTGGAAGTATCAGTGACGTTGTAGTCTTGTTGTATTATGCCTGGTGGCAATTTATCCTTCCTCACAGTGCATATGTGTCCACAAGTCAGGTTTTCTGCATGCATAACAATGTAGCGGCTGAGTTTGTGGGGACTTTGGTGACTAGTGTTTCATGCTGTCGATGGCTGCAAAGCTGCTGAAAGCCGCACATAAGCTGCATCACGATGCAATCCCCGCTCAGTATATATACCGCTGCACATGTAATCATGGTCTGCAGCGCTTGACAGAGATAATGTGCAGACCGAGAGTGCCGAGATGCTCATCGCTGCGTCCCTGCCTTGGCGAAGTCCCTCACATATTGACTCCCATTAGAGCCTACTTCAAAGTGCTGCAGTGTCAGGACATGTGTATCATCCAGTTTAAACATATGATGTGTAAGTCATGCATCAAGACTTTCAATTTTGTCACAATGATACTGCTGCATCTGACACAGCGTGAAGTCACTGGCATGATGATGGTGAGTGTGATGCAGCATGATGCGGCTGCTCAACAGACATGTCTACAACACGTGTTATTGTCACAAGCAAAACGACTCAAACTTGACTTGAGAATAAAATTACACACGAAGAATTACATGTGGCCCTGACAACAGATGCACATACTAAAGATCTGGCTAAGCCTACCTGCCGGGCACGGACTGTGGCAGTGAACAGCTGGCCATGTCGCATCTGCAAAGCCTTGTTCACCCTTCTCTCCAGATCAGCTGCTTCCCTGACAGCATTGTAGGGAGCACTAGCCTGCAAGCTGAGTCCAGGTGCCTGCATTTGTTGTAAAACCTCCATTTACACAGCAGCAAACTCGAAGGACATGCACGGTACTGGGGTCATGGGCACGCTCATGCTGGTACTGGTATGCACATACTTCTGGTCAATTACAACTTGCTAGAGCTAGCTTGCTTCTTCTATCAAGCTAGCAGCAATGCATATGTGGAAAGAGCTGATGCTTCTGCCAGTCGTTCTCTTGGCCATTGATTCAGGCCATTGTGTATACAACAAGCTACACACCTTGACATAGCTGGTCACGTATATCTGGTAGGGCAACCCACAAGTTTATTCAGCATCAAAGGCCAGCAGGCAAACATACCTTTGCTGTGCGCAGCTCCCTCTCAGCTTTCAGGGGGCTTAGATGCCGCACCCCAGACTGACTGTTCACCTGCGATGCACAAGCTGGTGATGCAGCAACGATGGCTCCCACATACTTGTGATTGCAAGCAGCTAAGATGATGCAGATGCCAAGGGGTGTGTCACAGACAGTCAAAATTAGCAAGACATGATACAGATCCCAGCACAATGAATCTATGGCCAATGCATGATTCAGATGTCCCATTGTGGAAAACATGGAGTGTCAGCCAGAGAGTAGTCTTTATATTCCTGTCAAAGGCAAAGCCTGATCAAGCAGTTGGGTCGTGCAAAATCCAAGAAGAAGTTGGCTCAGATCAGGCAAACGCACAGTGGACGAGGCCAGATGTGTGAGACGCATGAGGGTGTCAAAAGAAGGTTGGTTGTACAGTGACAATGTGTTTGGTGTCTTATGCATAGGTCTGTGATGCTCATGCAACAAATATGCAGACCAACCAGCTCTACACACAGTTGTCGACAGAGACTGACCAGACTCTTTCTGCTTGCGCGGATTTGGTCTTCCAATGGAGTTATGTCCAGTACAGGAACTGTATTGGTGAGGGCTTGGTAGGGGGAGCGATATATGCCTGCAACAGCGCTGGTGGACAGCAGATGATGCAGCTTGCTAGACCGCTTCTGAAATCTGACCATGGCGGCCTGCTCCTCTTGCTCTTTGATAGCGCTGCGGCAAACATGCACTGCATTGGCCACTGAGAGACGCTATCATTGATGTTGTTGACTGCTCCCTACTGGTGTGTGACATGTACCACAGCATTATGGGGAACTGAGAGCATACAGGTGCTGACCGAATCTCAAAAACTCATGAGGGGGGTGTAGGCTAAACTGGGGGGGTAATCCTTTGCATAGTAATGCAGATTGCGCTCATCCTGTGATCAGATTCAGGCATTGTAGCAGGGTTTTCTGCTTTGACTTGAAGTGACATCTTGGCATACAGCGCTCTTGGCAACCACACAGCAGTAAAATCCCCCACGCTGCATGTCAAAGATGTCAAGGGTCTACCAGATTGAGGCTTGAAGCTCTTGCTCAGCCAAAGCCCGCATGCGAGCATTTGAGTCTGCCACTGCCGCCAGATATGCCTTCCGCTGCGAGAAGTTATGTATATACTTGCGACTCCAAAATCCACGGAACCACCGCTGGATGTGTGTTGCTTGGGCATCAAAATAGGCCTGCGACACATGTTGGAACCTTCACTGCTCAGGCTTTTGTCATGCCAGCTGTCAGGTAGCAGTGTGTTCTTGCAGGTCAGTCTCATTACTATAATATGGCAGTATTTCTTGCCTCACGCAGCAACGTGTTGGCCGTTGTCTTTTCTGCCTTGAACTGCTGTCTTGCAGCATAGCCTCGCCAGCAAGACTGAATGCGCACAGCACGCCTCCTGCACTACAGCTTGCTTGCTTGCCTATAACAAGGCCATACAGACCGAGCTGTGTGAGTAGTTCGGCAACTCGAACAAAGGCTTGTGCGAATGAAGGAGGCTCACTCAAGGATGAGCAGTCGTTTGCGCAGCAGATGCCCTCGCACGACAGCTTGTATGAGAACAGCTGCGGGCAGCTCTTGCTGCTGCGCTGCTTCAGCAGCTCTGTATGTCGCAAACCGATCTCAATCACGCGCTGCATTGAAGAGACTTGGACAGCGGTCGCAACTCAACTTGCCTTTGAAGCAGGAAGTACTCCGCATCCACCTCTTGGACGCGCCGGCGGAGTCCAGTCAACGCTGCCATAGCGACCAAGTCGAGCTCAAGGCATGTGCATGCACTGCGTCAAGTGTTAGACCACGGATCCTAAAGCTTGCTTGCTGCTGCTGCTGATGTGATGTGCAGAACTATGGGAATCTGGCAACAAGGTCTGACTGAGGGGCAGAAGCAATGCATCTTCATCTTCAGTAGCAGCTTTTCTGGCTACTGACCAATCCAATGGTTTAGGCAGTTACCTCAAGACATGTTTTGCACAAAGACAATCTGTGTTGGCCAGTCCACTCTTAGCCTGGCTTCTGAACTTTGTAGAGCTAGACTTGTGTACATGTAAAACGTGTGGCGTTGCCGTACTAGCACCCTCCTCATTACAACATCGCTACGTAGTGTACTGCATTTTCTTTGGTGCTCTATTCTGGAACGCCTTGAACGTTGAGTGCTTAGTGCATGTCGATTTCCTAGTTATGTCTGTCGACTCCCCTGATAAGTCCTAAAGACAGTAAATTGATTGATTGAATGCACTCAGGTTAAGGTATATATAGATAGACAATCTGAATTGTGTGCATGCATGAGCCATGATGTCTAGCTAGAAAGATTTGCACTGTAGTCTGTCATGGACAGGACAGGCACGTCTCCGATCAGTTGTCTGGCACAGAATTTCAACCAACGTGTCCAGGTTGTTTTTGTGTTCTTAGCAGAGAGCCGCTCACAATTTTTACCGTGGCATGTACAAGTACCCGTTATGTATCAACTGCTGCAATTCACACTTCATTTTTGTAACGAAATGACACAGTTCAATAAAGTACATGTCTACAAAGCTTCAAGACAGCGGAACTTTCGAAGACAACTGCTCAGCTCAATTTCAAACCAATCAAGCTCATTAACATAAAGCTTGGTGCCTAGGCAAAATGACCAAATGCATCATGCAGCACTGACCAAGTGCACAGCATCAAATGTTTGGTATCAAAGGAGAAACCCCTAAAACAGGCTGAGTGAAGGTCTGAGCATATTCTGAGACTTCTGAGATGATCAAAGCTGAGTAAAGGTCTGAGCAAATTCTGAGATGATCAATGCTGGCTGAGGAGAAGACAATGCTGACTTTGCAAGTGCTGTCAAACAAGGCAGGTCATAAAGAGAACTTGAAAACCTAAAGAAAAACAGAAACAGGCAGACTGCTACATCAGACTGAGTCGCAGCAGCATGTTATGGGGAAACTCACAGCCGGAGCACCTTAGCACCTCGCCCATTGATGTCGACAAAATCTAGAGCAAGACTGATCAAGTTTGATGTGGAGTCAGCGCTCCATCTGGGTGCATGCCTTGACAGGTCACAAGTGAAGATCAGTGCTGACAATTTCTTCAAGCTTGTAAGCATCTGCAGTGGCTTAGGTATCTGCATCTGAGTACACCCCTTGAAGCTGATTCTGTTCAGGCTAGTGAACCCAGCGAGCAGAGTAGGAAAGGTGTGAAACTCATTGTGAGCCAGATCCAGGTTGTGCAGGTGAACCAGGCCTGTCAGCGCCTGGGGAAGCTCAACAAGCTGGTTGTTGGCCAGACCAAGGTACTCCATGGCTGACAGCAGGCACAAGCATTCTGGAACCTTCTTGAGGCTGCAGTCATTCATGTGAAGACTGCGCATGGAGTCACAGCAGGCAACATCATGCGGCAGCATGATCCCTGGAGCAGCCCAGTTACCACCCAAGTCAAGCAGACTCAGATGGGCAAGCCTGCCGAGGGAAACTGGCACCCCACTGACTCCACAAGAAGACAGATCCAGCTCAGTGAGGCTCCTCAGCCTGGTGAGTTCCAGAGGCCACCACTCATCTGGCGCCTTGTTGAGAGCCAGGTTGTTGTTGTCTGCCAGGCTGAGCGTGTGAAGCTGCGCAAGCTGAACAAGCACTGAGGAGACCTCCTCCAAAGAGCAGCCATTGAGCATGAGAGTCTGCAGGTTGCTGAGGGCAGCAATAGCAGGGTCAATGTAGGTGATCAGGGGGGATTGGACGTGCAGCGTAATGAGATTGGGCAAGTTGCAAATCTGAGTGGGAAAAAAGTGGGGATGCTGATCCTGAACTGCCTGCCTGTGATCCTCGCTGTCTGCCAGCTCGAGATTCTTCAGCTGCTTGAGGTATGTGACACAGGTCAAGGCGTCTGATACCAGAATCTGAGATGAGACGCCAAAGAGCTGCAGGTGACGCAGGTGCGTGGCTGTTGCCAGGCTGCGAAGCATTTTGGAGTTGACCACAAAGCTGGTGTCCTGCACCTTGAGCTGCTGCAGGGAGCCACGCAGTAGCTCAAGCAGTGTGGCAACACTTCTGCTGGCTTGGACTGCTGAGAAAGCGCCCTGGTAGTACTGGCGGCACCAGGCATCAAAGTCCAACTGCACGTGCTTAATGCTTGCTGCCCGTGGCCTGACCCAGCTGAAAAACAAGTCTCTGTCAACAAACCTCTGCAAGCGCAAAAGGGAGTCAGCATCTGCAAGGAGATAGGCGCAGTGCCTGTGCAACCCTTGCACACACAACAGAAGGAGTTTTGGAGCAGGGCAATGATGATCTGCAAGGAACTAGATGCAGGGCCTATGCAGTCTGTGTGGACGCACAGAGACTGTGCAACAAAATGGATCAGTTATAATATATGCTTGGCTTAACCACTCAATCTCAGCACATAACTAACGGTCGTGAGGGAACCTACGACACAAAATGCAGTCGTAAGCAGTACCTGTTGTACATCCCAAAGCTCATGAAAGCCAATGTTCAAGTGCGCCCACACGTAAGAAGGCTGGGACAGACACTTGTTCCACCTGTTGCAGACTAAAGGCAGACCACACCGCTTCTGATAACCATCGATGAGCGCTGTCAAAGTGTCGTCGGTGACATGGCCATATGGCGCACCGGCCGAATCCTCTGAGCCCCATGTGCTGTCTGGCACTGCCTCTACACTTCTGAAGATCTTGAGAAGGATGTGGTCTGGAAGTTGCTCGAACCCCACAGGTCTGCATGTCAATTGTTGGCCGCTCAGTACGCCATACATGATCATTCGGTGCGGACTCATTCACCGAGCAGCAGAGACACAGCTTGAAGTCTCACTTTTTGTCGCTAGAAAAGCATTCGTCTGGGTCTTCTTCAAGGGGCCCGTCTGCTAGGCCGTCAAGACGTTCGAACGACAATCTATCTGACATGTCACAGCCTTGTCTCGCCTACGCGGTACTTGTCTCACTGCCGAGTACAGCTCCCACTAGGGTTTCGGGGTAGCTTCATCATTCGGGAATGACTGATGACATGACTAATTTGCTTGGCTGAGAAGCCGCTCGGGCGAGTGTTCTTTTACTTCATTCTCTAGTCCATTCACAGCTTTCAAGATCACTAGACAGCTTGCGCGTCAGAAGTAGAGTTGGCAGTTGCTGTAAGAGCTTTTATGGGAGCACTCACTTCACTTCTGCTCAGGTCTATAAAGACTTGCAAAGCGTTTGCTAGCTTGAGAGTCCCTGTCAAAAGAGCATAGCAAGGCTCATAGGTATAGTCGAAGGCTGCACAAGGGATAGAAGCACGCACAGGCCCAAGTGCACCTGTTGAATAGTCAGCTCTCTATGGGAGGACCATATATGTATGAATGTGTGGCATTGCATTTGAAAGCACTTGTCACTCTGTGACATTAGCAGCAGCTGGACCAGGTTCAGAGGCTCAAGCTGTGCATAATGCACTTGCTTGGCCAACAAGGAGCGGGTCCAGCACACATTCACCATAGGTGCCAGACTTCCAACACGCACAGCAATATGAGCTGCTGCCTTAGGTCAGCCTTCCACTGGGCTGGTCCACAGCACAAAGAACCTGGTTGAATTGCAGCCAGGAACCTGGAAAAGACTTTGGCTTGTGATGTTCTGCTTGGTCAGCTCATGTCAGACAAATTAATCCCAGGCAGGTGCAAACAACCACTTTTGCAGTACAGTCAAGTACTGGCAGGCAATTCGATGTTTCAGGCAATCTGGGGTTACTGTACCTTGATGTCCTCGGGCTCCTCCAGGTTCTTTGTGAGACTGCACCACATACAGTTGCATAACCCTGAACTTGCTGTTGGTCCACCACCTCCAGACTCCCTGCTGACACGCTCATGCATGCACAGCAGCAACTGGACATCACTAGGATGAATTGTGACGCATGCGATTGGCAGCAATCGATGTGCTGGCAGGTGTACCAGCTAGCGTTGGGGATAGCTTTTCTTCAAAATGTTACAGTGTTACATCTGGCATTCCCTGGGTCACCAGAAGCGTCTGCCTGCACGCCTGGGATGGACATAAACAATAACTATTGTTATAACTGGCTTTCTGCTTGCTGGTACCTGGCTTTTATTTTGATATAGCAAGTGTCACCTCAAATCATGTGCAACAAGAGCTGTGTGCCCTCGCTGTGAGTCAGCTGGTCAATGACCAGGCTCAGTGTGCGGCGCTGGCTCCGCTTTGAGGCTCTGAGCTGTGAGCACCTGTACGGATGTGCTCACACTCAGGTTCAGGGCCTGCAGACTGCCAGCATAGACAGCCATGCATCTCTGCAGATACGACACGAGATCCATCCTGATGGTTTTGGTGATAGCCTGAGTCATGCCCCTCATTGAGCCGACAGTAGCCAAGTGTGAAACCAAAGCCTTTGACCCTACAAAGTGGTGCGTCACCCACATGCATCTAGTGGCTCCCGTGTCATTTGCAGCAAAGTGCAAGCAACTCTTCTTTGTATGAAAATCCTATTGGCATCACTGCAAAGGCAAACCTTGTATCAAGAAACAATGTGAAGGACACATGTGCTGGTAAGGCAGGCAAATTCAACAAAGCATCACACACCAATGCAGTGCTGTCAGCTAGTGCTTACTCAGCCTGTGCAGCAGTCTTCTGCTGGTCCAGGCGCAGCATCTCCTCACTGCGCATGTCAAGGCAGGCCAGGCTCTCAGACAGTGCTTCCTTGGTCTGCACCAGCTCAAGCTGCAGGCGGGTGCAGTGGAGCATGAGCTGGTTGTTGCAGACCAGCAGTCTACCAGGAGCCCTTGGTATGCCATCAGGCTCACGTACCACTGTCAACTGGGTCCTGCATGCACATACATGTTGATGGCACTGCGTCATCAGCACACAGCAGTCGACCGGTCTTGCTGCTGCAGCATTCACAAGACAGATGTTGCAGGTCAGAGAGGGAGGAAGGTGTGGGAGGCTTCACAGCAGCTGCACCAGCCAGTGCTGATGTTAGCTTGAAGCTATACTCCAGGAAAGGATGATGCAACACAACACAAGCCGCCAAAACCACAACCTTCACACTTTGCACTCACAAGCAGCAAAGCTTAATTCATGCATGCAGACATATTGGATGTATGGTGCTGTGCCAGTGAACACAATCAAACACATGTTGTGATCAACTTGGTTACAAGACAAGGCCAGAAGCACTCACAGACTCACATTTTGCAGCAGGGCAGCTATGCAGTTTGTAGATGTGTACCTGTCTGGTGGGAGTGTCATGGCAGGGGAACACACACCAGCAGGTGCCAGTAGCCCAACGGGACCGCCGCCAGGCTCAGGCAACTGTGCACTCATGGCTGAGAGTGCTCTCCTGAGAGGTGGCAACAGCAGACCATAGCCGCTAGACAATTGGGAAGCCTGTGGAATGTGGATGGAGCCCTCTGTGTAGGGTCTGATGAGCAGGCCAGGCACAGTTGCATGCATGATGCTGGCCACAACATAGTTGGCCACCTGCAGATGTGGCACAAAGCTGTCAGTCAACAGCAGGGGCAAAGAGGAGGCTTGCTGGATGCGTGAGCAGTCCTTGAGGTCTGGTCTGATTGGTGTAATCATGTACGTGGAATTGAGAGCTCAGCAGCTAGGTTCAGACAACTCAACAAATCAACCAGGGTCTGCCTTCAAGACCTGATTACATCATGCACGTCATCATGGGCGCAGCTGGTCTATCACAACACAATGCTCAGAGGGCAAAGCAGGCAGTCTCGGCAATTGGAGGCTG
>JAABUW010010259.1_pt1 | contig 10458 bp, 13 predicted proteins | sample 5560081 | NCBI WGS metagenome assembly JAABUW01 (sample SAMN10711882, study PRJNA513363) | rock metagenome | isolation source: Antarctica rocks | place: Antarctica: Victoria Land, Knobhead sud | reverse complement strand
CGGCACAACTCTGACTACAGAACTGTAAAACATTCTCACATTAGCTGTGTACTGCTGCATATAGTGTGAGTGCAGAATTAGCCAGTGGTGTGTGTACATAGGCGTTTACAGCAAGTGCTTTTGTGACATGAGATACCGGGCATTTTGAACAAATATGTTTGATGCATGCTGAGGATGAGACTCATGCCATATCACTTTGACGACACATGCCACAGCACGAGCATCCCTGGCCACAATTGTCTGCAAAATGTCAGTGCAGCACAGCAGGTGCTCTTCCTGTGCGACAATGCATAGAATACCGTGGAGGGCATCCACACAGGACGAACCAATGATTTCTGCCATCTGGATTTGCTCCTGCCGCAGCAAACAGAGCTGGCCACCAATTGGTGGCAAGGTGGCGCATGCCAGGCACCTCAAAGTGTATTAAACAGAATGCAGTGCCCAACAATGAGGTGGTGATGCGGGCCTATTCCAGAGGGCAATATCTAACTGCTGCAATTATTACACTAGCGTTCCACCTGGCGCACACTTGCATGATGTAACAAGCACCTGCAATGGTGAATGCACTACACTGCACACAACTTCAAGCATGATGTAACAAGCACCTGCAATGGTGGATGCACTGCACTGCACACAACCTCAAGATGAAGTAGAATGCAGCAGCACCCACAAACATGCCCTAGCATGCCTGTTCAACACCAGTCTGACCGCAGTGAATCTGCAGTCTATGCTGAGGCCAGAGCACGAGGCGCAGGAGTCACCCTTACGCATGCTACACTGCCGGTGAAAGAGGCGGTATACTGCGCAAGATAGTACAAATATGATGTGCCCTCCAGATGGGACCTATAAACTGCATATGGTGGCCAGACTGGGATATTCTTGTGCCAGCAGGCTTTTACAAGACAGCAATTGCTGCGTCTAGTATACAGCAGACTTCTTCTTGCTGTCACCACCAATCTCAAAGTGCTTGCACCTCTGCGCAAAGCAAAAAGCCAGTGATGCCTCATGTACATGAGCGTCTTATCACAGAGCGTTCTGGCAAAATGTGCCCAATGAACCCAAAATATGCAAGGCGCTAGGACATACCTTGATGGCATGCATGTGTACAGCCTTGCATTGCTGGCAAGCCAACCTCAACACAATCTTCTTTGTTGTCTTAGCCTGCAAGCAGCAACACGATACTGCTCAGAACAACAACAGCAAACGCCTTGCAGTAGCATATACAAACCAAAAAATGACTGGCTTGAAATGAAGGACATAACGATGCAGACAAAAAAGAGCAGCAGGGAGGCGCAGCTGCGCACCTTCTTGTGAAAGACTGGCTTAGTCTGACCACCATATCCTGCCTGCTTTCTGTCGTACCTTCTCTTACCTGCAGTTTCAAAGAGCCAATAACCAGCAGCCGTGGTGAAACACAGGAGGTATACCAAGCTGACTACAGCCTTGCTATCAACCCCTGACTAGGCTTGGCGTCAACCCAACCTTACCTTGGGCGTACAAGCTAGCTTTGCCAGTTTTGTACTGAGTGACCTTGTGTACTGTGTGCTTCCTGCAGTTCTTGTCCTTGCAATATGCCCTCTTGGTCTTTGGGACGTTCACCTGCAACCAGAGCAAGGTCTGATCGTCCAAGCTTTGTGGTGATGTGCGGGTCTGCTCCGATTCTGATTGCAACAAACAGACACCACTAGACGTACCATTTTGTCTGACGTTCCCTCACACGTCCAAATTACTCCGGCGATGCCTCAGTAACCAGTACACAGCCGTCGACCCGTGGTGTGTCAATTTAGGGTTTGTATCACATGATACAAGGAAACGCCAGCCCTAGCCAAGAAATTTTGCTGTACCAATAGGTACCCTCGTCGAGCGAGGCATCTTACAGTTCACACGTTCTATCCTCGCAGCTTATTGCCGTTGTTCCGTCCGTCATCGCTCCGCTTCTTGACATTAGGACCGCATCGTGCTGCTGCACGACACTTTGACCATCTTGATACCTTCTGCGCCTTTATGGCATGGACTAATTTTATCATCACATTAGGTATGTTGGTGTTGAATGAATTTCTCCAGCACATACGAAGCCATTGGCTGACTCTGACAGGTCACCGCAGTGGGTGTGGGATCTGTAGCATACCTTATGAAGTCTGACGTCAGACGAGGCTCCGGGTTGCTGAGGCAGAACTTGAAGACCATCCGCGGCTGGCTGGAGGAGGAGGGTTCGTTGGCATCAAAGTATGCCTGGCGCCTTTCAAAGCGCCTGGCACTTTCCTAGATGAGTCTGGCTAGCAGCGCTTTTACTTTGACCTCTGCTGCAGGTCTGGTTCACAAGAGGCCAAGAAACTGCCAGAGCAGAGCAAAGCACCTGCTGCACCAAGCAAAGAGCCGTAGAAGCTGCTTCCATAGAGTCCGCGGCCAATGACTATTGTCTGCAGTTACATCATTTTGAAGGCCTGTACTGGTGGACGGCACCTGCGTCATAAGCAGCACAAGTGTTGATCAGTGGCAGGAAAGAGCTGGCTGAAGAGGCAACACGCACTACATGTTGAAACTGTTCAGCCAAAGGAGCTCTGCCGGCTGGTGCTCATTGACGCTGTTAAGAGTATCTGTAGACAAGACCGTGCGCCCTGCCCAGCAACCAGCAACTGCAAAGGTGCCATGTGGTTTGCATCAAGGATGCAGGTTTCAAAGCAGGAAGTACCCTTGATTATCTTGTGGATGTACTACTGTAGCAGAGTACTTGCAGCCGGCTGATCCGCCACCCAGCAAGTCAAGGGTCTTGGTCACGATGGTGTGTGTGCAGCAGCTGTGCAGCGTGCTGCAGGGTATGTTGAACATGATTTCCGCACATTATCAACTGTTACAGTATGACCACTGAACATTGTGACAATTTCAAAGTGTAGTCAGGCTAAATTGTCTCCAAGCAAGTCTGATCTGCCACCCAGACATGCTAGGACACATGTGTACAGCATGACTACGTGCGGTGCACATTGATATGACCAGATTTACAGGGCTTCAAGGCAGGATGCTTGGTTGTTGCTCTGATGTCAATATCTCAATTGTGTGAGCAGGAGCAGACGTTGTTTCATTACTTTTCTTTCTGTTTCAACTCTTTCAGCATGCCACTATCCAGTCTGTTCTAATTTGGGTCAGAATTAGCTGCAAAACATATAGTAACTCCCAATCTACCTATGACCACACCTTATTGAATTGCACCAGCGTGACTCCTTGACCAGGTTCTGAAACAATCCGAACTGTATATTGAGCAGCTGATGCTGCACCTGTTTCATCACTGCTAATTGGATGCTTTGAGAATTGTGCACATTGGACACATAGATGCTGTTTGATGTAGCCTGAGCACTGACTGGCCGCATGTTGCCTTCATGACGGCTTGAGTCAAAACAAGAGCTAGCACTGTGGTTGCAGCTTACTGGCTGAAATAATGCTGCATTGTCACACCTGGCTAGTATGTGCCAGATTTGGTATGAAACTGCTGAAGCAGTAAGCTTCTGATGACATGCTGAGGTTGCTCAAGACCAACTATGGTCTGCAATTGTGCCAGCTCATGCCAAGGACCAATTAGTGCGGAGGTAGTCCTCCATAGTGCATCATGCCCTGTGGGATTCCCTGCAGGTACAAAGACTGTTGCAGCACTGAAGTAGAAGTGTCTGTCTCTTGAGTCATAAAGTCCGACTGGAGTAAGCTTCATGCTGACACAAGCCTCTCAGCATTGGTGCTTCAGCACAGCTTACTGGGTACATGAGTGACTGTGGCTGAGCCTCTTCTTTTTTCATGCCATTAGCGTCCTGCCCTTGCTTAGCTAGTGAAGCCTTCTCACCCTACACAAGTGCAAGCTATGTTAAAATACAGTTTTGTCGACTACAGCTCTGTACAACCACCACAACGCACTTCTCTGTATTTGTGAAGGTACATCTTCAGGGGCTCCACGTACTCTTCGAAACCCAGTGCACTCATGGCCCATAGAAGGTCGTCCCCGTTAATGGTCTTACGCTTTTCCTTCGAGCATTTATCGCTAGCTCTGCAGTAACCGCAAACCATTGCTTCGGCGAAGCACACAGGAAGCTGGAAAGCTCAGACTCAAAGCTTCTCTGACAGAACGTACTCGCTGGTGATGAAGCTGATAAACTCCGATACGCATTCCTGAACTGTTTCCTTGGCGTCCTTAGCTATTTTAGCGTTGGGCGGTAGCGCTTTCTTCATAATTCGACTAATGTTGGCAATCGGTAGAAACCTATCTTGCTCTCGTACATTACCTCCGCGTTCATCGCCCGAATCGTCGGCCGGAGCAGAACTCATACTTCAGTGCTCAACGGGATCCTACAAGCCCAGCTGGCTCATGACTTGAACACGGCTTTCACCGGATAGACATACTAGCTAGGTTACATGCCAAGATTTGTCAGGAAACAAATGAGCCGGCCAGGTGACGCGACTGAAGTTTCGACAAGTTGGTCTCGAGCTGAAGGAAGTCGACGTCGGTGTGGTGAAGAAGATGAATTCTAGGATGTTTCAACGATGTGTTAAAAACGAACAAGAACTGAGACGAGGAAGCCTTGAGCAACACCGCCTTGCAGGACCTCCACTTCAAACTAATGCAGGACTTCAAATTGGCCTGCGACAGACAGCTGCTGTCATTGCCTTCGCTTACAATGCGCGGCCTCCAGCTTGCTTGAAGCGTTTAGCGGACAGCACTCTGCCAAAGGCCTGTGAAAGGTCGACTTTGCATCTATCAGACCTTCGGCACCTCATACTATAACGGGAGTTCCATCAGCTTTGCACTTGTCAGATGGGTGTGCCAGCGTTTTATCGGTGGCTCAGCCAAAAGTGAGCTTCCTACTTGTACAGACAGCCTGTTCAGACCGCACGCTGGTTTTGGCCAGGCTTGTGGACAAAGTCACGTGGATGCTATAGCAGCCCTGTCTCTGCAGGTATCCCCACATAGTAGAAGATGTGATCGAAGAGGAGGAGCAGACGGTCAATGGTGTAGACATCCCTATTGACACCTCGCAGCCCAACCCAAACCAAACAGAATTTGACAACCTGTACTTGGTAGGCTGTTGCGTCACACTCGAAGTGCTGGTTGTCTTGTCGATACTGCTGGGGGTCGAGTTGCAGGCGTTGAGTTACGCTAGCTTCCCTATTTTGCACTTCATTGCTGCCTCAGTTGTCATTGTGAATGCAGGATATGAATGGAATCATCCATCCCTGCTTCCATCCAGAGGACAGAGTAAGTTTGCTGCTGTTTGCACCTGCCTGCAATTTGTTATGCTTGACGTCCTCTGGTGTGGCTCTGTTGCTCCTGCATGTTGTTGCTCCTGCATCATCATGGAGTGACATCTGCAGCCGGCTCCCACAACTGAGACAGAGGTCTTTCTGACCATCTTTGACTACATTGACCGGCTATTTGCCATGGTCCGGCCACGCAAGTTACTGCACATGGCTATTGGTAAGTGCCACAAACAACATTCCACTTTGATGTACCCTGTCTTACAGTCCTGACTGTAATCAGATCATCCAGATCATGGTCTGTGCCTGAACCATAGTTGATGTCTATGCTTCTGTGTTGCCATGTTGCAGATGGAGTTGCGCCTCGCGCAAAGATGAATCAGCAGCGTTCCAGGCGTTTCCGGGCGGCACAGGATGCCGAGGAAAAGGTAGGAAGATTGTTTTTGCTGGGTGCAAGGCTTGCCTGCTCACATTCCCAAGCAGGCAGATGCAAGTGCCACAACTGCATGCAGCCAGCAAGCAAAGCGTAGAACAAATAAGTTGCAGCATGCTTATGCTGCTTTGTGTAGAATTGCTGCTCACTAAGCATGATGATTGAAGCTGAATCACAATGCTTGTATACTGATATAGGAAAAGGAGGAGGAGAGGCTGCGAGAGGAGTTTGCAAAGCAGGGCATCACGATTCCTGTCAAAGAGAAGTCTGATGTGTTTGACAGCAACACCATCACACCTGGGACCCCCTTCATGCACAGGCTGTCTGTTGCCCTGCAGTACTATATCCACTGCCGCCTCAATTCAGATCCTGGCTGGAAGAACATCACCGTGAGCTAAACCCTCTGGCAATATGTCTTGTTCTTTTTAGCATGCCTGTGACTGCATGACAAGTGCAGGCCTCGTAGGCCGGCTCGCAGAAGTCTGTTCAGTGATGACGCCCTTAAGCTTTCAGCATGGTGTCTTGTATGCCACGCACATCATGCATGCAAAGAGACAGCAACATCAGTGGAATAATTCTCACCCAGATGTTTGCATGCATGAGCAGGTCATCTTGTCAGATGCGAATGTGCCAGGAGAAGGCGAACACAAGGTGATGGGGTACATTCGGCAGCAGCGCAACCGGCCTGGGTGGAACCCAAACACCAAGCACTGCTTGTATGGCTTGGATGCTGATCTGATCATGCTTGCCCTGGCCACACATGAGCCACACTTTGCCATCCTGCGAGAGGTGATCGATTAGTGCGGCTGCACAGGCCAATGGGCTAGCTGGAGCAGGCAATGCATCACCCCACTTGCCTGCCTGTCTGCCTGTCACTGTGATGCAACAGGCAATGCATTGTCTTACAGATTAGCTTATGTAGACTCTGGCCGCGCTTCAACTGTCTCGTGTGTGATATGCCGACCATCAATGTTGAGTGCGCCCTATTGTGCATCGTACAAGCAATGTCAGATCTTGCAACATCTGTTGAGCAAAGCCACTCAGCATCCCACAGATGTCAAACTTGAGGACCCTGTAGACCTTTTCACTTGTGCCACCGGCTAGAACTTGGCCTGGGTCTCACATTGTGTATGCGCTGTACAGGTTGTGTTCCAAATCAACCAAGATCAAGCTCAGATCTCGACAGGGTCTCAGATTGTGTATGTGCTGTGCAGATTGTGTTCCAGATCAACCAAGACCAAGCACAACCAAGGGCACAAATGGTCAGCAGAGACGATGCAGGGAAGGAGATCCCCGTTGAGAAGGTGGAGATAGCTAAGAAGCCTTACCAATTCCTGTGGGTCAGCATACTCAGAGAGTATTTGGCATTTGAATTCAAGCCAGAGGGCCCTCTCTCATTTGAGTGGGATCAAGAGCGAGTCTATGATGACTTTGGTGAGAAACTGATCATACAAATTCCTATTTTGCCTGACAGTTGGGACTGAGATGCTGCTGTCAGTCATAACAGGCCTCCAACCAGCTGACATTCAGCTGCATTCTTTCCCTTTTCCTTTGTGATGGCAGATTGCCTCTGTCAGCAAATCATTGCATGCTTGCACAAGTCAGGTGCCCACTGCTTGTAATGCTAGACTGAATTTGGTTTTTTTGCTTTTTGCAGTGTTCATGTGCTTCTTTGTGGGCAATGATTTCCTGCCCCACATGCCGACATTGGAGATCAGGGAGGGAGCTATTGAGCTGCTCATGCACGTGTACAAGATGGAGTTGCCCAAGATGGGCTACCTCACATCAGGCAACAAGGTCTGCTCACTGTCTTGCTGATTGTGTCCACTTGAACGCAGTGCCTGGTGAACCAGTGTGCCATGCATTAATATCAAAACTTGTGCTTGGTGCGCACAGTGCACTCCTCTGTCAGTAAGGCAATGCGGCCATGTTGATTGTACTTACCATGTACCATATTGAGGCATGCCCAGATATTGCCGGCAACACTTGCAGTCAGTGTCCAAGTTTCTGCAATTCTCGCTACGCCTGCTCTTTGTTCAGTACATTGTACCTGCATACCTGCTGGCTGTTGTAGTGAGTGGTTTTGATGCTGTCCCTTCTCAGCTGGGAGACGTACTCAAATGTGGGAATTGGGTCACAGGTGGACTTGAAGCATGTGGAGCACTTCATCAGTGTGATAGGAGCCTTTGAGGACCAGATCTTCCAGAAGCGCGCTCGCTTGTTGCAGCGCCAGAAGCAGCGACGGGAGCGCGACAAGGCCAACAGCAACCGCCCTCAACAGCCTGGTCAAGGCCAAGCTGGCAGCAAATGGAAAGCTGCAGTCCCCAATGCATCCTTCACAGCTTCGCTGCAGTCAGTTGGTCAGAACCAGTCAGGTAATGGCAGCCTTGGTCAAGTGTCAATGTGAGATGTGCTGCTGAGGGTATTCTGGTTTTGTGCTTGTGCATGCAAGATGATTCAGGAGCATTCATGGCCTCAAAGCAGCCAACTGCAGAGTCATGTCTGGTGTCTATCCTGAAGCATCCTTCCTGTGTGGTCAAATGTGTGATCAGATGCATCGCCCTGAGAGGCTCCTTCGGCTGTGCAGTTGACTGTTTTTTGTACACCCAGCTGAGAAGCAGCTCACCAATGCCATGCACATAGCTGATATCAGGCTGATGTCAATGAGCATGCGCTGCAGGCAAGACAGCAATGTTGACCCCAACAGGGCAGGCACCGCACATGCCCTTCCATCTGGGTCCTGTCCAGCCTCCAATGGATACACCCACACCCACACCAAGTGGGGGACCAGTGCAGGCCCCTCCTGGGTTTGGGCCCCCTCCTGGCTTGCCTCAGCCTGCCAGCAATATGTCTGCTGCTCAACAGCTCAAAGATCGCCTCATGAAAGGTCAGCACTGCGCCAACTGCAGCATGATGCTTTGTGCATGGGTTTATAGCTAGGTTTGTGTCAGCAGCTGCACTTGGGTGTCATTGTGGGCCAGGTGTCAAGTTGCATTGTCATTGAACATAGGCTCTGCAGCACACTTGCACTTTACCTGCTTTGCCATGCTGATGGTGCCTGCATGTTGATACATGCTTCTGACATGCTTCACATGCATGAGAATATTGACATCAGTGTGACCACAGGAGCGTCACTAAAAGAAATTCCATGCATTGAGTGTTGGCAAATGCCTTTGATTTGCAGTCCATCTTACCTCTTCTGACATGGTATTGCTTGTCTCACTCAATGCATCCTCACCAGCTTTGTCAGCCGACCCTCATAGTAAGTGTCTGCAGATGCCAGTGAGCCTGCTGAGAATGGCAATGAAGACGGTGGATCAGCAACCAAGCGGCGCCGTAGGTCTGAAGACAAGGATGTTGGTGAGGCGGCTGCTGATGGCATCAATCAAGGCCAGGTGAATGGTGTGGTACCTGTGAATGGTCACGCAGCCACAGAAGCCAATGGCAGCGTGGCTCCCGAGGCTGCCTTCTGGTCTGCTTTGGAGGACGCCAAAGATGAGGTCAGAGCTTGCCTGTCCCTGCTTAAAAGTGTACTATTATAAGCATGGTCTTGTGTTGTGTCCTGCATGTGCACATGGCTATTGTCCTCACCGTTGCTGACTTGAAGAGGGGCTGCTTGGCCGTAGAAAAGATTGTTGTCTCACAGAAAAGCAGAGGGCATCACAGAAATGCAGAGGGCAGCAATGCATATCATGATGTCCTGCACAACAAGGAGCTCTTCTGCCTGCATGTTTCCACCTGGCTGTCTATGTCTTGCACTGGAGCCCCTTTCACTAAAAGCTGGTGTCCCTTTCACTAAAAGCAGTCATGGTATACATTGGCTTTTTTGTCCAGCAGGTTCCAAATGACGACCCCTTGACTGGCAACGGCACTTCACTGCCTGATGGAGCCGGCATGGTGGAAGGTGAAGAAGCAGAGCTGACAGAAGAACAGATTGCAAAGAACAAGGAGGCAGAGGAAGCCTTCAAGGTACAAGCAAGCTGTTTTGATGTTGCATGTGTTGACAATACCAGCATGCAACATACTTAGCAAGCTTGTGACATTGCAGATGTTTTCATTGGTTCAATGTTCACGTTGTGTGATGTGAATGAGTCATACAATAGGCAATCCAAGGTTGACCAGCGGTTTGCACTGTCATGCTTGCGTGCCTTGCAAGCTACAGCAAGGATGCCATCAAACAGGCTGCAGTCAATAGCACATGGATGTTGTGACCCACTGCATAGTCACAGCTAGTCAACTGCTCAAGGGACAGTATGTCAACAAGATGCTTTTGTGGCACAGACTCAGATGGAGACAATGGCAAAGGAGAAGGGTGACATGTTTGACACCATGGTTGTGGATGAGGCCAAAATTCGTTTAGGAGAAGATGGGTGGAAAGAACGCTACTATCAGGTCAGCTGCACTCTTGCCTTCAGCCACCTCTCCTTCAACGCGCATGTGAAAAAGGCTTGGAAGTTTGGGCAAGTGCTCATGCATAGCATGTTGGAGGCCTGATCAGCAGTTTGTTTTGTGCTTGTTACTTCTGCCAATGTTGTCTTTGCATGAACAAGAATAGAGGCTCTGATTGTCTTTGCAGCTGCACAAATTGCCTAGCCCTGGTGGAAGTACCTACCAGCTTCACATGGTTGCATCAGGCAAACGTTTATGTCTTGGTCTTCAATGCGTAAAGTGGCTGCCTGCATGATCCAGGAGAAGATGGGGACCCCACCAGACACGCAAGAAGAGATGGTGCGGGACATGGTGCAGAAGTATGTGGAAGGGCTGTGCTGGGTCATGGCCTACTACTATGA
>JAABUW010010251.1_pt1 | contig 10465 bp, 13 predicted proteins | sample 5560081 | NCBI WGS metagenome assembly JAABUW01 (sample SAMN10711882, study PRJNA513363) | rock metagenome | isolation source: Antarctica rocks | place: Antarctica: Victoria Land, Knobhead sud | reverse complement strand
CGTGTTAAGATCCCTGACTCCGAGTCCCAAGAACCAGAACCTAGCCTCTTGGTCGCGACGCAGCAGTGCGGCAGGCGCTGCGAAGGGCAAGCTGGAGAATGTGGCTTTGGAGGTGAGGTTCAGCGAGATGGCGGACTCGGGAGGGGGTGGGGGGGCGGAAGTGGGCGAGTTCCTGGAGGAGCTCGGGGGTGAGGGATAGCAATGTTAGGGTAGACTTGGGGAGGATCCTTAAGGTTATTTTGTTTTTCATCTTGGTGAGGATGGGGATGAGGGATGGGTAGACGTGTTGCGGGACGGTTGGTCGGGAGGAGGCCATGGCGATGGGGTTGATGTGAGGGGATTGATGTTCGAAAGGGTTTGAAGGGTTGGGTTGGAAGCCGGTGTGGTTGCTTTGATGGCCAGGCTGCTGTGGTGCAGAGCCAAGCTTTGCTCGCTGAGAGCTATAGTGCGTAGGTACGAAGGCTGACGCCGAAAGCATTGCTGGTGGCGGCAGTAGAGCGAATCAAAGGTGTGAAGCGAAAAAAGCATGGTTCGTGGTTGATCGGTGGCGTGGTCTACCACGGAAATAAGGTGGACGGCACTCACTCAAAAAGCATTCGGATGTAGTGACGGCGGGTTGATTGGCTGAGACTGGCTCATGGCAGAAGAGAGAAACCGTAACCTCCACAGAGTGCTCAGGGGAGCGAGTTTGAACCAGGGTACTTGAAATACGAATGTGGAGTTGGGAATCTCTACCGTGCCGAACGGGAAAGCTGGTCATTTTGGCCGCGAAGACTTCTATTGCTACAGCTCTTAAGAACGTCAATAACACTCATGAAAGTGCAAGTGGAATTACGATCTCTTCAATCAAGGCTGAGATATGAAGTACCAAGACAACAGATACGACTGACAGAAGCAATGAATGAGACCAATGTCGTGGCTCAGTAAATGGACACCGATTCACGATATACCAACTTACAGGACTTCTTCCACGACGTCTGACAACACCGTGCTGTTCTATGGGGATCGACCAGGCTGTCGTGCAACTGGGGCCCGTTGAGAATACCCTCGGAACTATCGGCTTGTTGTTCGCAGGTCCGAATGTGGGAAATCCAGCCGTACACGCAGTCATTGTAGATATTGAGGAAGCCAGCACCATTGCTCTCAGCTGTTATCACAATGTTATTTGCGTTCGTTCAGATGTCCGATGCTGTGCTAGGAGCAGCGGGATATTTTCGCGAGGTTCTGATCTCGTAGATCGTGGCGTCAGCACACGCTTAGCTCCTACAGCGATCTAGGATCTGGTAGACTTTCAAGTTGGGGTCGCGTATGAGTAGGTGAGGATCAAAGTCGACGCGACATCGATAACAATTCTGCTGGGGATCTATTATCGTGGGCCCCGCGCCAAAGCCTGCGCTGCAGGCGTCCCCAAGAGCCGCGAGCTTGCGGTCGTCTAATGGTGGAGGACCCAACGGAAGGACCAGGCGCTTCAGGACTGCGAATGCTGAGATCAGGGGACGGATAGGCCCCAGTAATGGCGTTGAAGGCAGCCGCCAGAAGGGTAGAGGAGCGTTTCTTGCTCACAGTAATTAGTTCTGATAGTGTGAAGGATATGAAAGAAGGTTGTTAGTAGCCTTCTGACTGGTAACGTTAGTGCCATTTATAGCCTATGGTATGCCCAGAATTGACTCCGAATGTGGGCATGACACCGTCAAATCGAAGCTCAAACGTACAGATGATTTCGAAGAAGGGGAATGTAGCCAACGTAGAATCGTATAGAGTATTCCAAAAAGCAGATAATGTAAGTTATAGTCAGCCATTGAAGTGACTTTAGATATGTAGTCGATCCAATTCCCTTAGCAGCATGCCTCAAATTGGATGACAATGAATAACTTTCGAGGGGCCGCTGTCGGCACACATTCTAGGACAATCTTCGGTGGAGTGGCGAGCAAAGTAAAGTACGTATCTTAGGAGCAACGGTGGGCATGCAATTTATCCAGACACAGCTGTTCAACCATAATTCAAGACACGACGCGTTAAAATCAAATAGCGACGTCGGTCAGCGAGAGCTGTGAGCCTCTTCAATTCCGGCTGCAGGAAGATACCAATGAGTCTACTTGCCTGGTTGACCCTCCCGAACGATCCTATCTTAGCCGTGTGGTGCAGCGGAGCTTCAAAAGGCTCTCATTGTTAGCTACTTTGATAGAAACAAAATAATGCACAAATGGATAGAGTTGCACAAAATCACTAATGAAGCAACCACCTAATGTCCCTTTGCCCCATCTTCGCTACAATTCAAGTCGTCCAGCTCGTACAGGCATAGAGCTGGTTCTCGGATCTTGGCAAGAACAGGTTGTGGAATGATGAACGCCTACTCCCAAGAGCGATCTTGGATGGAAACGCGAAGGATCTCTAGGTTTCCAATTCAACAAGCTTGACTCGCAATTGACAAGGTACGTCAAGTATGTCCACCGAACAAATTAGTCGGACGTAATCGGGCAAACAGGTGGGCAAGAAGTCCGCTTTTCGCAGCTGCGCCCGGCGATGATGTGGTTTGCCATATGGGAGGCTGTGCTATGAATAGCGAGGCGTACGGCGCTTGCCGTCAACGAGCAACAGCAGTGGCCCGACTAAATTAGAGGTAACCACTAGCCGCACACCACCCTACTTTTCTCGCACACCCACCTCCACTTTGCCCGCACACCACCCCCTCCACTAAGCCTAATCGGGTAATCCGGCGACCTCGTAAACAAACCAAATCAACAAGTTAAGAGAGCCCATGGGAGATACTTGATTTTGCGCCTTCTTGCCACCAAATTTAATGTATTTTCTTATCGATCTCCCGATATGCTTAGAATCAATCTCTGTTTGCACCTCTAATTACATCTAAAAAGTGCCCATGTAGAAGGTCGAAACACCTAAAATTTAATTCTTTGAAACATCTCCTTCTCGTCCATTACGTCGACGATCCTCTCGTCTACTCCCTCGTTCGTCTCGCTGGCTTTGTGTAGGTTGATTGTTAGGCACCTGCACGCGTAGTATATTATCTAGAAGAGTTCTATTCTTGAGCGACAACGACGGCGATGTAAACAAAAGACGCGTAGATGGACTCTGGAAATTACTCGATTAGACTTAGTTGGGAGGGGGTGGTGTGCGAGAAAAGTAGGGTGGTGTGCGGCTAGTGGTTACCAAATTAGATGTCAAGGTGTCAAGGGCACATCTATACATCATCATCTCAGAGCCTTTCTCCATACTTTTCTTTTCTTCCGACTCCCAAGGATTGTCACCTGTCTTCTAATCGAGATTGGAAGTCACTCACAGGACCCCTTGGTTGAGGAGTTTGATCGTCAACACGCTTAACCCCTTCAAGACAGCGCGCTAGTGGGATCATCTTACGTCTGCCTGAGAAAGCCTCGACGTTTCGCTTCTATCGCGATTATCGGTTTCAATTACCTTCAAGCATACGATTCAGGCCAGGCTACCATTTCTTACTGCCCCGTAAACCTTTTTCCTCCATATCCCAGCCGGTAGCCCTTCTGATTGCCATTGATTTCCATACGTATCACCGCCCAAAGGGGAGGACCACCGCAGGTTAGGGGCCCGGTCGACGTTGGCTGTCAGAATGGCAGTGAGTTTATCCGTTTCCTCAAGCTGGGACAATTCGTGCCCGGAAAATCTGACACCCACGAAGCTGGCATAGCGCCTCTCTCGGTGCTTGCTTGCCGCTTACTGATCGCCCTCATTGCAGAATTACGGGGGCTACGGCCAAGCGAATCCATATGCGCAACAAGGCGGAACAAATCCGTACAATACAGTCGGAGGAGGCAATCCGTATGCTCAACAAGGAGGTGCACAGCCGACGTACGGTGGACAGCAACAGTATGGCGGAGGAGCTGCGAATGGGACATACGGTTAGCTAAGATTCCCATGACTTTCTTTCACGGCGCTGATATAGCACCAGCTGGGGGCAGTGATATGGAAATGGGAGCGATGAACGGCCAAGGTGGCGGCTATGGCCAACCTGCTTCAAGGGATCCAGATGCCATACTGAACGAATGCCGGGATATCGACAGAGGCATTGAGACCATCGAACGAAATCTTCACCAGCTTCGATCTCTACAGCGGCGCGCGATCGACGATCCGGACGCGAGCCAGAACACCCAGACCAACCGCGAGCTCGATGCTCTGACCTCGGAGACTATGACTCTCTACCGCAACTTCACGAAGCGGCTACAGATGATCAAATCCCAGAAAGCATCAGGCGAGCCAAGGAATGCGCCCACAGTCGGCAGGATCGATCGCAAGCTGAAGAATGCCATCAACCAGTATCAACAGGCTGAAAGTGAGTTTCGGAGGGCCGTTTCGGCGCAGATGGAGAGGCAGTACCGCATTGTTCGGCCCGATGCCAGTGAGCAGGAAGTCAGAGAAGCGGTGGAGGACACCTCCAACAATCAAGTTTTCAGCCAGGCTGTATGTTCATCCAGTGGTGACCCCTTCATTTGCTGACGCGTCCAACAGCTTCTTCAAGGCAACCGACGTGGCCAAGCACAGTCTGCGCTACGAGCTGTCCAGGGCCGCCATGAAGCTATCCAGAAAATCGAACGGCAGATGGAAGAACTCGCTCAGCTCTTTGCGCAAGTCGATGAATATGTTGTGCAACAAGAAGAGCCGATCGAGCAAATCGATATGCAGGGCGAGCAGGTCGTACAAGACGTCAACAAAGCCAACACACAATTGGACACCGGCATTAAAACAGCCCGAAGCCGCAACAGGAAGAAATGGTATTGCTTGGCCATCTGCAGTAGGTACCCCCTATGCCCCACGGCACTGTTGAATAGACAATGCTAATTTTGGTGACGCAGTCCTTATTCTTTTGATCATAGCTGGCGTGGTGGCTGGTGTGGTTGTGTCGAGGAGGCCGTAAGTGGAGGCCTATATTCCTATCTATTGTGCAATAGTCAGACACTGATTATGCTTTTACCAGCGCTCCATCGACGGGCCATTAATTTTCTTAGCTGGGGACACGGGTGTTATGCTTGGTCCGGACAAACACGAGGCCCACTTCTTTATAGCACGGAGTCGCGTACCTTTCCCCGTCTGTCGGTATGGAGAAAAGCGAGGGGCACTTCACCACTTAAGCTTGAACTGTTTTGTAATACCAATGTTTAGACCAAGGAGACCAAGGATAGTTCATTGTGGGCTGCGGACTGTTTTAAAGGGATTTAGCCTTCAATCTTGAGTGCCAAACACTACTGATCCGGGCAAAGCCTAATCAATCACAGTTTCCGGGCAAATTCATCTGACAGACTCAAGTCAATACCAATTCCCCTTACCATGAGCACCACCACCCAGTATCGAGGCCGCTCAATCGCTACCGTCCAGACCCATGACTCCTCGGCGGCGCCCTCACCCCTTCTGACACCCTTTCCCTAGACGGCCATCGCGTACGGTTCCCAATCGACAACTGCCTAGCAGGCCGCCCTCCTCCTCCAGACCGAACAGCACCTGGTTCTCGCACGGCCTGCTGCGGCATTGCCACTCTCGGCTCTTGATGTGACTGCACCCCTCCCCCATACTCTCGGCCACCCTTCTCGATATCCGTTGGGCGGACTCTGGTCGGCGGTTTAGGGCCTTTGCGCTTACCTTTACAGCAGCTGCACCAGCGTGCGAGACCGCCGCCGTTTTCGGGGGAGCGGCAGAAGCCTGGACATCAGGCCTGTTAGCCCTTACCAATTTCCATTATCATAGGTTTTCATTTTTGGGGGATGGTAATAGAAGAAGGCAATCAGTAATGACGTTGAGGGCGGGCCTTACATTTGACGCAGAAGCAACTCGTCAGCAAGACGATGATGATAAGCACGACAAGGACGGGCTTGAACCATGGATACTCGCAGATGCAGTTTTTCATGTGGTTGATCTTGTCTGTGGTAAGTGGCGTATCAGAGTTGATCCGAGGGAAGAGGGTGGGAGGTTGGGGGTTGCAGTTGAAGATGGACATTTTGGAGTGGGAACAAGAAGTCGCTGCCACTTATGGATTCTTGGAAAGGTAGGATTGGTCGCTGAACAGGAGGAAGGTGACGGGGACGCTCAAAGCAATGATGAGGATTATATAGCTGGGCGCACAGTGCGGTAGCCATCACGAGAGGGTGATTGTGGGCTGGTGATGGGGGTTTGAGAATTTCTGAGTCTAGTTAATATCCCCGGGGCGCTCTATGAGTGTTACGAGTAGCAGTAATCCCGACTCTATTATGGGTAATGGGTGTTTGCCAAATCGAATCTGCTACAACTTGCAAGGAGCCTTAGATCCATGTGTGAATAGCTCAATCTGCCTGTGTTTAGAGTGTGCATACTGCCAGAGTCAAGTTCTGAGCGCGAAGAATAGCCACACAGGCTGCAGATTTCTGCGTAGGTAGTCATAGCTTTCGTTCGAAAAAGTAGTCCTATTTCTAAAGTATGCCCACTTCATGGATATCTACTAGCGCCTCCAAACCCTCGCTTAATTCCTAGCGCCCCACCACACATTTCCGCCCGCTGAACCACACTTTACCCTTCCGCGCCAGCGCCCTCACAACGCAATACTTTGTGTCTCTCTACACCTGATTCACGCTTCCCAAATCCATAATGGCCGACGCACCCAAAGGACAACCCGTCGCCGGCACCACCCGCGGTGGTTTCGGCTCCCGCGGCGGAGATCGAGGCGGAGGTCGTGGGCGCGGTCGTCGAGGACCCCGCCGCGGCGCCGGCAAGAGCGAAGAGAAAGAATGGCAGCCTGTGACGAAATTGGGGCGTCTCGTGAAGGCAGGGAAGATCAAGAGCATGGAGGAGATATATCTGCACAGCTTGCCGATCAAGGAATACCAGATTGTGGATTGGTTCCTGCCGAAGCTGAAGGATGAGGTTATGAAGGTATGAGAAGAGCTATTTGCTACTGCCGCTGGGCGTCTTGTGTGTGGATGGGAGGCCTATGGAGCATTGGGGGGAGGACTGGCTGAGGGAGGCTGTATGCTGACGCTGGTGCGGATGGAATAGATCAAGCCCGTACAGAAGCAGACCCGCGCCGGTCAACGCACTCGCTTTAAGGCTATCGTCGTCATTGGTGACTCCGAAGGGCACGTCGGCCTCGGGATTAAAACCTCCAAAGAAGTGGCAACTGCGATCCGCGCCGCCATAATCATCGCGAAGCTGAGCGTTCTTCCCATACGCCGAGGCTACTGGGGTGCAGCCTTGGGAGAGCCGCATAGCTTGCCGACGAAGGAGAGTGGCAAGTGTGGAAGTGTGACTGTTCGCGTAGGTCTAACCCTTGTTACTCTTTCACCAACCACGAGAGCGAGAGACAAAGAGGGGGAAGAAAGATAAAGAGGGAAAGAGTCCTAGAATTCTTGAGATCCGCAGGCTGATAGAAACATCAACAGCTCATCCCCGCCCCCCGCGGCACCGGACTCGTCGCCTCCCCCGCCGTCAAGCGCCTCCTCCAACTCGCCGGCGTCCAAGACGTGTACACCTCCTCCGCAGGCTCGACAAAGACGCTAGAGAACACGCTGAAAGCTACGTTCGTGGCGGTGGGCAACACATATGGATTCCTGACGCCGAATTTGTGGAAGGATACGAAGCTGAACCGGAGCCCGCTTGAGGAGTTTGGGGATGTGCTTAGGGAGGGGAAGAGGTATTAGGGATGGCAGCTGTTGAGTGCAATTCTTGAAGGGAAGAGTCGGGATGAGTTTAGGGAGCTTGCAAGTAGTCCGAACTGATAGCAAGCGAACAGTCACCCGGTCAAGCTTCAGCTACTTTGACCAGCTCCGTATGAATCCCTGGAAGACAGACAGGTTACCAACTGCAAAGCAACGCCGGCGCACAATTCCGACCTAATCGTACCTCCCGCACCAAGCTCCGCCATCGATAGCCAGCAGACCTACTGTATCCCTTCGCCTCTTTCCCTCCCCAATTCCCAAAATATCCGCTACACACGCCCCAGCGCCCCCCTACCCTCCGAAACCCAAATCACAAACATCTCATCTCGTGAAAACAGACAACCTGTCCTCTCCCACCCACACCAACCCTTCACCCTCCAGGTCAAGAACTGGGGAGATCGGGCTGCCATTTCGTAAGACGCGGTTTGGCTTTTCCGTGATTCTTCATCTCCTTGGCTTTTGCCTGCTGTTCGGTGACACCATGGATTCCTTTTCGTGCACACACTCTTCTTCAGGTCTGGGGGCATGGGCCGAGTAGCTGTTTCTTTGGTTGGTATGGGTTACTCGTGGTCAATCAGCCCGTCGTTATCTACTTCGTCAATACGGGAGTGCCGAGAGAGAGGATGCACTACATCTTCCCTAGGCATATGGTATTTCATTTGTGTATACGCGCGGACCACTCTTTTCGTAAAGACGTCGGTGAGCGGCTTGTTGGACTAAGGATTGGGAATCTCGTAGGTTGCTTGACGCTTCTGTTGCGCTGTTGCGAGATATGCACTCGATGGCAGAGTAAAGAGCAACATGGATAAAGAAATCAGTCTACACGCCCCTCCTTTCATTATTCACACCCCTCTCGGGAAAATACCTCTTCTCTGGCATAAAAACAGGTATCTTCCGGTAGTTCTCCAGGTCTGAGATATCGATATCAATGAAGCCGGTCGATTCCCAGGCGGTATCTCGTGCGTCCTGGGAGGTGAGATTATACATCTCTAATCGAATGCGACTTGGAAGTTGAAACCGGCCTCTGAACAGACGATCTAGTAGATATAGATCAGAGAGAGAAACCAGGGTGAATACATGTTTCTTGGGCCAAAACCGGATGCATTCTCGAGCCATAACTTATGCGAACAAGTGCTTAGACAGGACCTCTAATCGACGTCGCATTAGAGGCCTGAGAGACTATTCAAAGATACTTGTCTTTGCACCAAAAAATCAGGTAGCTTCCCAAAGGGATGTGATTACCGAGAAGGAGGGTGGATGTTATCGAAAAGGGGTGAGGGAACTGGTTTCCTATCGCTAAATTGAATCCTAAGACAGGAACCAAGACACGCACTAACCATAAGAAAGGACTCACTTGATCGTTTGACTCCGGAGAGTCATGCCTCCCTACCTTCGCTCTTGTGTCCCTTCCTTGCTTAGCAACTGGTTTGTCAAAATCATAGCGACCACTCTAGATATTCTGCACCAACCCCCTAACGCCAACCTAGCCAATTTGCACCCACCCCAAGAGCAACAACCCACACGTTTCCGTTGCCATGCACCAAGACGCCATTCCAAGAGAGCCCCATCCCCCTCCTTGCCCTCTCAAGCATAATATGTAACAGTTGCTCCAGAGCTCGCCAATCGAGCAATCCAAATCGAGTTCCCAGGCTGAACGCAAAGCGCAAGTTGCCCAAGCGATAGGTAGCAGGTCGGCTGGAACCTTCTGGCATCAACATCTGTTGCACAGGATGCTACGCTCGATGAGGACCGTATATAGGGTTTCCAAAGCGGCGCAGACGGGGCCCGCGGGAAGCATTTCTGCGGTTTGGAGGATGGCGGTCCATCCATGAGGCAGAGCGATGATCTCTGTATTCGGGTCGAAGTCTGTCGCGCGATTTTGGATGGAACTTGATGTAGGCGCTGCTGGGCGGCACGCTATATTTGGGGGGATGTTAGGATGGAAGGTTCTGGATCGGGTGAGGAATATCACATGCAAGGAAATTTTCATACCGACTGTTGGGAGTATGATGCTAAGCATCACTGATAGACGCAATACAGAGAGACGCCGCATAGCTTGAAGGTGATAGTGGGTTTTCGAGGTATGGCATAAAGGGCAGGCAAAGGATCAACCTGTCTTAAGTGCGCGTCGCGCATAGGTGATGGTGTCGCATATCGCCAACTTCGTGCATCGAAGAATTGACGAGGATTCGCCTGCTCGCTGCTGAGTGCGAGGCATTGGATTGAAAGCCGTAGCTGAGAGTTGATATCAGGCATGAAAACCCCCAAAGCTGCTCATTATATGATCTTTGCCAGGCGCTCACCGTCAAGAATTCGATCCCGGTCGAGTATCAATTTTTCTTTATTAGGTCTGTTCGCGGCCGCCAACGGGGATATCAAGTGCTTCTGCGTTGCCCGGGCTCAGTGGAGATCCATAGTACGTCACGAGCTTCCACTGGTCATTGCGAGTGTGTTCGATATTTTCAAGTGCACATAGAGCTGCAGGTATGAAGGCATGGTTTAGTATAATCTCTCCTCGATGTTCCAAGAAGGAGATGCCGAAATCATAGGTTTTTGGAGGGGAACCTTAGAATGACCTTTTCGCTGAACGGGATGGAGGTGCTCGTGCGGACCCGTCCACTTTAGAATTCCTAGATTGTGGTTGTCAGATAGCTCAAGGGCGGCTTGTAACGAAGATGGATCGGACGCACCGAGCGTTGCGCGTGATCGGTGAAATGAGAAGTGACTTAAGAAGTGCTGTCGAGCGCAGACACATGACGGGAAGAGAGTCAACGCTGATACTCTAGACGCGAAGGCCC
>JAABUW010010250.1_pt1 | contig 10467 bp, 12 predicted proteins | sample 5560081 | NCBI WGS metagenome assembly JAABUW01 (sample SAMN10711882, study PRJNA513363) | rock metagenome | isolation source: Antarctica rocks | place: Antarctica: Victoria Land, Knobhead sud | reverse complement strand
AACATGTGGCCGTTGCCAAATGTACTTACGCAAGCAGTTGTGGAGCATGGTCCAAGCATTCATTTAATGGTCAACTGCCATTGACTGCGACATTGATTATCGCGACTAACAGCTGAAGGTTGTTGAGTGCGAGTACGTCCCTTGCCATCAGGCAGAGCTATCTAGCATATGTTGTTGGAACAACAACCTAGTCAGATGATGTGCAAATCAGCGCTGCAACTAGGGTGTCTACACACAAAATGTATGTTCAAAAACAAAGAGACCATGCTGACCCAGAAAAAGAGAAGCATCACGTATGCATGGGTGATTCATTCATCGACAACATGAAACGAAAGATTGAGCAGCATCTTGATCTGAATCACCACCACCCATCATGTGGTTTCACTCTTGTGTCACCACTCAGCACCAGCCGCTCATGCTCATTCCAATGCACTTCTGTCTGCAACATTACCACGCTCTACATGAGTATAAAGCATTGCAACGTTACCACACTCTACATGAGTACAAAGATCTGCAACATTACCACACTCTACATGAGTACAAAGATCTGCAACATGACCACACTCTACACGAGTATAAAGGTCTGCAACATTTCAAGCTCTACATGAGCATAAAAGAGCACAGGCCTCTTAGAATGCAACGCTGTGCATGTGTAGAGCTCTGGACAATAAAAGGACTGCAAACAGTTGCTTGATTGGTCAGCATGTGGACATCATATGCTAGGTCATGGACAGCAACCCATACCTGTGACAGATGTTGCAGGATCATGTCGTGAAATGCCGCTCCAAGAATGGGGCGGCATACTTGTAAAGTTGGCTACAAGCAGCACACACACCTTGTCAAAGGTTTGCGTTTTACAATCACACATTCTGTGCATGCAGGCCGCCAAATCACCACATCATGCCTTTTCACAATAACACTTTTTGTGCATGCAGGCCACCAGATCACCACATCATGCCTTTTCACAGTAACACTTTTTGTGCATGCAGGCCGCCCAATCACCACATCATGCCTTTTCACAGTAACACTTTTTGTGCATGCAGGCCGCCACATCACCGCGTCATGCCTGATGTTACCCTTTCATGTCTCACTCACACCGTTGATCCATGAAAAGCACATGCGATGCTCTTGCACACAGGTACATTTGGGAAGCATGGTTTGACTGTGCAGCACATAGTGGGCAGGAGAGGCAGATTGATGGTGGTGGTGCGTGTGTGCATGGCCAGAATGTGTAGAACAACACCCAACCACATGTGATAAAGTTCACGTGGTTAATGCATTAGATACATTCAATAAAGGGTGCAATCATGTGACATATGCGCTCACACTGGTGTACGTGGTGTAAGTGCCAGACTAAACATTAGCGGCATGCTACAGTTCATTGCAAACAGAGTGCTCATGCAGAAGATGTTCCATTTCACAAAGCCATACTGACTCATAGCCATACTGACTCATAGAAAGTGCCAAGCAGGTTGTGCAACACGAATTGTGCATCACCTTGAGCAAGAATTGGATAAAACGCAGCTGATTTGTGGAGACAATCACGCTTCTTCGGTCACACATGGGCGTCACTGGCAACTGCAGCTTTGCCTCTTCATCCCCCTGTGCATGCACACTCCTCTGTCATGTGACAAGTCGCCATGACATGACATGATATGATAAGTTTGGCATGACATGATGAGTTGCCATGACATGACATGACATGACATGACATGACATGACATGACATGACATGACATGACATGACATGCTATGACATGTCATGTCATGACTTGCCTTGGCATGCCTCACAACACACCACGCACTACACAGGTACAGTCATCTTCCACCCTGACATTCAATGCGGAAACAATTGCATTACAACAGAAATGTTGGGAGTCGCTCATCTGCACTCAAGATTGCTTCAGTATAGTGGCAACGACCTTTGATATATGAAATCGAATTGTGGGCCTGTGCTAGTGCAATTTCACTTCCAAACACAGTCAAAATGTTTGCTTTGCCATGTTTTGCAGATCAGCTTAAAATCATGCGCCTGGTCTTCAGCTTTTGATGCTTCTGATCCTAAACTCAATCATCAGGTCAAGATTACTGCTCAGTATTGCTTCGATGGGTGCTCACTACACAGTGACACTTTGATATAGTGACAAGGTTTCTTGGAACGACTACAGTAGTTGTATTGCAAGATAGCTGAACATCTGCAGAATGAACTGTCTGACAGAATGAATGATCGGCAGATGCACAGAAGCGATAAGCTCCGGGCTGCCGCCTTGGGAGGCTCCCGTTATGATCGCTGAAAAGCATAAACTTTTCTTCTTCTTTCACAGAAGCGTTACCTGTTCCAAGAATACTGCTGAGTATTGCGTCAACGGGTGCTCACTATACAGTGACATCTTGATATAATGACAAGGTTTCTTGGAACGACTGCAGTAGTTGCATTGTAAGATGACATGTGACATCTGCAGAATGAACTGTCTGATAGAAGGAATGGTCTGCAGATTGACCATTGGGCGTGATGAACGATCTGCAGGTTGACCATCTGACAGAATGAATGGTCTGCAGATGCACAGAAGCGTCACCTGTTCCAAGAACTCACAACAGATGAGCTCTCCCCACTTGATACTAAATAGCAGCGGGCGGCAGGGATTGCACAAATCAGCAGTATGCAGCACCAACTGCAGCAGCACGTCACTGTCGCCCCAGGCTACCAAATCAGGCTGCTCCGAGCGGCCCTCGCTGAAGGCATCCAACAGCCTCATGTGCTGCGTCATGTCTGTTGCCAGGACAGCATTCACAATCAGTCTCCTGGCCTATAGCACACAGAAAGGTGTCATAAGAAAAGGAAAGGAAAGGAAAGGAAAGACTACACCTTGCGGCGTCAGTGTAATAAGAAGCTGAGTATTGTACCAGGCTGCCCAGGGAAACGTGTCATATTGTGTATGACGGTTACGTGCTGATGCAGCTGTAACATCCACACACAATGGGCATGCCACCAACAGGAGGAGCGTGATGCCTGAGGACAAGGCTGTACATTTCAGCATCAGCTCAGCTTCAGCATGGCTTCTTGGGCTTGACATGCGTATTAGTGACATGTGTATACTGTAACGCCCACACACAGTCTCACTTTGGGCTTGACATGCGTGTTAATTACATGCGTATACTGTAATGCCTACAGACAGTCTCTCTTTCATACAAGCTGCGTGATGATGATGAAACAGGGACATTGATTGTGCTGACTCTTGTGCATCAACGCTGGCTGCCAATACTGTGGCCATGTGAGCAGGAGTGGTATGCTTGTGCTGTATGTCACATGACCGACAGCAGCAAAGTGAGTGCATTGCTGGCATGCACTTGGAGCACAGGGTCATCAGACAGGCTGCACCTGAGCTATGAGCAAGCATCTACTACTGAAGGCTTTACTAAGCAGCCAGTACTGAAGGCTTTACTAAGCATCCGCAACTACCCACTGCTCAAATGGCAGACATGATTTGGTGTCCACACACACCTGTGCTTTTAAGCCAGGATGTCTGATGAGTCACAACTGGCTCCACACCCCAGACTGTAAGGTATAAACACAAAAATGGAAATGTACCGCTCACCTGCACGTACTCAGCCCTGGAGAGTCCTGAGAAGATGTTGGTCTCCTCTGACTGAGACACAATCCTGAAGGCGCTGCTGACATGGAAGTTCTCATTCACCGACCTGTCATTGTACACGATCGCGTTGGGGTGCGCTGTGTTGATGAGGAAGTCATTCGTGTAGCCTGGGTGCCCCAGATCGTGCACTGCTGCTGCACAGATCAGGCTAAAGACCTCCAGTTTGCTGAAGGCCACAGAGTTTTGGCCAGCCTTGAGGATGATCATGGCTGCTTGAGCCACATCTGCTGCATGCACACTGTTGTGGTAGGAGTTGTCTCCTCTGTATGTTGCCTCCACTGCTACAAAGAAGCGCTCTGCCTTCTGCCGGCTGATCACCCAGTCGGGCTCCTGAATCAATGGGAAGCTCTATGGGAAGACTTAAACTCTATGGGAGAACTCTGTGGGAAGACTGTAACTCTATGAGAAAACTCTGTGGGAAGACTTAACTCTATGGGAAGCTCTAAGGGAAGGTGTCTCAGGTGAACATATTGATAAATGTGTATGTATCGTGTAACATGTAATATATGTGACATAGTTGACATGCAGAATGAAGGGCAGGGGTTGCAGTCAGAAAGGACCACGTGGAAGCTAAAGGCATGCATGGTGCTGTCTGCTTGGTGCTTGCCGTCTGCTGACTAGTTGCTGGATGTGCTCAGGACTTAGGATGAGCAAGTGATTGACAGACCAACAGCCTCACACTTTATCTGAGCAATGTCAGGCAGAGTCTTTGTTGACGTGATGCCAAAAGACGCCATGAGGTCAAAATCAATTGGGTCACTTGTCTGGCCACAAAACCAAACTAACTGTTTATGATTAGATTGCACGACGCAGTGAGCCATCAAAACCAACGTAAACCATATCTGTCATGATGACAGTGAATCTGGAGCCAAGCAAGCTGGAGAGAAGGCAGAAGCAGAAGCAACAGCTTGCCATGTCTTACCAGCAAGCCTTCGTTTTCCATGAGTGTCATGCAGACAGTGTACAGCGCCCTGCCCTGTGTTAGCTTGTCCAGCTCAAAGATGTTGAACTCCCAGTCATCAATCTGCAGCCATTGCACCACACATTGTGAATGAATCGGCGGCTACAAGTTGATTCACAGCCAGATTGATGACAGCAGCTGAGCAGGTTGGGCGCTGTTGTTTGCACACAATGCAGTACATTTGGCTCACTGAAGTGGATATGTGCAGAGCTTCACATGATCCTGATCTGAAGTATCTCTACAGTGAAAAATCCAACGCAAAACGTCAAGACCACTGTGCAGTCTGCATGCAGGCCAATGCAGTGGCACTTTGGTATTCACAAGCTAAGCTATGTTACAAAATGGAGCACATGTGTGCACGGAAAGATAGAGTCAGAGTGAAGCAAAGCTGAGGCAACGCTCAATGTCAGTGGTTGCAGATTGGCAAATTGTGGTGCAAAGGCTGCAGCGCTGTGCCCCTGGTTGAACATGAACAGGACAGGAACAGCAGCTTTTGACAAGGCGTTAAACTGCCATGTTCACTTTGCTGCGTGGGATGTCTGTGCTTTGACGAGCCAAGAGTCTGTCCTCCCGTGGGGAATAGCAGCACACAGATGGGCCGAAGGACGTACAGTGGTGGAATGCAAAGAAGCTCTCATGATGTGTAACTTGCGGTAGGCATACCAGCAGATGTTTACCTTGGCAAGAAGCTCTCGAATCGCTGGAGTGGATTGGGGCGCTGGTCTGCTAAAGCTGAGGTGGCTAAGATCCCTGTCATTGACAACTGAGTCTATCAAGTCACTGTCAACTTGCCGCTTCCTGCTGTGAGATTTACTGCTGGAGCACAGCGAGCGCTTGCTGTGTGTCTGTAAACAGTCAGAGTTATATTGGTAAGCGACAGCAGTACAACGCAAAGGTAAGAGACTAGACAGCAGCTTTGTTCGTCAAGGTGTACCTCACTGGGCTCGCTGGTGCGATAGTTGTCAGGATTGGACTTCTTGTGTCGGTCAAAAGGCCAGAAGGAGCAGGCTACAAAGCGTTTTCGGGGTGCTGAGTTGCGATTGGCTCTGCCCCAGAAGCGTACCATACTAGGGGCAGGCACCAAGACTTTGCCGCATGACCCGAGGATATCAGGCAGCTGATGCGGCAGGTTTACAAGCTCGCGCCCGCGTTAGCGTCTTGCACAGTCACATGAGCCTATTGCAAGATGCCATACACCCCCTGACAGCGAGCCCACAAGCAGCATGCTTTTGGTCAGAGATTTGGCATTCGCTGGTGTGCTGACACAGCGTCTGACAAGGCTGCAGACGATATCGAGGTTCATGCACTTAAGCAAAAGACTATGTAACTGCAGCACCCCTTTAATCATCGACTTCTCCCTTAGTTTCGTGATTCTGAATTTTGTGCATAGCTGATCGCTTGCAAGCTAGATGATGTATATCGTTGCCGCCCAGACGCACACCATCTCTATGCATAAACCTGGCAGCCTATACTCCATTGAGCTCAGCTTGACCGGGGTTGTGGGCGGCGTTGTCTTCTGACAGTCAGCAGCAGATCCTTGAAGGCAGCCCCTCGAAGCGCCCGGTCGTTTGGCTTCGATGCAGTCAATGACCGCGATGGTGAAATGCATACAAACTGGCATACTTGAATGCTCGGACGGTTTCAGTCACACTGCGCAGCAGAGGTCTTCTAGGTGTAACGCCTGCCAAAGGCCCCGTCCTCATACCTCGAACTTACCCGTGAAGCTATACCATGAGCTAGACAGGAGGCAGGTATGACGATATGATGATGACCTACTGCACCAGTCAAACCTTCGCTTTCTTAGGCCTTGATCAGGCCTGCAGAGGTTCTGGGATCACAGGTACTACAAGTTGGAGTAGTCGCCTTGTGCCAACCTGCCTGCATGTCATTGCCAGCAACAGCACAGGCATCACAGCAGCACAGCGGTGCCCAAAGCAGCTCAAACATCTTAATGGAGCTCCGCACAAACCAGACTGCAAGTCAATATGACAGCTATGCAAGTAAGGGGTTTGCCCTTAGCAACGCAATGATGGGATTTCAACCAAAGCCTGCATGGAGCTGACCCCACATGCTCTCAATGTCTTGCCCTTGACCCAGGGATGCCTTGCAGCACAGTATGACCAGCTGGATACTGGTGCTGCTGCTGAAGCTTTTGGCATTCCCCAGCTGCGCCAAACCCTCATCAGTGCTGCATATGGCAATGTTCTGGAGGTAGCCATAGGTCAGTCTCACTGCCACATACAGTTTCGCTCGACGCCTTGTCTACATGATCAATGTTGCACATGAGTGTTGCATGACAAAGCAGTGTACTCTATTGATAAATTCTGGTCCTTGCTGTTGATGGTGTTGATGGTGTACCTCCAGTGTCAGGCATGACAACACAAAGACTCATGATGCATTAGCTGAGTCACAGCATCCTCAGCAAGCAGCATCAGTCATGCATGAGTCATGTGTGCAGGTACAGGAATCAACCTACCACTGTACAACAGGCAACAAGTACAAAAGCTAGTAGGGCTGGATTTGTCACAGGGCATGCTGCAACAAGCCCAGGGCAAAGCTCACACTGATGGGCAAGGTCTGCAAGTCAGCTTTCAGCAGGGTGTGTCACTGCTCTGCGCTTGAAATAAACTGTGCAATGTGAAATTGCTGCTCTCCACCAAATCTGTTCATGACTGTTAATGGTGCAGCATTGCTGTTGCTCAGATGGCCCACTTGCAGAGCTCAGCAGCATTCAGGCCACAAAAAAAATGTTCCTGTGTGGAGAGCTCTGCATTTTGGACGCAGTATTGGTACTGACAACGTGAGAATGGAAAGAGCCAGAGCTATGTACAAACCACGGCATGATTGCAGGTGATGTAGAGTGTCTACCATTTGGCAGCAACACCTTCGATTGCGTGGTGGACACTTTCAGCCTGTGTGTTTTCCCAAAGCCGCTGGAAGCCCTAAAGGAGTTAGCTAGGGTGTTAGCACCTGAAGGCAAGCTTCTGCTATTGGAACACTCACGCAGCAAGCTACCTCTGCTGGGTTGGTATCAGGTGAGCTGCAAAAACGACTGGGTGGCAATCAAATGTTTGCTATGACCGAAGCTGCTCTGTGTTGCTTGCCTTGTAAGAAAAGAGCATTGAGCCTAACACACAGCCTTGTATGACTGTACACTGTATCTGCCAAGATATCTATGATCAGGCATTGCACTGGGCTCTGCATATCAGTGCGTCCTTGTGTACATGTATCTGACATCCAATCTGTCAAGGAAAAGTGCATCAAATCCTGTTGCAAGATTGAAGGTAGCAAATGCTGTGAGCAGCATGCAGGATGTAACAATGCCAGCTGTAGCAGCCATGGGGAAAGGCTGCAAGTGGAATCAGGATTTGACTAGCTTACTGGCAGCAGCAGGACTCGAAGTCACCAAGCTCAGGACGTCTCTTGCTGGTGTCATCACCCTTGTTGAAGCTAAGAAGATATAGCCTTAACTCAATGGCTGACACATTGTCAAGTCAGCTGTAAATGTCTGGATAACTATTACGAAGAGGCCAAGTCCAGATATAGCTGTAAACAAATATACATAGCCATAGAGAGCTCAGCTCTGGATGAAGAGCATAAAAACCACACCACGTGTATGACCACACCGGCATTCTCATGGGTGATTTTGCTATGCTGTCACAGTAGCGTTTTTGCAATGCATGAGCCGCTTCCACACTTGTGTTTTGGGTCCTAGCGCCACTGCAGGTTGGCAAATCATACGTGCATGCATCATTTCATCATTGGACTAGGTCCAATTGCTGATTGTACAGATTACATTACAGCCAGCAAACATCACCTGAAGCTATACTCATTACCATGGGACAGTCCCATCGTCATCAAAAAACCCTCCAGTTGCACCATCAGATGGCAACATTGCCATGGTGACTGCAATCTTGGCACCATCAGATGGATCTTTGGCACCTTTGAAGTTGTTGAGGGCTGTGGCACAGTGACCAGGACACACACTGTTGACCTTGATTGGTGTGTCCTTGAGATCTGCTGCATAATGTACTGTGATGGCATTCAAAGCTGTCTTTGAGCTGCTGTATGCTGTGTACATGCTGTAGGTCTTCCCTCTTGTTAATGAGGCTAGGCCGCTTGAAACATTTACTATACGAGCTGCTGGGGCTCGTTTCAGCGAGGGAAGGAAGGCATTTGTGACTGTGATTACAGCAAAGACATTGGTCTGGTATATAGTGGCAAATTGCGCTGCAGCATCCTCCACTGCAATTTCGGACAGCGCCGGCAACAGTTCCTGGCCAGGGACTTGTGCAATTCCGGCATTGTTTACCTGCAGCGCACCAAGCTATAAGTTTGTCGCTTGAGACCTACACAATGAAGAATATGGCATTGTGTTGTGACTTGAGAAACTGAGCAGTGGGTGCAGCTGGAAGTAGCTTGTGCCTGTAAAGGCTCACACGTATGGTAAAGCCCTCTTTGCTCCAATTTGCTGATGCAGCAGCATACGAATGGTAAAAGACATGCTGAGATTTACGACGTGCAGTAGGTCCTACCAGAACGTCCAGGTGACCAAACTTGGAGGTGACTGCAGCAGCTGCTGCGATCACTGACTCTGGATCTGTGACGTCCAGCTGCAGAAAGCTGACATCGCCGTGTTCTGCTAACTCAGCGGCAGCTGCTTCGCCCAGTTCTTTCTTTCTTGCGCCGACCAGAACGTGATACCCTTTCTGTGCAAGGCCTTTAGCGATCTCCTTACCTATACCTTTATTGGCCCCTGACACCAAAGCAATAAGAGCTGGTGCTGCAAAGCACACATGGTATGGTCAAGAACCTGTCACTTGCGTTCAACGGGATAACATGGATGTTATCCACGCATAGGTCACACGGCGGTTTTGACTTGGGAAACAGCCTTGTGCAAACCGCGTACCCATTTAATGGCTTGTGTCGATGGCAATGTAGGAACCCAGAATGTAGGCTATAAAGTTTCAATTACTGCATGGTGCACAAGAGGTCCGGCTGACATTGCGCTGACATTGCGCTGACACTGCTTTGGCCGAGGTTGACCTTATGGTTTACGTTATCACAGGTGCCCGGGATTGCGCTTCAATCCCGCGGGATCAGGAGCTTCATTTATTTATGTTTTTGGGATCTACCGGGTAGTGGTCTTGTTGCAGTCAGGCCACGTAGAATGTGGCTCACTCCTTCTTGGTAAGACAGCAAAGCCTACCTGCTTATTGTCAGAATGAAGCTAGATTGTTGCAAACAGGCTCTTGCAGTCAGGCCATATGGGTTCGGGGCTGGGTGCAGACATACTGAGTAATGTACTGTGAAGATCAGTCACTTGCTTTACGACACAAAGAGCATACAGGTTGACCAAATCAAAATTGGCCATGATAATGCCACCCAAACTAATGACTTTGCTGCTGGCCAACCTCCGACATGCTCATGACTGAGAGGTGCTCGTGAAACTGAACTTGGAGTTACTGTTTATTCGTCCATGTTTGCTACTTCCAACGCAAAATCATCACGTTCAACGTGCTTTTTGTTCCGGGGGTCAACAGCCTGCTCAGCAAACACGTGCCCAAACTGCATATCATATATCTCATCCTCCTCTACTGTCTCCAGTACCAGATCAGTCTTGGGGTATCCCACGCACATGAGGGCAAAACCCTGATCCTTGAGCTCCTTTGAGATTCCTAGAGCCTCTGGTTGTGACATGACACCTTCCTTGACTCTGACAGCACAGGCAGTGCAGCAACCCATACGACAGGCATAGGGTAAAAGCAAACCCTGCTCCTCTGCCTCCCACAGTATGAACCTGTAGCAACAGACTGTCTTGTCAGGAGATATGCCTCATTACAGTCCCAGAAC
>JAABUW010010248.1_pt1 | contig 10468 bp, 18 predicted proteins | sample 5560081 | NCBI WGS metagenome assembly JAABUW01 (sample SAMN10711882, study PRJNA513363) | rock metagenome | isolation source: Antarctica rocks | place: Antarctica: Victoria Land, Knobhead sud | reverse complement strand
TCGCCCCCACCGCGAGCATGGCCCACCGCCCGATCCGTCCCGGCACCCGGCCCCCGCACTCCTCCTCGCTCGCAGCCTCCCGACGGCGCACGGTGTGTTCATGCACCTCTCCAAGCGTCGGCGTCGCTTCCCCGGGGACGTGCAGCATCGCCACTTCGTCTGCGGCCAGCCAGTCCTGCTGCCCCGCCCCCGCTTCCCCGGCCCGGTGCGCCATGGCGTGTCCCTCCGCCGCCTCGGCGCCCAGCCGCTCCTCCGTCGCCGGGTGCAACGGACGAGGGGGCGTCGCCTCGCGACCGGCAGGCTTCGCGTCCTCGGCGATGTCGAGATGCTGCTCCGGAGGCATCTGCCGCTCGCTTTCCCCGCGCGCCAGATTGTCTCCCGCGCGGCGCGCGTCATGATCCGCGCCGGCGGCACCCTCGATCTCGTCGATCAGCCGCGCCCCGTGATCCACATCAAGCACCTCGACCGCCCCTTCGTCCGTGGTACTGGTCATCAGGTAGCCGCCCGATGCGGACGGTTCGAGGGTGTAAGTCACGCCCTGCGATGCGTGGGTGTAGGCCGGGCGGGCGGGGGCGATCCCCGGCACCGGGCGGTCGCCCAGTGGGTCGAAGCGGCGATTGTTGACGGCGAAGATCGAGGACATCGCGGTGATCCTTTCGTTGAAGCGTCCAATGGCCAGTGTTATACCACGTCACGGTCGTCGCTCCCCCTCGTGCCGCGCACCCTTCACGGTATGCCCATTTGTACCGGGGGAATGTCGGTCATCTTAGCCAGGTCGCGGAATGCCGCCGGCAGGTCGTCCTTGGTGTCTTCGCCTTTGGGCGCCTCGCTCATGCCGACGGCGCAGGCGTAGAGGCAGAGCAGGAGGAACAACACAAACAGGATATTGATCGGGAACGCCGTGTCGAACGCGACCATCTGATCAACCCCCTTTCTCACGTCGCCTCGGTTGTCCTCACGCGCGGATGCGGTCGGCCGGTACGAGTGCGCGGGCGTCGGCGTCGGTCATCCGCTACCGCTCCCCGCGCTTTGGTGCTGCCTCGCTGTGCGCCTGCCACTGGCTGACGTTCATCGCCTCATCCGTCCACAGGCCGCGACCGACCGTCTTGATGAATTCGGCGACTCCACTGCATCCCGCCCGCCAGAGATCAGGGTGCGTCGTCTTGAACTCCGGCGTGACCGGCTGGACTCTTTTCATTGGGGTGGGCAATTCGAAATTCGAAATCTGCTTCTTCTTCTTTGGGTCTTTTCTCTGGGTATTGGTAGAGTCAAAATTCTTTACTTCTAGAGGTGCGGTTTTCTTTACCTCTTGAAGTAAAGATTCTTTACTTCTGAGCGCCGGGAGGGTGTAAATGTTCGATTTCCCCTGTCCGCGCCGGGTGATCGTGATAAGCCCCGCTTGCTGCAACTGTTTGAGGTAGGCGATCACTGACGGCTTGCTCACGGCCATGTCCGTACTCATGCGGTCCTGTCCGGGGAAGCAGCGGTCGTCCTTCCAAGCATACGAGAGGAGCACTGCGTACGCGACCTTCGCACCGGGGGGGATGCCGGGATGCCTGACGATGGCGTTCGGTATCTGCGTGAAGCCGTCACGCAAGGCGTCATCCTCCTCCATCCTGATCTCTCGCTTCCGGCGAAGCTGCTCTATGGCATCCTGCGCCGTTACGCCAGAGAAAAGGGATTTTGCTACCCCAGCTGCGTCCGACTGGCGAAGGACATGGGCCGATCCGAAAGGACGGTACGGAGGGCGATGGGCGAACTCGTTGCGGCGGGGATCGTGACGCGCTGGCGACGAGGTCTCATGAAGACGACCGTCACCTATTTGATTAGTCCTGGCGAGAGTTTCCCGGTCCTCCCTGATCGGCCATCCGTGTCCGATCAGGATCGGCCATTGGTGACCGATAGAATAGATGGAAAGGAAAACAAAGAAGAGAGAGAGCCATTCGAAGAGTTCGACAGCAGCCGAGAATCGTGTCGTTGAAGAGGACCATTCGGCGGGAACAGCCTCCCTCCCGCAGCAGAAACGCCCTCCCCAGGATCTCGACCGAGATCGCATCCGCCTCCTGATCGCAGATATCACTCGCCAACTCAACGATCGCGCCCCGCTCTGGTCAACCACATCGCGCCTGCTGGCTGTCATGCACCGTGCTGAGGTTGCCTTCCCCCAGTTCGCCGATGCTATCTACGAGGCGAGGACGAGGACGCTGAGACGGGCGAACATCCGGGATCGTAACGAGAGGGGGGTATGCAGGATGGGCTACTTCTGCTCGCGCTCGAGGATATTCTGGGTGTGCAGCAGCAAGAGATTGAAGGCACTCGACTAACGACCGATGAGGATAGAGAAGTATTCGGCCTCGCCGAAGCGCCTCATGGCGATGATAACCCGCCGACATTAGCGGCAGATGAGCCAGAGGTGAGTGACGCACGGCCTTCTCGGTCGTGGCCCATAGAATTGCTCGAGATGGGGATTGCCGATCTGCCGAGCTACATCAGGATCTGCAGGAGAGGACGCTTCGACGATGACGCAGAGACCATCGCCTATGCGCAGCAGCGACTACAGCGATACCGATGAGGGGATGCCAGGTGAGAGGCAGGGCAGGAAGCTGTCTCGGGATGTGTCAGCGGCGAATCAGCCTGTCCAGCCCATTCCTCGTCGTGACGGAGGGGCGCAGTGGCCAGATCTGCCCCGGATAGGTTAAGCATGCTTATTTGAGGAGAGAAGGATGCCCCCGGCGTGGGAGCGCCGAGGGCGGGGAGAGGATACCTTACTGTCGGCAATCCTCCGGTACCAAGCGGAAGGTGCGGCGCATCAAGCGGCGGGATGAGAGCCTACCGACCGCTGTCGCCCCGCCGCGCCCGGTCCTCGATCACCTTGCCGAAGATCGCCAGCGTCGGCGGCCACAGCCCGACGAAGATCGCCAGTCGCTCCCCCCGGGCCTTCTTCGCCTCGTCTGCCGTCGGGATGAACCAGAGCACGAGCGAGAGCGCTACCGAGACAATCGAAGCGACATAGCAGATGAATGCGGCCTGGCTGACCTTCTCGGGTTGCTGATTGGTCACGGCGTCTACTTTTTCCTGGATGCTGGCCATAGATCGGGTCCCTTTCTCTATCGACACGAATCGGACACACATGCTGCACTCGCCATTGCCCAACGGGGCGGAAAAAGCGGCGGGGCCGGGAGAGCGCCGCCGCAGGGGAAGGTGGGAAGGAGGGGGCAGAGTCGTGTGAGTCCTCTGCCATGTGGGCGATGGATGGCCGGGGCGACCGATTGATCGTGAAGCGCCCGCCAACCGGTTGCCGAGACAGATCCTTACATCGGGTAGTACGCTGCGGGCGACGAAGCGGATTAATCGCCGAAGGCCATTCGGCGGGCGTATGCCGCGTCGCTGCGTTTCTTCTTCGAGAGCGCGGCCAAGCCTCCATGTCCTGACTGGTTTGGCGCAAAAAAGAGGGGCATCGTTGCCCCTCTCGCTCGTACGTTTGCGAATCCCTTATTTGTCGGCGGTGAAGTGCTGTCGGACCTCGCCACCGCTGTTGCTCTGCTGGTGATGCCCGTGGGCTTCCAGCGTCTTGCCCCAACTCTCCGCTTCCGCTCGGAAGGCGTCGGCGTCGGCCTTGCTCTCCCAGATGGAGATCGCGACATTGCCGCCCTCTTCCGCGATGACGTAGAACGAGACGAAACCCTGCGCCTGCTTCATCTTGGGGAAGAACTCCTTCTGGGCGATCTCCCCGGTCTCTTGCATCCGGGCGTCATTCCGCGTTCGACGATTGATGTTCGCGTACATGATGAACTCCTTCCAGAACTTCATCCCAACCATCGCGCTATGACCCGTACAATATAAACGGATTATTCGCATCGCGGTTCTAATTCCTCGCAGACCGAGTCATTACTGGAGTTGGATGGCGATCAGGATGAGGATGAGAAAGGCTCCAGTCGAGACGATTTTGAGGATGCCACTGGTCGGGTACGGGGAAATGAAGTGATCGTCCATGGTCTACCATCCTCGTGACGAAAAGCGGATTATCGATGATATTTGAACGGCGAGCCACATTGATGCGTGACGGCCTGCGTGAGGTTTTCTCAGACGAACTGCAATTCGGTAGGCAGGGAGAGGGCATGCGCCACGGTGAGAGAGCGGATCCAGCATCGTGTCGTCGAGTGTCATCGATCATCCCGCCGATCTTCGCGAAGAGCCTCCCCCGGATTGAGGAGGCGGCAAGGACGCCGCTGCGAGGGCGACGCGGCAACATGGCGAGGAACGTGCGACGATGGTGCTGCGGGTGCGGGTAGCGAGATGCGACGGGAGGGAAAGCCATGAAGAGCAAGAAGAAGGGCGAAACGTCGAAGGGCGAGGAGAAGCAGGAATACCGCACACCGGGGAATGCACCGGAAGAATCCGATCCGACGAAGCGACCGGAACCGGGGACGGGTGGGATATCCAGGAAGAAGTACCGGGAAGCGACCGAGGAGGCGGTTGAGGACATTCATGGATAGCGCCCAGTGCGCTCAAACCCCCGATGTCGAAGAGCGGGACCATACCCTCCCCGCCATCGGCGATCTCCTCATATCGTCGAACGAGACGGATCGGGATAACGTGACGAGGAGGAGATACACCGCTCCGGACCCCGCTCCGTCGTAGTCCTGACTACTCCTCGCCGGGCGTTATTCCGCTTGTGTCGAGCGTCGTCGTGTTCGTGACCACCTCGATATCCTGATCGCCGGGCCCGTCGTCCCCCTCGTCCTCCGTCTCCGTGCTGAGAGGGGCGACTGGCCCAACCCCCTTCGCCGGGCCACGCTCCCGTTGGCGTAGCTGCTCGAACGCAGCCATCGCTTCCTGCGTGCTCTCTGGAGGCAGGCGATTGAGGAGGGCGGGCAGGACACCCTGCTCGGCGAAGGCCCGAGTCGATCCTCCCCAAGTGAGCATGACGAATTGATCCATCGGCGGCACATCCGGTCGGGCAATGCGGACTGCCTGGAGCTGAAGTTCTGCGGTGAATCCGAGTTCGGCGACGAATGTAGCCGGACGGTTCCCGTCGTCATTGCGGGTATCGACGATCAGTGCGCGTTCGAGGCGGGGAAACGCGACGAAGATCGCTGTTGCCCCCTACCCGGTGGTCGCGCCGAGCACCTACCCCAGCATTCAGTATCGCTGTAGGAACCGCCGCTGCGCGGAGATCGTCGCTGACCTCGCTTCCTCGGCGGCGGATTCCGATATTCCGCGAAGGGACTCGCCGTGCCCTCCCTCGTCGCGGATAACCTCTACGCTTCCAGATCGATTGCGACGAGATCCATCAGCAGCCCGTCGTGGAAAGTGCCATCAAGTCCGAGCTCGTACTGGCGCATCACCCCAACGGGCCGGAAGCCCACCGATTCGTAGCACCGTATGGCCCGTGTGTTGGCAGCCGCCGGGTCGATGATCAGCCGATGGTGGTGTCGTAGGTCCAACAGGAAGCGGACGAGCAGGGCGATAGCCTCCCTCCCGAGGCCGCGACCTTGATGGCTTTCGGAGAGGAAGATGTCGATGCCAGCGTGGCGGTACATCTCGTCCTCTTCCTCGTAATACTGGATGCCGCCCGCCACGGCGTGATCGACCTCGATAATCAGGCGGCAGTCGCCGCCCTCCCCACGCAAGTTCGCGGCGATGTCCTCCTCGGGCTCGGGCTGCCCCTACCACCGCATCACCGAGGGCTCGGAGAGGATGGCATGCAGGATCGGGGCTTCCTCATGGGTACCGGGGCGGAGGGTGACGCAATCCCCCACCAGGACGGGCAGGAGTTCGGGGTCGGTGGTGTCCGGTGTATCCACGGTTCACGTCATTCCTGCCCGCTGCTCAGGGCGATCTGTACGCCATCATCGGCACCGACGCCGAGCACTTCGACGAGCGTAGCACGGCCAGCAGCGAAGAGCCAGCCCTCGTCGGTGAGGTAGCGGACGAATCGGGTGACATCGGCATCGAGCCGGTCGCTCATGCCGACCGCCCGGACCGTGTGGGTCTGCTCCCCGCCGCCGGAGCGGAAACGACCTCGCACCCAATAGTTTACCGACCTCGGTGCATTGGCCGTCGCCTTCGTCACAGACCGGGACGTCGCGGTTCGCTTTCCTGCCGCCTTGGCCCCGTCATCGCTGGCCGCAAATGCCTCGACATCGAAGAGCGGTGCCATGCCCTTCGGTCGAGACCGTTTCCTCCCTGCCATCGGCGGTCTCCTCATGCCGGTTCCCATTCGCTACGTGCTGAAGATGCAGCATATCAGGGGTCGCTTGGCGAAAGGGAAAATATTGTACGCTAATGGCGCATCCGGCAAATTTGCTACACGTCCCTTGTCGTCAATCTGCCCGCCCACAGCTGAAATGATGCTTGCCCAATGTGCGAAGAACTAACCGGATGCATCACTAAGGCCGCCGCGTCTATCGGTGCGACGAGCAGCGCTTGGTGAGATGTCAATCTAGGGTCTACCCTATCCTCTGCCGGAGGGTGTACTCACGCCTGCAGTGATCGCCTTGATGGTGGACAAGCCATCTCCAAACGGCGTTCGCCCGCTTCGCCGTCGCGCGTCGCGAGAGGAAGATTGCCGTCGTGCAGTCGTCATGGCTGGGTACGATCCTGAGAAAATAGACAGAATTACCCAGTATTTCATCATGCGACGCCCCATAATCGCTTATTAGACCGTAATGTGTTACTATACTCAAGTACATGACAGGTTGATGAAGCATTGGGCGGAAGGGTGGTGCAGCGCCTTCTCCCAGCCGGTGTCGCCTCTCCTTGGCGTGGCGGAAGGGTGCCGGCGCCGGCACCGATGACCGCGGTCCTCGACCATCTCCTCCTATCGTGTCGCGGAAGCACCCGTTTGCGCGACCCCTAGCGAGCGCATGGCCATTGCCCGCCCGTGAGAACACGGGGGAACGATCCGGCCAGGAGTAGACCGCCCTGCTGTGGGACGGTGCGGCCTTACCGGATTGCCCCGACGAAAGAAGGGTGCCAGATGCAGCAATTATCCATCCGCGCGCGCGCCACGGCGCGACGGCGACTCCCGTTCCCCGCGTTGCTCGTGGCCAGCGCGCTTCTCATAATGGGGACGCTCGCCTCACCGCAGTTCGCCGTGCGTGCGGCCCTCGCGCCCACGGTCCTCGGTACGGCACAGAGCTTTGCGGTGTTGGGCGGCTCGACGGTGACCAATACCGGCCCGACCGTCATTACGGGCGCCAACGTGGGTGTCAGCCCGGGGAGCGCAATCACGGGCTTCCCACCCGGGATCGTCACGGCGCCCGGAACGATCCACGCGGCGGACGCGGTCGCGGCGCAGGCCCAGAGTGACGTCACGACCGCGTACAACGTCCTCGCCGGGCAACCGTGCGGGAAAAACCTCGCCACGGAGCTGGGTGGACTGACGCTCCCGGCGGGCGTCTATTGCCAAGCGACAGCGGGATTGACGGGGACCCTGACGCTCGATGCCCAGGGCAACCCCAGCGCCGTCTTCGTCTTCAAGGTCGCCAGCACGCTGATCACCGCGAGCAACTCATCGGTGCTGGTGATCAATGGCGGCTCGGCATGCAATGTCTATTGGCAGGTCGGCAGCTCCGCGACGCTTGGGACCAACACCGCGTTCGTCGGGAACATCCTCGCGCTGACGAGCATCACGGTGAACAACGGCGCGACGGTGGCGGGCCGGGCATTGGCGCGCAACGGCGCCGTGACGTTGGACAACAACCGCTTCACCCCGAGTGTGTGCGCGACAGCGCCGATAAACACGCCGACGAATACTCCGGTCTCGACACCGACAAATACGCCGGTAAATACCCCAGTGAACACTCCCGTGAATACACCAGTCTCAACGCCTGTGAGCACCCCAGTAAATACACCGGTCTCGACGCCACTGTCCACCCCGCCCCAGCCGCCCGCAGGACAGCCACCCGCAGGGCAGCCACTCGCAGGGCAGCCACCGGCGGGACAGCCGCCCGCGGCACAACCGCCCGCAGCGCAACCACCTGCGGCACAACCGATACCGGCACAACCCGTCGCTGCCCAACCGGTAGCAGCACAACCGGTAGCAGCGCAACCGAAACCAGCACGGCCTGTGATCGGCCAACCGGTGGCAGTACAACCCGTGGTGATCCAGCCCGTGGCTGCCCAGCCTGCGGGGCCGGATACTGGTAGCGTGGTCGCCGCTGCACCGAATGGGCAAGGGGTCGCTGGGAATGCCCCGGTCTCCGGGAGCACTGTGACGGGGACCACTGACACGACGGTGCCGATTTCGAACACGCTCCCCCTCGTCGGGAGTCCTGCGAACGCCACGCCCGCGTCCACCGCTGGGACGACGGTGCCGGTAGCGGCACCCTCGACTGGCAGCACGGCGACAGCGGCGCCCATCCCGGCGGCGATGCCCAACACCGGTGGCGGCGGCTTGGCGACGCAAGTCACGGCGTCTTCAACCAGTGCCAATAATCACCGCACACCCGGCGTCCTCTGGATGGCCATCGCGGCGCTCGTCGCGCTCACCGGCGCCGGTCTTCTTGTCGTCAGACGTGCGCGACGATAGCAATGCGGCAATCACTGCCGCACCGTGATCGCGGCACACTGCCTGACGGGTCGAGGCAGGGAAAGGACGGAAGCACAATGCATCTTCGTGGACGCGATCACCGAGGCAAGCAGCATGCCGTCGTGATGACTGTGACTGCCTTGGCGCTCCTCTGGTCGCTCGCAGCAGGCGGGCATCACCCTGTGGCAGCGGATGATATGGCCGGATCATCCGCTGCACCCATGCAGGGTGCGGGCACACCGGTGCGGCTGACAATTGCGACGATCAACGTTGACGCCGCGATTGAGGCAGTCGGGCTCACGCCGGACGGCGCGATGGACACACCGCAGACTCCGGATGACACCGCGTGGTATCAGCTCGGCCCACGCCCCGGTGACCAGGGCAACGCGGTGATCGTCGGACATGTTGATTCGTCGGCGGGCGGCGCGGTCTTTCGGGATCTCCGCACGTTGACGCTGGGCAGTCTGATCGTCGTCGTCAGCGACGACGGCATGACGCACAAATTCGTGATGCGTGCCGCAGAACGATACCCACTGGGAAGCGCGCCGCTGACCGATATCTTCGGCGCAGGGGATGGCATCCATCTCACCCTCATCACCTGTGATGCGGATACGCCGTTCGATCGTGCCAGCGGCAAATATGCGGGCCACGTGGTCGTCTATGCCGATGCTGTCGCATGAACGCACCTACGCCCCCGGCGGGAATCTCTGCCGGGGTCGTACGCGATTGGCTACCCGTTACGGTTGGACAACGATAATCGTGAAGTAATGGATGCCGTCGGCGCCGACGGCATGCCCGACCCCGGCAATCGTAAAGCGCGGGTCGAAGAGGATCGCGTGGTGTTCCGGACTGGCGATCAATGCGCGGGCCGCCTCAGTGGGGCTGTCCGCGTAGTTATTCTCCTGGATCGTCTCGCCCGCCAGTTGGCCCACGATCCCGTATCCCGGCATGAGGTCGAGGAAGGTCGTGCCGTTGGGGGAGCGATGGGCGAAATAATGCCACGTCGCCATGTCGGCGGTGCGGGCGCGGGCGAGGGCGGTGAGCGGCGCGTCGATGGGCTGGGGCGGCAGACCAGCGGCGGCGCGGGCATCGGAGACGAGCGCCCAGACCGCCTGCTCCTCGGTGCTCAAGGCGACGGTCGGCGCCTCCGCAGATACCGTGGCGAGGGAGGATTGGGCAACGAAGAGGAGCAGGCAGGCGACGCAAAGCGTCCAGCGGAAGCGCGAGAGGAGGGCCGACATGGTGACATCCTTGCTGACGTATCGTGCGATCAATGCGTGCGCTTGGGTGCGCGTGAACAGATCCCATCATGGGCGGCGCGGATGACGCTTCGGTCGGACATGGTGCGTCATGTGATGACAGGTTATGCAGATGACGGCAGCAGGTCTGGCCCATCGGTATAGACTTGACAGAGGGGCAAAAACAGGCGCTTGGTCTTCAGTCGCGGTATTCTCGAGATTATCGCTCGCACTTGTTCCTTGTGGTGTGGAGAATTCCGGTCACGAATATCACCGAAACAGGTCGCTGCTGTGTACTGCTTTTCGGTGCTGCTCGTGCCCAGTGTGTTCAGTCTGCCGGGCGATTGGTGAGTATGCACTGCATTGTTGCTCAGATGCAGTGGTCTCGATGCTACGTTCGTGCTGATGAAATGGGCACCTGAATCCGGAAGTGCTGCTGTCGTACTGGGGGTCGCCTCACGAAACGGACAACATCGTGCGCGAAGGGCCAGCAGACAGCGGGAGCGGCGTTAACGGCGGGAGTGTTTGTCAATCTAGGGTCTACCCCAGCCTCATGTCAGTCTCCCCCCCTTCTTCACGTCAGAATAGACTCATCATTCCTCTTTCTTGACAGCTGTTCCTAGACATTATGGACTCTATCTTGACAGATGGAGGAAATCATATGAATGGCCAGCGCATCGGCTATGTCTGGGTC
>JAABUW010010247.1_pt1 | contig 10470 bp, 12 predicted proteins | sample 5560081 | NCBI WGS metagenome assembly JAABUW01 (sample SAMN10711882, study PRJNA513363) | rock metagenome | isolation source: Antarctica rocks | place: Antarctica: Victoria Land, Knobhead sud | reverse complement strand
TTCCTCTCCATCACCTCATGCGCCTCCACAATACTCTCCACCCCCTCAAACACCCTCCCCACCTTAATCCTTAGCTTCTCGTCCCTCACCGCATCCAACAACTCCTCCCAAGGCGCGTTCTCCTTCCTAAAAGTCCGCTCCCCATAACTCGTAAGATGCTTTCCCATCGGCAGCATAAAATTCGGAATGAAGTTAGGCACACTCCACACCCCACCAAGCGTGCCAGCGGAGCAGCACACCCCGCCCTCAGCAAGGCATTGAATACCATCGCCCACCGTCACCGCCCCAACGAGATCCAGGACTTTGTCCACCCCGGCGTTAAACCGTTTCCGCACCTCCTCCACCAATTTGCCGTCTCGATCGATGACAACAGCATTCGCCCCCGCCTCCCCCAACATCTCCCCCTTCGCGGGATCCCGGGTACTCGCCACGACAAACGCACCAGCGCGCCTCGCAAGCGCTATCGCCGCCATGCCCACCCCCGAAGTCGCGCCTCGCACCAGAAGCGTCTCCCCCTTCTTCAACCTCAAAGAGCGAAAGAGGCAGCCATAAGCCGTCTGCAGCATCTCTGGCAAAGCCCCCAGCGTCTGCCAGTCCAGCTTTAGCTCGCCCTCTGACGAGGCGACGACGATGACGTTTTCCGCAGGGGCGACGCAGTATTCGGCGTACGTTCCATCGGCTGTGCGGCCTAAGCCGCCGAGGGCGGCCATAACGACTGCGCCTTGGCGAAGCTCCGCTGAGCCGCCACTGGCAGGTGCGGATTCCACGACCCCAACACACTCGATGCCCAGCACCCTCGGCAGAGGCACCGGGCCCATGGGGTTGGGTTCGCCAAGGCGGGTGGCGAGTTCGGCGTGGTTGAGACCGATGGCTTTGATGCGGATGAGGACCTCATTGGGTCCGGGGCTGGGGATGGGGCGGTGTTCGAGCGTGAAGCTCAACTTTGCGTCGCCGAGTTTGGTGAGCACGAGAGCCTTCATGGTGGGTGTACCGGAACTCATATTTCTATTGGTAAAGGTGAAGATTGTCCTGAGCGGTGCATGGAAGAGCAATGGCATGTGGTGTCGTTGTAGAGTGGTGCTGAAGCTATCTTATACTCTTCTCACTCAACCACCATCATGCTTCGCGAGACCGGAGATAGGGTTCATCTCTGCTACACATCCGTCCTTGCCGTCTGGCTTGCCATCGGACACTTTGCAAGGTTGTCCGTTGGTGTGGAGTAGGAGGTAGATGGGATTTCTCGAACTGTGATTGTGCTGATGAGTAAGAAGGAAAGATCGACAGGTACCGTGAACTTTATCACGCGCTATACCGGATGAGGCAGTCGTGGATTCCAGCAACATCAAACTTACTTTCGATACCGAATCCTTCGAAGGAATGTGGTCTTTTGAAGTGGAGTTGGAAGAGCAACTTCGGGACACCGCCATTGCGATGAGGTAGTGTTGGAGACACCGGCTTGGGTTTGCTTACAACTGACTTGAGTTGAAACTGGAGATAGGGAGATGTGAGGAAGCCGGTAACGATGAGGTTAGCAAGCATGGTACCTGCCGTGTTGATTACAGTGGGCGATAGTAGCACTGCCTGTCTGCGGATTTGTTTCGTTTCTCTCAGCCCGAAGCTTGAGTCTGCATGAGTGGGAGATATCTCGTCGCAACCGTCGCAGCTGAAGCCGGAGCATGCAAATGGCAAGGATCATGACCGAGAGCTAAGTCGGTCGTTGCACGTCGGTGGGAAGCCAGCCAGCAAAGCTTTTGAGGCGTTCATGAAGCTCTCACCACCACCACAAGCCACATCCCGAACATCCACAGAAGAGCTAAACAGCATGCCTCAACCCAAGCAATCCCTCAGCAACCCTGCCCTTCACCACACTACTCGTAAGTTCCTGCTCGCTCGGCCTCGCCAACCTCCTCCTCCCAGTCTCCGGACTCTCAAAGCCGCGACAAGGTGTCGCAACACCCACATCCGCATCCACATCCACAGGACCAACAGGCAGCCCATCCCCTTCCTCAACCCCACTAGGCGAAGTAGGCAGATGCGTGTCGTATATCATTCTACTGCTGTAAGCCGTAGGCAGTAGCACCGGTGCCTCCAAAAGCGCAGACGCAATCGTCCGATCCCGCGCCGCGATCTCCAGCGCTTCCCTGCGTAATTGCTCGACTGCCTCCCTCGTCGCTGCACTAATATCGATGGGTGCTGCTCGCTCGCTGGCTTCGGCTTCGATATCCTGGAACGGGGTGGAGATTTGGTTGGTGCGGACTTTATACATCGCCACTCGGAGGCGTAGCCTCAACATTTCCGCTTGGGAGGGAGTTTTAAATATCGAGGTGCATGTTTGGGATGAGGGGTCGTAGTGGATGAGGGAGGAGAAGGATTTGCGCTCTTCGGTCGAGTCCGGCGTGGAGGATTGCGAGGAGGAGGGGGTGTTGGGTTCGGTGGGGGAGGCTTCGATTATGGAGGGGATGGCTGTTTCGATCTGGAGAGTCGTTGGTCCGTCGCTCTCGAATGTGTGAAGGGGGTGGTGTACACTCATATCCTCGCCCTCCCTCCAAATCGAACGATATTCTCCCTCCCCCAATCGGGACGTTGCGTTCTCATTCCGAATACTCCGGTCGTATGAGCCGTCGATCTGACTCATTACTTCGTCGCCCGACAGCTTCCTCCTCTTTAGATACATCAGTCCTTCACCTCCCTCCATTGCGGCAGTGAAACTCCGCTTCAAAGGACTGCCGGCCAATGCTTGACTCAGGAAAGCAGGCGTCTGGGCAGCGACTTTGACATTCGGCGAGACTTCTCCCAGTACTCTTCGGTTGACGGAGGCATTGTGTTGAGTTGTAGTAGGTTTGGCGGGCGAGGTGTGGTTCTCGTTCGTGCTCTGGAGCGTCGGTGAGGCCATGATGGAGGGACGCGTTCCGTGCAAGCTGTCGGTGCAAACGCGAGTGTCTGAGATTGATACGGAATACTGCAGTGAGGGGTTGTAAGCGAGTATCAGTACGGGTCGTTCGAAAGAGCTCCGAAGTTGGATTGTATGTGGGAGTCGTGGTGGTGTTGATGTTGATCTCTCGAGACATTCGAGGACCGCGACTTGGACCCTGCTCGAGCTAAACTTTGCACGTGATTGATTCAAACTTCAATTCTGCGGGAATTCGTTCTCATATGGTGGGCTCTTCGGTAGCACATTACAAACTCCGATTAAGGAGAACCTGCAAGCCGCCAGATCGAACTACGTTGCTATCCCAGGCTCTCCGAACTACGATCTCAGCCTAGCATGGTGAGATATGGCTCGTCAGTAGCACGTCGAAATTACTGGGGCAGGAGAAAGATGAGAGGTCGAGCACGAAAGGATCCTTGGATTCAGAGCTCTCCACGTTGGACCTCATGCTGATATGGAGCGCTTGCTGCCCATGACGCCGTCATCGCTAACCCGGAGACCGCCCTCTAGTACTCGCCAGTACCATCCTGCGGTGCGGCTTCCTCCCCACCCGCACCACCCTCCTCCTCTGTCTGCCTCTGCAAGTTCGCCTGCGCCTGCGCCGCCTTGGCACCATAATCCTGCGATGCTGGCTGCGAGATCGGCTGCTCCTCCTTCGGCTCGATGATGGTGACGCTGTCGGGCAGACCCTTGCCACCGGCCTTCTCGCCCGCTGGGTCGGCATCCGAGGACGAAGCGCGCATGATCTTGACCTTGATACCGAGCACACCTTGGCGGAGCAGGACGTGGCGGACGGCGTGGTCGATGAAGTCTTTGGCGGGTTGACCGGAGTGGATCATGAAGCCGTCGGTGAACTTCATGGACTTGGCGCGGGCGGCGCGGAGTTTGCCCGAGACGACGACTTCGCAGCCTTTGGCGCCGGATTCCATGATGAAGCTGTGACACATCAGTACGGTTCTTCAAGTTTGGGGCAGAGTATGAACCTACCGGAGCACACCATAGCACGCGCGGCGCACAGCGAGACCGTTGAGAAGCTTGTAGCGGAGGGACTCGCACTGGGCTACGGCGGAGAGACCACGGGACTGCACCTTGGCGGCGTAGAGCGAGACAGAGTCCGGAGGGAAGCGGAAGCGGTGGGTGATCAGGCTGGTGAGCTGTTCGGAGTCAGCAATGTATCTTTGTATGCCATATCCTGGTCTTGAGCCGCATCCTGGCCCTCTGCCGCTGATCATGGGCTTTTGCTGTATCATGGGTGTATGCCTACCTCACGGATCCTCCTCCCCTGCTCCCCAAGAACTTCCTGGGTGTGTGTAGCGCGGATAATGATGTCGGTGACGGTGGGTGTAACGCGGACTTCGACCCCAGAGTATCCCTCCTCCGCCAATTCACGCTGGAAGAACTCGTTGAGCTCGGCGTAGAAGACACCATCGGCGACGAACTTGCGGCGCTTTGAGATGTTGGCACCGCTCTGGGCGGGTGCGGTCGTGGCCATGATTGCGGGTGTGATTTCGCTGTTCAATATCAGTCTCCGAGGTACTCACGAGCTCGCGGTGAGCAGATCAGAACCCGGGGAGGTATCTCACCTTGTCTACCTAGTACTTCGAGAGTGCTGTGAATGCCGGTGTGCTGGCGAGGACGTCGAGGGATCTCTTTTGCAGCAGTCGCACTTTCAATAAGGTGCTGCTGTTAGCGCATCGAATTCGAACCGTGGGGTCGTGAAGATCTTGGCATACCTTATTGGAGCCTCAGGCATGAGTGAGCACAAAACCGGTAAGCTTCACATCTCGTTTAAACTTCCCCTCTTCCTTCAACAACCACAACAACTTCATCTCGCATTCCTCGAATACGGCAGTGCCAGCACGTGGAGATCTAGGCCACTCCCTTTCGAGCGTCTATTACGAGTCCAATGGCAACACGGGCTGTGTCTCAGTCTGAACCAGGCGGATTCGTCACCTACGAGTGCTAAACGAGTGCTGTACGAGTGCTGTACGAGTGCGAGCCCTCCACCAACTGCGGCTCCACTCGTGGAAGAAGTTAGCCTCGAGACACGTCCTCCAGGGTTGGAAACGTTCGCTCAATGCACGTGCCAAGCGTTACATAAAGGCTTGGATATCCACCATATCTCAACCTCTCCTACCGCCATCTCTTCTTTCCTACGTTTCTCATCCATCTCATCATGGCGCGAACCGCTTTCCAAGTCCTCTCAGCGCTCTGCCTCTTCAGCCTCTCCATCGGCTTCCCCGGCAACGAGACCGTCGGCCAGCTCTTCGAGAACGTCGGCTGGTTGCCCTCCGCCCTGGCCCAAGTCACAGAAGACCTCGTCCCCCGCGATGTCACCTTCCAACCCAAGGCCGGCGACACCTTCAACATGCAGCTCAGCGTCCTCCCCACCGTCGCGCAAGCCAACGACCAAAGCTACCACGTCTGGGACTACGACCTCTTCTCCGCCCCCGAATCCCTCATCAAAGCCTTCCAGGACAAAGGCCACCCAGTAATCTGCTACTTCTCCGCCGGCAGTTGGGAAAACTGGCGCGCCGACGCCGACCAGTTCCCTAAATCAGCGCTCGGCAAAGGCCTCGATGGCTGGCCTGGGGAGAAATGGCTCGATGTCCGCAATCCCAACGTCCGCTCCATCATGGCCGCACGCATCAAGATGGCTGCCGATAAAGGCTGCGATGCCGTGGACCCGGATAACGTGGACGGCTACAGCAATCCAACCGGTTTTAATCTGACGAAAGCGGATCTGGTCAGCTACCTCAAGTTCCTGGCCAAGGAGGCGCATTCCCACGGCATGGCGTGCGGGCTCAAGAACGGCGGCGATATCCTCAAGCAGGTTGTTGATGTGATGCAGTTCAGTGTCAACGAGCAGTGCGTGCAGTACAACGAGTGTAACCTGTACCAGCCGTTCATTGCGCAGAACAAGCCGGTGTTCAATATTGAGTACACGGAGAAGAGTCCGGCGCCGCCGGCGTTTGTTACGAAGTCTTGCACGAATGAGGGGGCGAAGGGGTTCTCGACGTTGGTTAAGCATCTTAGTCTGGATGCTTGGACGACGAAGTGTCCGAAGTGAGACTGGACATTATCTAAAGCTTGGATTCTTGCTGGCTGCAGCTAGCACCTGTATATACTGACCGGCGACTCTGTACATAAATTCAAAAGTCGCATCCCGATACTTCACGCATCCACGGCCGTCAGCCACGTTGCAATACGGAACTGTTCTACGAGACACGAAACAACACCCTCACCCTCTCTGGAACGGTTTCAGCTTCACTGTAAATTTGAAACGTATGAGCCATGCTGCAATGTGGAAGTGTTCTACGAGACACGACACACGACACAACACCCCAAACCTCTTCGGAACGGCTTCAGCTTTACTGTAGCGTTGAAGCACTTGCTAAATTTTCAACTTCGAAACCACGTTCGAGAACTCGTGTACCAAGATACATATCAAGCTTTTGTGCCAACGTCCTCCGCCTCCACATGAATACCTCCCTTCTCCCTCTCCACCCCCTCCTTACCTAGCCCCTCTGCCGCGTATGCTTCAACACCATGGCAGACATACGTCTTGAACTTCCTTGCCGGCACGCCAGCCTCAAACATCTCGTGGATTTCTTCAAGCGTCCTGTCCCGAGTCTCCGGGATGTAGAACCAGGTAAACACCGCCAACAGCATATTGCTCCCGAACCAGATGTACCCGTACTTAGGCCCCCAGTTCAAACCCGCAGGATTGATGAGATAAGGCGCCGTAAACGTGCCCAGCCAGTTCCCGAGAAAGTTCAGCGCCGTCGCGAGCCCGAATACATAGCCCCGCAGCGCAGAGTTGGGATACTCGCCTCCCAGTAGCCAGGCGTAGGGGGCGTAGGCGACGTAGAAGAAGGTGAAGAGGGCGATGAAGGCTACGACTACTTTCCCTGATTGCTCGGTGTTTGGTGCTACAGTCCAGGCGATTGCCTGCGCGAGTTGGGAGAACCCGCAGGCGAGGACGCCGAGAGCATCATGGTGCGCCGGTCGATGAGGGGCACGTAGAGGGTGCTGAAGATGACGCCGAGGAGGCCCATGCAGGTTACCATGAGGGAGAAGCCGAAGGGGTTGGCTACGCCGGCCATTTCGAGGTAGTAGGTTGTGTAGATGTTTACCCAGGAGGAACCTGCGACTTCGCGTTAGTGCGGTGCGGATGGTAGAAGTAGCAAACGTACCATTAGCTGCGTGGAAGCATATCACGGCGATGGAAAGACCGGTGCGGCGGAGATTGGTGCCGCGCCACATCTCGAGGAAGAGGGCTTTTTTGTTCTGCTCGACTTGTTCGCGAGTTGAGCCGCGAATCTCGTTGAGCCCGGCTTGGAACTGGTGCTCGTCGATGTTGGAGTTGAGGAGTTTGCGGAGGGATTGTTCGGCTTGGTCTTCTTTGCCTTGCACCATTAGCCAGCGGGGTGTTTCCGGGAAGAAGAACAGGCAGATGGACTGGATGGTCGGTGCTACGAAGAAGACGGCAAGCGGGGTCCGGTAAGCGTTCTTGTTCATGAAGCCGGCGGTGCCGAAGTCGACGGACGCTTCAACGATCGATCCGATAGAGAGCTGAGCCTGGTAGACGGCGAATGTGATGCCGCGAAGATGAGCTGGCGCAACTTCGTGGACGTAGAGTTGGGAGAAGGTTAGGAACCAGCCGACCGAGATACCGAGGAGGAGTCGAGCAGCGTATAGGGCTCCTACGCTCGTGCTTCCAAGCATGACTGATGTTGCGATGAAGTTCAAGATTGTGGCTCCCCATAGTCCGTATTTGCGGCCTAGCCAGCTGCTGAAGGGACCGACCATGAGTGAGCCAACGAAAGTCCCGATGGCTACGAAGATGAACGGGTAGATTAGTTCATGTCTCGGATAGGCACCACGTGGTGTCTCAGCGGAGAGTATTCTGGCCATTAAACTTACTCATGAGGCTGGAGATGAGGCGCTGACGGTGGGCTGTTTCCGAAGTCAGCGTTTGTACATCTGTATGAGGGTCATCGCTTACATCTATCGCCCAAGATCCAAGATCGTTATCGTAGTAGCCGTACACTTCCAGGAAGCCTGGCATGCTACGTGGGGTGAGCGATGTGGCTCTGGACGCTTCGTCTCAACTTCGACTTACGACATGAAGCCACCGACAAGCGCATAATCGAGTCCTGTCGTCGCTGTCAGTGGAGTATAGCTGGCATGAGTTGGCGAAGCTTACCATATTGGAATGTAGAAACAGTCGCAACAGCGCAGATAGCCAGGCACCTACAGACAGAAGGGCCAAAGGGTCAGCGAAGGTCTCAGACAAGTTAGGGTTTTGCCCATTGGTTTGTTACTTCTTGTGAGAGAGTATATCAAGCTTCAGCGGGTTCGCTGAGATGACTGCTCCTCCGACCATTCTCGCTGCTGTCCACCGTCGACGGTGTGCGATCAGAGAAGACGAGGATAGAGGAAGCTGGGTTCCCCTCTAGAAGATAGTGCCGAGAGTGCCCACGCGGAAGTGGGTTGATTTATGCAGTGCTCTGCTGGCTCTGCCCAGTCCCTTCCCCAGACGACCAAGACGCAGGGACTCCGCATCCTGCACGACTCGCAGGTGGTAGATCATTGCCGGGAACCGCGGCTTGGCATGTCGAGTCAGCGTTGGTGCAGGTGTGAAGGTGCATCGACATGCGGAGATTTGGGTCGGCGGGATCCGGCAGTTCCATCCCACAGATCCCACGACTCTGACTGGTATAGACTACCTCTAGCACGTGGGAAGGATTCTACAAAGCTGGGCACGTCCCGGCAATGAGTGTTTCGCCATTGCCGCGATATCAATCCTCGGTATCAGGAAGAGATCCGAGGAAGTAAGAAGGCAGTAGATCCATAAAGAGAGACAGGAAACGTAGCAGAAGCAAGACAGAAGGTTGAGTCCCTCAGGCACGTTTCGAAAGTAGCGCCAGCTAGTAATACATCCCAATCTGAGTTTCGAATCATCTTGGAACACGATCCTCGCCCAGTTACGGCCCACGATGGCTCCCAGCGCAGTGAAGGAAGCAGAAGCCTATACGGAGAAATCCGATGGCCACACAAACGGCACCACGGAGCTCCGCCTCGAGCCTTTGAAGAACTCAGGATCTATTGACCACCTCGAGTATGTGGACGTTACTCAAGTCATCGGCAGGGAGCACACAAGTGCTAAGATCAAGGAGATGTTGACGGCCTCGAACTCGGAACAACAGCTTCGTGATCTTGCCATCACCATCTGCGAGCGAGGAGTCGTCTTCTTCAGGGCACCGCAGGATGATCTTACCGTGGAGAGCAGAAGCATGTCACCGATCTGCTCGGCAAGCTGACGGGACGACCTGAGGAGAATGGACTGCAAGTGCATCCGTTGTATAATGACCCCAATAATATCCCTATGGCGGATGGTACGACTGATGAGAACATGTATGCGTTTCGTCTGGCTCTTGGAAGGAGATGATAGCTGACCACTCCAGCTACGTGATCAACTCAGAAGCAATGAAGAAGCTATACAAGACTATGAAAGGCCAACCAAACGAGAGCAGCGAACCGCGAGATCTAGGCCGCGAGTGGCACAGTGACAGTAAGAACATGTTTTGATAGCAATTCAAATCGATATGCTGACAATAAATGCAGGCCTGTTCGAGAACTGCCCTTCGGACTTCAGCTTCCTCCGCATGCAAGACACCCCTCCTGCAGGTGGTGACACGCTGTGGTGTTCTGGCTACGAGATGTGAGTCGTGTGATCCTCCGACCAAAGTCTTCCTACTGACCGATCTCAGCTACGACAAGATGAGTCCATCATGGCGGTCCTACATGGAAACCCTTACCGCAACCTGCGCCCAGCCAGTGTTCAAGTCTGCCTGTGAGGCCGGCAATTACGAAGTGATGTCGCCTCGTGGCTCTCCGCTCAACAAAGACCTCGAGTTCGCGCCCGTCCACCCAGTTGTCAGAACCCATCCAGTCACAGGCTGGAAGTCCATGTTTGCAGGCGTTGGCCTGCACGTCTCCAAAATCAACGACGTATACAGTTACGAAGAGCAGATGATTCGAGAGTATATCATGAGACTAATCACGAGGAACCACGACTGTATCGCGAGGATGCATTGGACGAGGCAGGCTTGTGCTATTTGGAGTAATGAGTGTACTCTTCATGCTGCTACTGTAAGTTTTTTCAATGCGTCTATGTATTGGGCATGACTGATTGAGCGTTCGATAGCCTGATACGCATCTTGTTGATGGTGTGAGGACTGGTGTTCGTGCTTCGGGTATTGGTGGAGTGCCGTATCTGGATCCAGCGTCGAAGGGACGGCATGAGGCTCTTGGGCTGCCTTTTAATTGAGCAGACGCAGCGGACGAATAGATATGATCATAATGTTACAAATGGCCGTTCATCATCCACCCTTTGCCAGCCTCTGAAGGGCAAATCGATCCCAGCAAGGCGGCGTTCCTGCACGTGGAGGTGTGCCTCAACTAAATCCCGGCTTACATCGCCACCAGCTCAACCTAGGTTCGTACGTCGAGCCGTCGATATGTAGAAACGACAC
>JAABUW010010244.1_pt1 | contig 10471 bp, 15 predicted proteins | sample 5560081 | NCBI WGS metagenome assembly JAABUW01 (sample SAMN10711882, study PRJNA513363) | rock metagenome | isolation source: Antarctica rocks | place: Antarctica: Victoria Land, Knobhead sud | reverse complement strand
GCCTCGCAAATGCGTCTATGGCACTCGCCCTGTCAGCGCACACCCCTTGGGTGCAATTAGTGTCTCATGTTAGTGCATGTTGGCTCACAGGACTAGGGTTTAGGCACACCTAGTAGGTACCTGGCAAGAACGATTAGCTGGAACGCCTGTAAATTATTATTATTATTAAGTCCTGTCTGCAAGCATTCCCTTGCTTTCACAGTTCTGAGTGTACCACCGCAATCTGTCAAGTGACCAACAAATTGAGCAAGGCAACTGCAGGTACAGCCTGCAGACCATTACTGCAGTGCACCATGCAGCACGGAGGCAGCACTGGATCCTGATGGGGCACTTGCCAAAGCACTTGTTGCAGCGCAACTACCTGGCGTGGGTGTTGGGAAGGTGATTTGGCTGCCATAGGCCTGCACTCCTGCAGCACTTGGGCTGACCCCGCTCCAGTAGGCATGCAAGGCATGCCAGCAGTACACAAAGTCCAAGCCAAACTCCTTCTTCACATGTTGCACTACACTGGTCAGATCCTCCGTGTTTGTATGGTCGCCCTGCAGTCATGGCCCACCAGTCAGCTTACGCCATATGGGCCTCTTTGTAATCAGGAGAATTCCAAGACATGGGCAAGGTATGTTTTATGCACAGCACTGCGTGGCAGAAGTCGCCGTCACAGTTTGTGTGCCACATCCTTTCAAATGTTTCAGCAGTGCAACATGCCGGCATGTGCAGGACCCAACTGTGCTTGGCCCTGCAAGCAAAAGTCTTTAGATGTGTGCAAGCAAATTTGTCTGTATAGTCAGCTGTGACATTGTCAACCAGATGTTGACATACACAGATTGATGGCAGAGGCAGCATTTCTCTGCACATTGACCACAATTGGCATGCCTGGATTTGACTGCATCAAATGACAGCTGGCATCAAGGCTCAGCACCCTGATCAATCAGCGCATGCATGCAAAACCTGGGGTTCTGTTTCTGGGATGCAGCGTACCTCCCATGGCTCATCAGGGCCTGCTTGAACAGATGAGAACTTGCCATTGGCGAGCACTGAAGACAAGCGTCGGCTGTGGTCTCCACCTTCGGCATACAACTCTAGCAGCTTCTTCTTCATTGGACCGTTTGCCAATCTTGACATTGCGTCCAGTGCCCACTGTGGGAAGTCCATGCTGGAGAAGACAGCATTCAAGGCGTACAGAAGCCTGCCCACTGCTGTGCTGATCAGCTTCAGCATGGACGCCCACATGGACAAAAGCTGCTCCTTGGCTGAGCTGAGAAGGCTCTTGTCACTGCTGGTGGGTGGGGTGCTGCTTGGGGTGCCTTGTGGTAGCATGCTCTGGGCTGACTGTGATGCATCAGGGGTGGTGGCTTCTGTGGCCTGGCCTGGGTGCATGACAGCATCTGGGTCACCCCCTGTGATCCCCCCTGCAACGGCAGGGGTCTGGATGGCATGAGCCTGAGCTACACGAGCTGCTGCTGCAACTTTGCGGTATGGTTCATCCACCTCTGTCAGCTGCCAACCTTCACCAGAAAGAGAGGTCAGTATCCTGGCCTGGATGCTGGGCATGCACTCTCACTGTCTCTTGTGGTAATGTCACTTGTGTTTCAATGGCTGAAGGGTAAGTAACATCTTGTGCCTGGCCTTGCCATGTTCACCAGTCACACCAGGGGATGTGAATGCAGGCAGTCAGCAGACTTGTTGAGCCAGAGGCAGACATGTGCTGTATGGGTCTTGCTGCATGCCCACCATCATCAATGACAAGAAGCTTGGGAGAGACACCGGCATCCTTCAGGCTGCGCAAGCCGTCTATGATGCCCTTGGCAGAAACCCGGAAGTAGAACGCGTCCCAGGTGCACCACCCAAACACATCCAGAGACTTGGGTATCTGCTTTTGAGACCTGCAAGCAAGCTGAACATTCAGACAACTTGTCTTTGAACAGGGAAAAAACCCAGTAGCAATAAAACAGAGATGTGTGCTTTAGTTTGCAGGTCAGAGCTTCAGCAAGAATTTGAGGGTTGAGCATCTGCACAAAGTATTGGCTGCACAAGATAAAAGCAATATGACAAACCCATCAGAACAGACAAGCACACCCACATGATTATCCTGTTTTGCAGAAAACAAAAAACGACAAGCTTGGAAATGAGGGCTTACAATGGCTTGGCTCCGCCTGACAAGGCTGCTGCTTTGGCCACTGCTGCATCCAGCAGGGCGTAAGGATCATTGCCAGCAGCAACATAGAGAGCACGTTCCCATCTGCTCTCTTTCACAGAGGCATCACCACTTTCAATGCGTATGCGCAAGTCATTGGCTCCATCAAGGCCCTTGCGAGGCGGTCTCAGTGTGGCTCGAAATGTGCCCTTGTCTATGAGGGGTAGGAGCACCACGTAGGGACCATCCTCACGTGTTTGCATCAGCACAAATTGGGTCTCTGCAGAACAAGCATGCGGATGTGGCTGCGCGGAGCTTTACTGCTGAAAGCTGGTAAGCTTATGCTGTTTGGCTGGGCAGGTTTTGATCAACAGCTGGTTGAGCTGCGTAGCCCAGACACAAGCAAGGGTCTTATGCGGCAGATGCAGGTGTACGCTGAGGAAGAGTAGAATCTTTGTGGAGTCACAGGAGAACTACACAGCAACATGCTCTGTTGAGTAGGTGTGGTGTCTGTGCTTGAAGTAAGCAAGGTAACCTGGAAGTATGTCTCGTGCTTGCGAGCCCCAATGAGGTGTCATCCACCACAACTTGTTGCGAGCTGAGCTCACAAAAGCACTACATTGCAGCTGCAGACAACAAAGATACTTGAGATGCTTGCTTGTAGCCTGCTGACTTACAAGCAGGTGCAACAGGTCAGCTTGGGCAGCGTGCTTCTATCAGCACACCTTGCCAAGACTGATATCTTGAATGGCAGCGGGCCCTCCAGAGGCCCCAAACCCCAAAACAATGCCATCTGCATCCTTTTCAGTGATGAAAGCTCTTGGAAAGCACCCAACCAAAATACGGTCCCCAGTGTAGGTGACAAGGCTGTTTGAGGTGACTTTCACAGGTTGCAGCACTTGATACTGCTCTTCAGTCATGTCTGATGATTTGATCGGTTGATCAGAACGCAGCTGAGCAGAAGGGGCCGCAAAACGTCTGGTCGGATGACCTCGTAGTACAGATTGCTTGATCACCCCAACTTTCGCTATAGTTGCGTTGGGTAAAAGGTTGCCTCTAGTCAAGACTGCTGCGAAGGGACGCAAGTGGGATATACCGGTGGGGACCAGTTGCATATATCTTGCGGGAGGTAGCGATCACAGTTTTTACCTCGGCAGATCTGCCTGCAACAAGGTCGGGCTGCGTCAATCTGACAAAAGCTGCATAACGTCTGCTTGCATGATCAAGAGATACGACTGTGTCAAGGCTGTCTTGAACTCTTGCTCCACATTTGTCGTTCCCCATTTTGTTATCACGGGCTGTGTGTGAGCGTTACGAGTTGTGTCACAACGCAAGTTGCTGTGTCACAACGACAAGCTGTGTCACAACTTGTCATTTCAGGCCAAGCTTCTTCAGCTGCAACCTTATACTTTTCACGTCCTGATCAAGCACCTCGAACCGACACTCAATATCTGTCTTACGCTTGCGCTCCTTGAGGTTGCGTCCAGCATGGCTGGGCATCCTGGCATACTCAGCTTCCAGCTCTGCCTTTTCCTGATTCAGCTTCATGAGCTTGCTTTCCAGACCTTGAGAGTCTCTGATCATAGCCTGCATCATGCATACACATGCTGTCACAGGGTTGCTAGCAGTGGCATCTGGCTTGTGGCATCTGCAATGCTTTTCAATCCCGAAACGTCATTCCTACACTGGAAACGAATTTTGATTCAGAAAGGTCATCCCTACACTGGAAATCTAAATTCAAGATGATCAATGTCAATGAAGTCAATACAGATGCAAACAGGAAATGCCAGCACATCTGCATGTCGGAAATCACCTGCAAGGACTGATCAGTGGCATAAGGCTTTGCAGCTGGCCTTGCTGAGTGTCTTGCCTGCCTCTTTTCAGGTCCCTCTGCTGGCCAGCGGCTGTCATTTGCAGACTCAAACCTGTGCTGGTGCTCTTGGTGCTGTGGCCTTTGACTGTCTGTTGGGCCAGCAGCAACCTGACCTGAGCCCTGGCCTGTCCTTGGCTTATCCAAATCATGGCCGTGATGCTCTGACGTTTCCCTTGCCTGCAGATGATCAGGTGGCCCAGACCCAGCATAGTCATGCCTGCTGGATATTTGCTGTGCTGGAGCGCTGTATTGCTGCTTTGATTGCTGTGAGGAGGCTCTGTTGCCAGCATGTCTGCTGCTGTCAGTGGGCACCGCCAGACTTGAGCTTCTCTGGCTATGTTGCGCAGCATGTCTGTAACGAGAGTCTGCATCCCAAGATCTGTCGGCAGGGCTGTCATCTGCTGCTGAGGCACCATAGCCTGATCCTCTGCTCATCGCTGCATCCTGTACCAGAAATGCCGTAAGCAGAATATACATATTAGGCCCAAGCAGCAGTTCTACACAGTGGGCAAGCGAGTGCAATCTGATCCACCAGTAGCCTTGTGCAAAGGCTCACGATCTTGTACCACTGCAACTGGTTCAGGACCAAGTTGCAAGAGGTGAAGGTCCATGCATGCCAGAAACCAGCAGACAGGCAGCCTCATCGTACATACCCTGTTCAGGTTATCTCGGGAGGAGGCGTATCTGTCTGCTGCAGCAGGCTCAGCCTGTGATGACACAGGCTGTGCTTGCCACCGTGGTGATCCAGCTGTGGTGTGCAAGTCCCTTGTGACAGGCTCAGGCTGACCCCAGGGCGTCTGAATGCTGCTTGAGAGGCTGGATCTGCCTGTCTGCCTGTTGGCCTTGATTAGCCTGCACATCAACGGCAACCAAGGCATTCTCACATCAGCAGTGGACATGAAGGATGGTGTCATGTGCAGCAGGGCACGTTAGCAGTGATAAGTGATACTGCTCACATCAGTGATTGCTGTCCTCACATCAGTGAACAACCAGCAACGTGACATCAAGCATCTTCAGGGTGAAAGGGTAACCTCCTGCGGTCCATCCAAATTTACATTGGTACAAAGACAGCGCATCATTTTGAGAGTCACAGCTGCTCACCCAGCATTGTTACGAGCTCCAGCTGCAGGCTGGTCAGCAGGTGCCACTGGCCATGCCTGTGACTTGGGCATCCTGAGGTCTGGACAGCTGGCTGCAGACTCTGAGGATGCATCTAAACTAACAAAACTTTCCTGCCCTGCAGCATATTAATTGGGTTAGTAAGGCATTGACCAGTGAAGAGGCAGGGGCAGAAGGCCACTTGCATCTGCAAGCTGCCAGATCTGGGAGTGAGATCGCTACCACCAGCATGCTTGACATCAAGTTGAGCATACGTGAGAGCATGGTGACATATGACCTCCATTGATAGATGACAGCCTGAGTGGGACCAACAGCCTTTCCCTTGATACCAAGGTATGTTGTCACATGCAATCTGTGTCGTGAGATGCATGCCAGGGCTCACCTTTAGGCTGCTGCCCTGCACTGGCATACATGCTGTGGCCTGCATGATAGAAAGGCTGCGGTGCGCTTGCAGCAGCCTTCTGCATTTGCCTGCAGTGCAACATCCATCCTGTATGACCTGAAATATAACTATATTGTACGGGTAGCATGGCTGACTCAGATGTTGCTGAGGCCTGGGATATCTGCCATGTTGCATGGCCAACCATTGCTACACCTTACAGGCACACCTGAGCAAGCAGAGCATGCACATGTATTAGCACGCAGATGTACTTCCAGCATCTCACAGTTGGCACATATTGACGTGTGATGTTGCCTAGCTTCTCACAAGAACCAATGCCCCCTCATGGGGTAGGGGCGTTAGCCTCAGCAGGACTTGTAAATCTATGCTGGCAACCATCTAGGTAGCCTTGTACAATAGGCCTATCACGACTAGATAAATATGTATTTCCAGCAGTGGTGATATGGATGCCTCAAGCTGGTGTGCACACTTGCCTGATGCTGCCTCTCAGTTCTGTGAGCTCAGCAGTGACAGCATGATAGGCACCTCTGCTTCTGCTACAGTCTTGCTGCATGGAGAACAGCTGCTGCTTCAGGGCGTTATTCTCCTTGCAGAGGGCATCAGCTTCAGCTTCCCTTGCACTGGCTGTCCTCTCAGCCCCTTTGGCTTGATTCATGCTGTCCTGCAATCATTGCTGTTCAAGTCTGTCAAGAATGTAATTGTGTCTAAGCCATCTGAGTCACAGCATCAAGGCAGCACACCCGGTATGTAAGCAGCATGACACGTGTTGTGACGATCTTGGTGTGTACCTGAAGTTGAGACTTGACATTGGTCAGCTCATCCTGCAAGCGTGAGCAGCTGCTGCGCGTGGAAACATTCTCTTGCCGCCCTTTTGCAATGACATTCTCCAGCAGGTGCTGCTCCCCTGCTGCATGCTGTGACCTGTCATTAACACCAAATCATCTGAACTAGGCATGAAGTGCAGGGGCTGATCAGTCTCAGGAGTACGTTACTTGATACATGCAACTTGAAGGGTGAGCAGGCAAGGGTATTTGTTTGTGACCTTACTGAATACAGACTTGCGCAAGTCCGCCTCAGTGTGAACAACTTGCAGAACACTGCTGTAATTTTGCTGGTCATAACCCTGCCTCAGCTGCATCTGTAAGGCATGTGGGGTCAAGCTGCTCACACTGAGATGTTACAACATCAGCTAGCCCTGTCATGAATGTGAGGTTTAACTAAATAACCCAGACTTGTATCCAGTCCAGAGTGCGCTTACTTCCTGTGTGCCTCGGCAAGCTGCTCCTCCAGGCTCTTGCAGGCCTCCCTGCAGGTGACGAGGTCAGTCTGAGCTCGGGATGCTTTGCCAGCCTCGCTTGTCACTTGCCACAGGGCTGCTTGAAGCTCGCTGCCCTGCTGATCCTGCAACCTACACCATGCACACCGTTACTGCATGAGATCCTGCAACCTACAGCAAGCACACCGTCATTGCATGAGATCCTGCAACCTTCAGCATGCACACCGTCATTGCATGAGATCCTGCAACCTACAGCATGCACACCATTATTGGATGAGATCCTGCAACCTACAGCATGCACAGGCTTATTGCATGGGACGGGGCTCTGCTTGCCATGCATGGCATCAGTGACAAGAAACGTAGTATACTTCCTTGAACCATGATAGACCAGCCAAACCTGCTGGCCAGCAGCACTGTGTTACGCACAGCGCTACTTACAGCTGCATTGCGGTATATGAGCAGGGATTGCTTTGACGATAGAGCGTATGACTTCACTATCTATGGCAAAACTAACAAGGCACTGGGCAATTGTTGTGGCTGATCTGCCTCTGAAGTATACATAACATTGAGAATCCAGACCCCTGCTGGCCTTACCTGTGAAGGGTGTTCATTTCAACATCCTTCTGGTAGACTGTGCTTCTGAGGTCAGCAATCTCAGCACGCAGGTCCTGCACAGTCTCCTGCATGGCTCTCAGCCTCTGAGGGCTAACAGCGTCTGCCCGCTCGGGGCTGCGTGCTCTGACTGGTAAGCTATACTGGCGGTCATCGGTGATCAGCAACTGCTGCTGTGTCTCCTCAAGCGCAGCCTATGACAACATTCGTTGCGTTTCTGTGCGTGCCAAAATCAACATGCATTCCTGTGCTTTGACATGTCATTGACAGACTCCTGAGAACCACCGTTATGCACATGCTGCACAGAGGTTGTTCACAAAGTGTGCCCTTGATGACACCGTAACCAGCATGTAAAATGTGGGAGATCAGAGGGCCATCAAGGGAGATGATGATGATGATGGTGTGTTGCTTTTGTGGCTCTTGTCCATGTTGTTGGCTTGTTTTTGGTCCAGCCATACTCTCACATGAAAATTCACTGTAGCCATGCAGGGATAGATGGCAACAGTCTGTCAGAGACCATACCTGAGTCTCAGCAAATCGTGCTTTCACGTCTGCCAGCTCAGCTTTCATCTGTCTCAAATACTCCTGAACTTCAGCAGAAGCAGCTGCACGGTCTGGGCTTGATGCAGATGCCTGTGCATGCCTTTCCCTGCTGGCAGGCTGATCTAGCGCTGTCCTACTCCCTGCAGCCTGCTGTGCATCATGTGCCAGGGTGGCTAGCCATTGTTGCACGTGAGCAGGCAGCTGCAGAGGCGGAACTGACTGCAATGATGCCATCTCCTGTTGAGTGCTGCTGTTGAGGTTTGCCTGCAGACTGCTATGCAACAACGATGGAAGTTGTTGACTGTCCATGCTTTGCTGTGCGCCGTCAAAAGGAGGTGCTGGCATGGTAGTGGTGGAGAGGTATGGACTGAGATGAGAATAGCCTGGCAGGGCCAGACTACTCCTGCTTGCTTGCAGCAGTGCTTGCTGTACTTCTGGTGTGAGGCTGCTATGCAGCACGTTCTGCTGCAGTGAGGACCCAAGTGGCGATGGGGAGCTGTGACTATATTCGGACTGCTGCAATTGCCTGCTTGGCAGTGCAGCCCCAGCAGTCTGAGGACGCGGTACTTCACCTGGAGTGCGGTCACAAACGCAGCAATTGACGCATTTTTTTGTGAAGATGGTGAGCTGCAATGATGTGCCAGCAAGCAACAGCATACAATGGCATGTGTTTTATACCATCAGCAAATGACAGGCTGGAAGCAACTGTGGCGTATGTGCATACAGTGGCTGACATACAAGTGTGTGTCTGATACATGAGTGGCTGTCACCTGCCTGCAGTTGCTGATGTACAATGCTTGTTGGAAGGCTCTGTAGTACTTCCCAACTCTGCCAGAAACTCTTGAACAAAATCTGAGTTCATTTCATTGGTCATTGGAGGCCTGCAGACATGCGCCATGCACATGACGCAACACACTATACACAAAATGCGTGCAACGGCAGACACTTGCAAATACGCTACCTGTCTTCAGTTTGGACACTTCCAAAAGGATCTGACCAAGGGTGTAGCAAAACAGATTCAGCTTTCAGGCTGCCAGACTCTTCCAGCTCTTCTCTTTCAGCAGTCTGATCCTCTACATGAGGAATGTCATGCAGAACGATGCTGCTACTGCCTGAAGATGATGCTGGCCCAATCGATGCTGCTTCTGGCTGCCACTCTGGCTGCTGAGCGCTGCCAACTGTATCTGCATGTTGACTGACTGGTGCGCTGACTTCTGTCAAACTTGGCTGGCTACTGATTGAACTGAGCTGGGAGTGCAAAACATCACTAAGCCCGCAGTCACTGTCAGACAATCGGTGACTGCATACACTGGCGTGATCAGTGTGCTCATCTTCCATGTCAAGCGTAGATTCAAACCTCAAGGGCTCTGGTGACTAGTCGCACAGGTATGCATGTGTGTCCCGAAACGCAGGGTGGAGCTGCTCAATTTGTTGTGTTGAGGTGGTCAATGTGTTGTCGAGGTGAATTTTGAGCGAGCTTGAGGATAATCAATTTTGTCGACAACAAAAGCTACAAATTGAAAAGCAACAGCCACCTGAACGTTTCAGTCCTGCAAGCAGGCGTCGGCACGACATTCAGCTTAGGGCGCTGTGCTTCAAGCCCGGCGAGATGCATGAGCTGATCTCGTTTGCGTGCTAGACGCATATAGAACGTGAAGACCGAATAGCTCATAGCAGTTTGCAAGCATGCAGTCGATCATGAGCGCTTTCAAGCGCAGTTCGGACAAGAAGCATAAGAGGCTGCTGCAAGATTCGCTGTTGTCTTCCACGCATTCTAGTTTTACTCAAAACGAAAATATCCAGCCGGAAGATAGTATGTTGACGCGTGTTGACAGCTTGAAACCTCAGCAGCTGCTGCACACACCGTCCCCAAGCAGGTCGAGCAAGAAAACAGGTTTTCACAGAGCCTTTGATGACCAGGCCCTGCAAGTTCTGGACAACACTGGTGTCATAGACGTGGTAATATTTTGTCTGAGTGTTTGCATGCATGTGCCTGCAAGGTCTGCAGACAGTTGATTGACTTCTGCAGCCTCTTCAGTCACCGAAGCTTTCGTCGTCTCCTTTTGCGGCACAGTCGAAACGCGATCAAAAAGTCAGCTCATCAGCATCCAAGCCTCCAAGAAAAGTCTCAGCCAACAGCCGGCTTGAAAGATCTGTCAGCTCAATAAGCAGCCCAGCGTACACACCATCAAGACTACGACCGCATCAAGAGGCATTTCGCTCTCCAGTCTCACACAGCATACGCAAGCACAGGGGGCTAAAAGCAGCAGAGGAGAGAGCTCTGGCAACCGAGTTGGAGCAACCTGCGCTTAGCACAGCCAGTGACAATGTACAGGTATGCTGGATGTATGCTAGACAATGAAGCTGCTCAAAGGTCAAAACACAAATTTATCCTAGCTTGCTGCTGTTGCAGGTGATAGTACGCATCAGGCCTGTGAATGACAGAGAGACCTTCTTAGGTATGCTCGCTGCTGCTAGAGCCATCTTGTCAGCAATTGCAATGTGGATAATTAG
>JAABUW010010238.1_pt1 | contig 10478 bp, 10 predicted proteins | sample 5560081 | NCBI WGS metagenome assembly JAABUW01 (sample SAMN10711882, study PRJNA513363) | rock metagenome | isolation source: Antarctica rocks | place: Antarctica: Victoria Land, Knobhead sud | reverse complement strand
CACACCCTTTCCCCCCTTTTCCCCAAGCTCACATACTAAACCCCACTGCGCGCCTTCCACCCCCCTCGTGAATCGAAGCCCAAAACAGAACTCCCATATTAAAGTCCGATTTCCCGATCCGCGAACCAAAATACCCAAAGATAGGCGTCATAAATAATAAGGAAAGATTAAGTGGGTATCGCATCAGATAAGATGAGACGGAATGATATGAGATGGAGATGAGACAAGGAGACATGGCGTTCCTATAGATCTCTAGCCACGAGTTTCAAGAACTGCTCTTTCTTTCTTTCTCTCTTTCTTTCTTCCTTCCTTCCTTTCTTCCACGACTACCCGGTCTAAATTTCCAGAAACAACCAAACCCAGCGCCCTCCACCACCCCACATGGAGCATCCCCAGCAAAACCCCTCGCCCGACAGTTTCCTGAATGGCAAATGCCCAACCCAAACCCCTCTTCGCCAACCAACACATCTACTGCAAGATATCTCACATCCCCATCTATCCTGATCACAGTCCCGATTAATGGAAAACCTCATCTGTAGATTTTCACCTGGATCTCCCGTCGATGGAGAGTCCTTTCTTCTTTAGAATGTATTTTCGTTCTTGGATGGAGATTGGTTATAGATGGGTACGGAACACTTCATTTCGACGGCTTGAGTAGCTAGTTCGGTGTCTTTGCTCTCACTCTCTTGTTTATCTATCTATATACGCCTTTCCTGCTGGTTTTTTTTTTTTTTTTTTGCTATATCAGCATCTTCGAATCTGGTCTCTCGTTCAGGCTTTCGCAGTTGCCGTTTTTTTTGGGTTGGGGGGGGGGTGGTTACATGACGAAGAGTCAGTTCGAGATGGCTGATCTACAGTAGTAGTCGGATATGGTTGACCGGAAGAAGGGACTGGGGGGGGGTTGAGACATTTTGCTAAAAGGTTGAGAATCGAACGGTAGATGCTTTGTGAAATAATGAAATGGTTGTATGGGCTCGTAGACGGGATTGGTGTCAATAGACAAAAGTCCTTCGTTCGCTGGGGATTCACGTATCTAAATCCCCTGGATGAGCGTTTCTAACGGTCGGAGCTTTTTACCCGTGGGGGAAATCATTTGGTTCGTGCTGCAGACTATGATGTTTATGAATCAAAGGAAGCGGTGCATAGCGTTTACTGAAACATATACAACCCGACCATCAGCGCGAACCTTCTCGACGCCATCCTCTTACGCCGTCCGCTCGGCCGTATCGATCGACTGCAGTCAAGATATTCGAGGGGCTTGTTGCGGCCGGTGTGCTGAGCAAACTGCTGATATGGAAAGAGAACAAGGGCGTTTCCGGCCGTAGCTGTTGCGGGTCGCTGTTGTCCGGTTTGCGGGCTGTAACGGCTTTTGCAACCGCTGTGGAGGGGGTCGAAGAGGCGGTTTGTGAGGGGTGGAAGCTGCCGGCGACGATGATGGAAAGACCTCGGCGGCACTCCAGGCGAAGAGCGCTAAAGGGTTCCCTCGGGTTATCTTAGCGGGAAGGGATGTTTTGGGTGGGGTGAGGTTTTGGGGACGTGCATATGAGATTGGAGCGCTCGGTTTTAGCCTGCGAAGAATTTTACTTTCACGGCTCCGCAGATGGCGGCACTATGACATATCAGCTTCGGTGAGTGGTGCTGATTTCATGATAGGAGGCACCTACGGCAGACGGAGACCAAGAAGTGCGCCGAGACGTAGGTCGTTAACAGATGCTTGGTCTTGGATTCCAGAAGATGATGATTGGAAGTACCGCAAGAACGACGTTGATGGGATATATTCCAACCTGAGATATGGTTTAATAACTTCAATATCCGGCTCGTATCTTAGGTTAGTCTCCTGGAAGAAAGATGGCATAGCATGATTGAGCATTGGGATCCAACAGGTGCTAGGATTGATAATATCAGGGATCTAAAGAGTTTGAGGAGGATCACATTGGACAAATGCTCAAGATCTCCCCGAGAGCATTGAATAAAAGGGCTGAAACCATCATACCCTAAGGCCCGTTTGTGCCAAAACGTGCTTGGTCCAATGATTCGAAGAATCCACTGAGATGTTGCCGATAACAAAGGCGAAGCCTCCCCACGGCTGCGTGATCGAGTGGTAATTGACCCTGTTCAGTCTATGTGCAGGACTCAGTATAGATGTATGTCGACAATCAATACTATCCAGATATGTCGCATATCCGGATAGAACCAGGAAATGGATCTATTTGACCTTATTAGCCCTGCATGAACGAGACACTTACTCACCAAGACGAACAGCATCCGTCATCGAATCATCCTTGCCTGTATCTCGGATCTTTCACGGCGCAGAGGAATTCGAGACGACAAAGATGACTCTTACAGCGCTTTCAGTCCCGCCGGTCCACTCGAGGAGGAGAACACATTACCCGGAGGTGGAGATTTTGCAAAAAGACCCTAAGATCGTTAAGAGCACGACATCGTGAAATGTCTTACCGCGTCGTTTCGGCGTCGATTCCTAAACCGATCAAGTAACAGACAAAGGTTCGCACACTGACTGAGTATCGTTGTACAAAGTCTCGCTGTTTGATCGAGTCTCGTTTGACTGAATCCCGCCAATTGATTAAATGCTCACAGACTGACTGACTTGACTGTGTAAATCTCAGGATCAAAAGCTCGTACATTACGTCAAAACCTCTGCGAGATTTGTGTCGACTTAATGAGAAGGGCAGAAAAAGCAGAAACAAAAGTCAAAGATGAATTCCATAAGGGTCGCTTCGAGAGCTCAGATAAAAAGACGTCCATGACGGCGGTGATATTACAAGCACAGAAGCACGAGAAGAATCAGGAGCAGAAGCAGAAGTCTTACTCCTAGCGGATACGAGAGTTTGGCTGGTATCTAGATCCTTTGCCAAAAGTTTGAGTATTCCGGCCGAGCTTGGAGCCCTAGAAGAGAATCAGAGGTGCTCCGTGAAGCCGCACAGCTTAGTAGTACGCTCATGCAGTGCCCATTGCTATCCAACCAATATCTAGGTCCCACCGCTCTTATTTTAGACACCTTCTGCTACATCCTGCGGACTTCCGCCGCATCCTCGTTGATGAAGCCCAAGATGCAGATGTCATGGTGTCGATTTATGCAACGACACTGTCCGGTTAATTACCGGACAGCATCTCCAAGCTGATTCGCTCCTGAGAGCGGACGGTGAACATTTCATTTGCCGTGAGACCCTGTCCACGCTTCAGTGGTCTTCCGCATCATATTTCCCACCATAGATAATAGTAGGGACTTTGATCTTACCTGTCTGATCGATCCACCTCAAGTGTTAGTCTAGAATGGCCTAGAATCCCATGCCGTCTGTTACCAAGTTGATAAAGATAGCATGTTTGACATCAATGATGACCCTCCCGGATAAGCGACGTAGGGTGGCACCTACACTTGACCCACAACATGCAGATTTCTAGACCACCAGGCAACGTTGTGCAACAAGGGATTCAAAGTTTCAGAAGCTTCTACTGCTGGCTGAGAAAGCACTGAGGTGGACCTGACCCCAGACTGACGAACCTGAGAGCTGAATCCAACCTCGAGGCACTTTGCGTTGCTCGGCGACTCTGCACATGGCCCTTACCATCATTGTATGCCTACCGTTCGTTTTTGAAATTGTCTCTTTGTTTCAATCAGAGGCTGTCTGTCTGTTTGACAAGTGCTCAAGGCGCAGCAAGGGACTTGAAAGGAGCCATGTTCTCTCTTGCATCCTCTCAGAATGAAGTCACTTTACAACTGCCTTCAATTTCGCGCCTATACGCCTCACTTCGCCAACCTCGGACTCGCCGCACAAAGCAATGGAGCCTTCAGATGCATGACATTCGTCAATTGCTCAATGGAACCGCACTAAAAAGAGCACGATCGTGTGTTTCAAGAGGAAAAGGTAGGACGAGGATTCCCCCTATTCTTGGGCTGATCCGGACTTTCAAAAGTCAATATAAGGCTTCGAAATCAAAGCAGATACAGACAAGATTTGGCAGAGATTTTGTGAGAATGGTTATGATACATGGTGTATTATTGGAGATGGAAGAGCAAAAAGAAACGCAGGGAAAGGAGACTGGATTGTTATGATAATAAGTCAGTTGTAGCTTGTACATTCTGAATCCGATCACAAACTACATGCAAAGACCCTCTCTACCTTACCTTACACATTGTTCGTACCGCTCCAATACTTTCGTATGCAATCAGACCACAATCTTATCTCCCATAAACTAATCATAAGAGGCTTTCCTTTGGTAGGAAGACGGCCAACAAAGCACATGTCAGCTCCCGACCGTCTCTTTCATCCTTGGAACTACCCACGCCACCAGAATCTGTTCGTACCACCAAATAACATTCAAAAGAACTATATGAATTCAAATCGATCTCATAAATCCGACTTGATAGGTTCTATCATTCAACATGACTAGCTGTTCACATCGTCAGAGCATTCCAGCAATGTGGGCCTATATGAATGTCACTCTTCGATGTTGGTGGCTGAGCCTGATGCTGCAGTGAACCACCAGAGTCTTGCTCTTATAGTCTTTTCTAGTATCCCTGCCTGCGTGACGGACTAACCAACCGCAGCACTAGTCCCTGCAAGACTGGGCCAGCAGCAGTATTGAATGGTTCTCTTCAGCGCCAAATCTGACATTCGGGTGGAACACTCCACATCATAGCTCATAATACGCACCCGTAGGCCGGGGATTCGCCAGCAATCACGAGATGGAGATATGTCCCATAGGAAAAGCTAGAGAACGCGAAGCACTTTCAAATTTCACCCAGAGAGATTCTGCGAGACCAGACCAAATGGCAGAATGGAAACTTGGAAGAAACTTGCCAAATCCCCGGGTCCATGATTCCTTCAATCTTCGTGCCTAGCTTTGAGTTGGGCTTGGCACTCTGACCTTCGATCTCAACCTAGATGGAAACTGTTAAAGTCACTGCTGCCTCGTGGGGGCTTTTGAAATTGACTGCATCGATTTCAAGGGTTTAGGTTGAGAAGTCTGCAGGGGGAAATCTGAAGAGCGAGGGGGATCTTTCTGTCCAGCGTCGTTACACGAGGCAATGCATCGAAAGGAATCAAGAAATGATAAACGACAAACGGTCTTCGGAAAAAGCGTGGCTACGGACTGCCCCAAGGCTTTAGGTTTGACTGTATTTCCAAACGTAACGTTGAGGTAGTTTTCCTATGAGGCTAAGACTAAAGATATCCGAAGCGTCATATATCTTTCGTCGCTCATTACAGGCTACAACATTATTTGCGTGGTGTCAGACCACGCCTCAGCCTCAATACCTTCGCTTAAAGCTTGGCGTTGGTGATTTTAACGTACCAACCTCCCTATTCACGATTCCTCCAATATACAGCGATGGACCGAAGTCTGATCGCGTGTTCCCAGTCGCGGCGTAAAGATCCCGATATTGTTCATGCGTCTTATAGATTGTCAATGCCTGGGCAACGTCTACGCCGCGGCATAGAGTTCCTTTTCGATCGCCTGCAGGCCGCCACCAATTACACCAATACGAGGTATCACCCTGTGATTATATAGCCCCCAAGCCCCTGATCATTGAGGTCTTAAGCCGAACACCAATTTCTTCTCACGTTCTTGCGTGTGCTTCTTTTCTTCACGACTCAGTCTTCTGCTGCTTTGCCACCCATTCGCTCCCGCCTCTAACGTCATCCACCATGCTATCGCTCGTTCCACTTCTGCTTTCCCTCTCTCTCCCCTTTGTCCATGCTGCCTCAGGACAAGGCGAAATTAGTCTTTGGAGCGACAACGACTGCGGCTCTGGCCTCACCACGAGTTTTGGTGAAAGGGACCCGGTAGCTCTCAACTACACCCTTAGCACCGATGTCTGCGGCACTCCTGGCGCCGCTACCCACAGTTACCAAGTCCTTCGGCGCCCAACCTGCCCCAACGGAAACCTTGCCGCCTTTGCCTTCTATCACGGCGCTGGATGCAAGAGCGAGGGATTCGGTCCGGCGCTCAACAGTGTCGACAATGGATCCGGACGCCTCGATGGTGAATGCCTGGCTCTTGTGGAATTTAATTCCCTGGCGTTTCTGTGCGCTGGACTTGGCACGACAGGCGGCGATAGAAGCTCGAGTGCCGCCTCTGCCTCCAATTCTCCTTCGTCGACGGCCGTCGCTTCGAGCATCACTTTGTCAGCCTCGGCTACACCTATTGCTCCAAGCGCAAGCATGACTTCTCCATTATATACCGCCCCAATTGGGTCCAGCCTCCCAGGTATGGTTCCTATCAACACTGCTTCAGGCGGAAGTGCACCCTCTGCTTCACGCACGTTTCCCGCTACACCGTCGGCCTCGAGCTTCACCGGTTCTGCATCCAGGTTTAAGGGATCAGTTGCTTCAGTTGCTGGCGTTATTATTGTTCTTGGAGGAGCGGTTTTGCTTTAATTGCCCGCGTCCAAAGTTTATGTGAGGATAATCATAGCCTAGAGTTGGTGTATGCGGCATGCCAAATTGGACAGGCCCTGGCGTTGGCTAGTGTGTTTAGATATAGAATATGGTAATGTCGGGGTATCCAGTCGTGCCAGTATTGTTGGCAACTCTGCGTTATCTTGATAATTCAACTTGTTAAATACTCATTCTACTGCCTGCCATGCAAAAGCTTTGGCAAAGGCTTTTCAAGCCGTATTCGGGTGGACTCGGTCATCGTAGCTTACCTGTGACCATGTTGTCGTGCAGGTAGTTAAGAACTAGTCGTTGGGCCTTCTTTCGTGTTCGTTGTTTATATTTATTCAAGTGCGCATTTCTCGATGAGTCGCATTTGGCGTTGCTGAACTTCCCTTTGCTCTAGCAGCAGCAGCTGTACCATTTGAAGGATGACCTCTTGACGATCTTGCAAGCCATTGTATTAGAACGTCCAGTCATCCTTCAAAGGGCTTCACACCGGTTTCTATGAGGACTGCAATGTCTCGAAGTATGGTCTACTTCTAATCGTCGCAAAGCTAATATATGCTATTAGATCCTATCATAAGAGTACTTTAGTGAGATAGACAAGCACGATAAGATCGGGTTTCAATGTAAGCGGAAAACGTTCCGCCTCCGCGATGCACCACGCTAGTTATAATACTGAGCGTTAGGCTTTACTTTCTAAACACTAGTACTCATTCGGCTGTAGCTATACTCCGTGGAGCTAGAGTGGTGTATCGCTAAGGTTGGTGCATTGCAGGGTAAACAAGAGTACTACTAGCGTCCCTTGCTCTGAACATTCGGCTGAGAATTCAAACATCAGCACGATCAGAAGTAATTTTAACCAATTGCATCGAAATTTCAGTCGACGTCGAAAGGTGTCATACTAAGATTGTCTTTAGCAGATGATACGCAGCACTGAAGTCACAAGGAATATTAGGTAGTTGATCTATTTCGTTGAAGCAACTGACCAGTAAACGTATAGCTATCCTAGCCGAGTACACGTCGAGCTCTTTCTTGTGCTTTGAGTATTCTAACATATTCTGCCCGAAATATCGCTATTTGACCAGAATATATACAAGATTGTAGGATTGGTCCTGTCGGAAAGCTACTTGAGTCAATCTTCGTCTCTGTTTGCAAGCTTTCTCGTTTTCAAAAACAGAACACTACAACATTCAAGGCCGCCATAGCCAGTGTTTTCAACTTTTTTGTTTGCACAGCTTAGGAGTATCGACAAGGCCCGGTATGAGTTACGGCAGTTTTCGAATTATGTTTACAATCATCGATTCCGTTACAAGACCATCTGTAGAAGGAGGCCTTTGGCGGCAAATGAAGTCACAGGTGAAGGTCGAAGCTGACGTGTTCAAAACCACGATCCTACCAATAGACTTGGCGAAGTCCGGCAGCTGCATATGACTGCAGTATCAGAGAGGGTAGGGAACGCGCCTTTGTATACCTCCAAAGACCCACCAGCTAGCTCAGACAGTGTCCCGAGATATGATCACCACTCTGCCACGGACATTACTGGTAAAAATTGCGAGATGCAGGTCTCCCTGTGGTATATACTTTCGATATGTGTCTTCAGTCCGCTAAAGGTACTCTCCTATACTGGGGAAGCAGTCTTACCTTGTCTCTAATACTATAGAGAGTATAGTATAACGACTAGCATATCTAAAGACATTCTAGCTCGATTGAAGCCGAGCGTGACCATTACTGAATTGCTTTATGCGCTTTCCGAAACCCTCACAGTCAAATACGCTATAAGCGGAAGCAATTTCTTTGCCTTCAAGCAGGTCGAGCTTATCTCTAGCTACATTGATCACTAAAGATGACCTTCAGGGTCATCGACACATATGCTTTCATTACCACATGGATGACACTGTGAAGAGATTGGTCCATGCTCGACACTGGAACCGTTTTAGTCAAAAGATGAAGTTATTCAAAGGAGCCTTCGGACGTTCGGAGACGCTTGAAACCTTGAGACACTTCCATCTCCGGTGTCTTGGCGGGAGGGGTTTTCCTACCAAGTACTTTCCTTGGGCATCAAGCCGTGTGTTTTCTTCTCCTGAGCTCGTGTTTCACGCTCGTTGATTGACCAAACGACTGGAGTCGCATGGAACATCTCTCATATCTCCTTGTCTTGCGCGTCTGTCTGTTCACACCTCAGCAACTACAAACACGGGTACAATTTGGCATTTTTCCTTGATCTCGAGCGCCAGTGAGTTTCTTCAAATTACTCGCATTTGACCTCTTAGCCTCTTAGGAGAAAATGACACTAAACCAATCGGCACAAGGATTATTCACACGGTTAGCGCTAGGTAACGTGCCGCTAAATGTTTCATTCTCGACAACACAGCCAATCAACCTTCTCCATCGCTGTCTGGCGCGAAGCTGTCGGTTCACGCGATTGATCTCATTTCGCAATCACACGCGAAATTAAGGATTCACAGTCTTACCGCGCCAAAAAGCTTCACGTTGCACATGGACACGGGGCCACAATGCCATGTTCATGCTGTCCTGCGAGATTGCGTAATTAGCTGCTCTGTGGGGTGAGAGCCCCATCATCCATCCATAGTAGTGGTTAGGGCTACAGTAGTAGCTGCTCGTCAAGATGCCCTACATTTCCCGTTTCATTTTATTCTCGTCTTCTACCCCTGCCACCCTCTTGCTTCCCTTCTTGCGCAAACAAATGAACACGCTCCTTTCGACATCTTTGTCGTCCACTCTTTGTTGTTGCTCCGTCGATATTGACAATAACACACTCTTTATGTGAAGATCTCATTCATTGTTGAGTTAAGCTTAGATCACAATTACTTGCCATTGTTTTGTTTACAAATCACAGTATCTCGTGCACAGTCTATCTTTAGCTATACAGTCGCACAAAGAACACTTCAACCACACCGTGGTGCAAGCAATATCGCAACATCAGCGCCGATAGCAAAAAGACACCGCTCCCCCAAAGCAGAAGTTATCGCGCACATCAGTTGCAGCATTGTATCTTGCCTCGCTTAAAGCACTATCGATATTGCCTTGACCAACATCGCGCACACGACTATCATTTACCATATCTCTGGCGAACGGAACTCCCACCTAACGCTCACAATGCATATCTCCTACCTCATTCTCACCGCCCTGGCCGCTCTGGCCACGGCCATTCCAACAACAACCATTACCTCAACCCTCAGCTCCACCTCCACCTCCACCACAACAATCACCTCCACCCTCGCCTCCACCACCATGACTGAGACTTCCACCTTCCCCGTCATACCCTCCGAGAAACCTACCCCACCCACCCCCTCACCATCTGCCTCCTCAATTCCCACCTCATCAATGTCCAGCTCCTCACCCTCGGCCTCGCCCATCTTCTCGTCCGCACCAAGTACCGCGCCTTACGCTAGTACCTCTATTATCGCGACAACGACTATTGCGCCCTTCGGCAGTGGCACTGGCGCGCCGAGCGGTAGTGCGCCGGGAGGTACAGGGGTAGCGCCAAAGCCGAGTCCTTTCGTCGCAGCGGCGGTGGGGCGCTCGGGTAGCGCTGTGGGTGTCATGGCTGGGTTCGGAGCAGTACTGGTGATTGGTGCGCTGATGTAGTAACGGGGGATAGGGGAAGCGGGGAAGACCAAGGAGCGAAGTGGATCGAGCTTGCTGGACGCTCTATCGTCTGTACACGTTCATCTCTGCTGGTCTGCCAAGGGGAGGCGAGGGGAGGGGAAAGAACGCGGGCTGGCCTTTTGACAATCCTCTACTTTCGTGTTCAAAACTTTCGGTTTTATTCTTGTGGAGTTTTTGTCGGAGCCGGGGTGGGTTGGAGACTTTGTGTCCTTGTCCTCGATGGAGAGAGCAGGATCTGAGCTTCACAGTGGTGATACCCGATGAAGTGTGATTGTCCTTGTCCAGGGGGACTCGCGCGCGCTACACACTGTGCTTTTCTTTTGTCTGAGAGGGGGGATTGATGGTGATGCGATTACGTATTTGATTTGCAAGATGATCTTATGCTTGTTCTTTGTAGTTTTAGTAGCAGTGGAGATGGTTGAAGAACAATGTTAAGATCCTATT
>JAABUW010010236.1_pt1 | contig 10479 bp, 9 predicted proteins | sample 5560081 | NCBI WGS metagenome assembly JAABUW01 (sample SAMN10711882, study PRJNA513363) | rock metagenome | isolation source: Antarctica rocks | place: Antarctica: Victoria Land, Knobhead sud | reverse complement strand
GCTCGCGGAATGAACCTCAGCACGCTGAATAGGATGGGCTAGGAACAAGATTTTGCTAGTGTAGATGGCGTGGTGCATGCATCAGCATAAGCAATTTCGGTGGTTTGGGGAGCATCAAGAACGCACTTAGGGTTAGAATTGGCATAGCTCATGCCGCAACGAACAGAATTTGACAGCTAATTGAGAGCTCTTATACCAATGGCCGAGAGTTCTGACCCGTCAGACCATGCTGTTCCGAAGGAAGCGAGCGGCTGGGCACAGGTCAATATTTTCGGCGGTTGGTATAAGCTGTATCTGGAGGGTCTCGACTTGGGCGGTGATCTCCGCCTTCTTCTTGCGGATCAGGCCGGCGATCAGGTTGTCATGTTCCATGGACCGATTTTAGGGACAGGATAGAGCGGCATCTACTTGCCTGTGGTGGCAGCAGCTACATAATGCCGGAATACCAGGGCTGCCCACCCGGGGTCGTGCGTGGCTCGGCCTGCCAGGCCTCGATAGCCTCGTCGGTGAACCAGACCGTCGGTTGCCACGCTGGCGCAAGCTGGCGTCATACTCACGCCAGTTCATGAGCTTGTGCTTCTGCTTGGGAATATGTTGGCGGCGGTCTTGGTTCAGCTTGAACGGCAAAATGGGCATCCGAGGTCAGGGCGCAGCCTCCTACGACGAGCCGGTTCCGGACGCCATTGGGCAGGTTCGTGCAACAAGGTCGCCTGAATGACCAGATCCTTTGAATGGCCGGATCCTTTCGGTCACTCCCGGGCAGCCTCGCTGCTGTGTCAACACCTCGATCCGTACTCGCACTACCGTTGAAAGCGTAAGGGTGCCATCATCCGCCCTGGTACCGCCAACCCAGCATTACGTGTAACCTGAATTCGAACCACACCCCGCACTGACCCCGCCAGCGCAGATCAGAAGCTGCTTCGCATGACGATGTTCTCCAGCGCCTCTTGCCGCCCGCTCCGAGGCCGCGGTCCAGCGCCGGCCCTCTCCGCGTGATCTGCCAGCTCCGGCAAGCTCATGCCGCCGGACAGTATCCCAATGCCAAGCGGCCCATCCCATCCGGCATAACGCTGTCCGCGCGCCTCGTCCAAGGCGCCATCAACCGTGATCCGCTCCGCGATCAGGAGCGCGCGCGCCATCGTGTCCACCCCGCCGACATGAGCGTGCAACAGGTCCTCGACATCTATGCTTTGCCGCCGGATCTTGGCATCGAAGTTGAAACCGCCGTTGCCCAGCCCGCCGGCACGGACCACCTCCAGCACCGCTAGCGACAAGTCCTGCGCGTTCGTCGGGAACTGGTCGGTGTCCCAGCCATTCTGCGGATCACCGCGGTTCATGTCCACCGAACCAAGCACGCCGAGCGCCGCCGCGGTGGCAATCTCATGCTCGAAGCTGTGGCCGGCCAGGGTCGCATGGTTCGCCTCGACGTTCAGCTTCACCTCGCCCAGCAGCTTATGCCGGGCCAGGAAGCCATAGACCGTGGCGACGTCGTGGTCATACTGGTGCTTCGTCGGCTCCATCGGCTTCGGCTCCACCAGGATGGTGCCGGCAAAGCCGATCCGGTGCTTGTGCTCCAACACCAGGTTCAAGAAGCGCCCAAGCTGAGCATCCTCACGCGCCAGGTCCGTGTTCAGCAGCGTATCGTAACCCTCGCGGCCTCCCCACAGCACATAGTTGCTGCCGCCAAGCCGGTGCGTCGCCTCAAGCGCGTGCTTCACCTGCCCGGCGGCATAGGCGAACACCTCGGGGTCCGGATTCGTCGCGGCTCCGGCCATATAGCGGGGATGGCTGAACAGGTTCGCGGTGCCCCACAGCAGACGGACGCCCGTGCGCTGCATGTGCCGTTCGATATGCGCCAGCACGGCGTCGAGGTTGGCGTTGCTGTCCGGCAGGCTGGCGCCCTCCGGGGCAACATCGCGGTCGTGGAAGCAGAAGAACGGAAGGCCGAGACGCTCGAGGAAGGCGAATGCCGCATCCGCCTTCTGCAGCGCCGCCGCCATCGGCTCGCCGGAGAACCAGGGGCGCTCCTGCGTCGGCGCGCCGAACGGATCGAGCCCGTTGGCAACGAAGGAGTGCCAGTAGGCGACGGCCGGCCGCAGCCAGTCCTCCATCGAACGGCCGAGCACCATGCGCCCCCTGTCGTAGTAGCGCAGCGCAAACGGGCCGGTGGCGTCCGGGCCTTCGAAACGGACATCTGGCAGGTAGTCGAACGGTGTCATGGCTTGCATCCAAACTCGGAAAAGACGCTTTGCTGCGCCGGGCTGCGGCCCGGGACAGTGGCCCGGTCCATCCCGGCGCCGCACGCAACGTAGTCAATGGCGGGAGACATCAGGCTTCGAGCCCAGTCCAAGCGGAGTCCGACCGGGCCGAGGCAAGAGCGGCCGCAATGAACCGCATCCCGCGCAGGCCGTCCTCCAATCCAGGCACCAGCAGGCACGCCGGATCAGGCTCGCGGCCCTCGATGCGGGCGCTGATCTGTTCCGCCGTGTCGCGATAAAGCTGTGCAAAGCCCTCCAGGTAGCCCTCCGGGTGTCCGGCCGGGATACGGCTGGCATGGGCTGCGACGGCGCCCGCCCCCGGCCCGGCCCGGCGGATCAGTTGCGGCGCCTGGCCGAACGGGGTGAACAGCAGGTGGTTCGGCTGTTCCTGCGACCAGTCCAGGCCGCCGGTTTCCCCATAGACCCGCAGCCGCAAGGCGTTCTCGTTTCCCGGCGCGACCTGCGACGACCACAGCATCCCGCGCGCACCGCCGTCGAAGCGCAGCATCATGTGAGCGTTGTCGTCCAGCTTGCGCCCGGGAACGAAGCTCGCCAGGTCGGCGGCGACGCTCTCGCAGCGCAGGCCGCTCACGAACTCGGCCAGGTTGAAGGCGTGGGTGCCGATGTCGCCGGTGCATCCGGCCGCGCCGCTGCGGTCGGGGTCGGTGCGCCAGGACGCCTGCTTGTGCCCGGTGTCCTCCAGGCTGGTGGTCAGCCAGTCCTGCGGATATTCGACCTGTACCACGCGGATCGCCCCCAGCCTCCTCGCCGCGACCATCTCGCGCGCCTGCCGCACCATCGGGTAGCCGGTGTAGTTGTGCGTCAGCGTGAACACGACGCCGCTCCGCCGGACCACATCCGCCAACGCCACCGCGTCCTCGAGCCGGTGGGTCATCGGCTTGTCGCAGATCACGTGGATGCCGCACTCTGCAAACGCCTGCGCCGGTGCGGCGTGCATGTGGTTGGGCGTGACGACGGCGACCACGTCAATACCGTCGGGGCGCGCAGCCTCACGCTCCGCCATCTCCGCGAACCCGGCATAGCTGCGGTCCCGCGCGATGTGTAGCTCGCCAGCGCTGGCATGGGCGCGCGCCGGGTCGGATGACAGCGCCCCAGCCACCAACTCATAACGGTCGTCCAGCCGCGCTGCGATCCGGTGCACCCCCCCGATGAACGCCCCCTGGCCACCGCCGACCATGCCAAGCCGTAGCCGCCGCGCCGCGCCAGCGCCCGCCGCTCCCTCGATCGCCATCTCAGCCGATCCCCAGCATCGTACGGTTCGCTGCCTGGTCGGTGCCGCTCGCCGCAAAATCGTCGAAGGCGCGGGCCGCCACCTCAATGATATGCGACGCGATGAACGGCGCGCCCTCGGCCGCGCCCTGTTCGCTGTCCTTGATGCAGCACTCCCATTCGAGCACCGCCCAGCCGTCGAAGCCGTACTGCGACAGCTTGGAAAAGATGCCGCCGAAATCCACTTGGCCGTCCCCCAGCGAGCGGAACCGCCCGGCACGGTTCACCCAGGGCTGGAATCCGGAGTAAACCCCCTGCCGCCCGCTCGGGTTGAACTCCGCGTCCTTCACGTGGAACATCCGGATGCGCTGGTGGTAGATGTCGATGAATTGCAGGTAGTCGAGCTGCTGCAGCAGGAAGTGGCTGGGGTCATACAGGATGTTGGCGCGGGGGTGGTTGCCGACCCGCTCCAGGAACATCTCGTAGGTGATGCCGTCGTGCAGGTCCTCGCCCGGATGTATCTCGTAGCAGACGTCCACACCCGCCGCATCGAATGCGTCCAGGATCGGCCGCCACCGATGCGCCAGCTCGTCGAACGCCGTCTCTACCAGCCCGGCCGGACGCTGCGGCCAGGGATAGATGAACGGCCATGCCAGGCCGCCCGAGAAGGTGACGTGGGCAGTCAGGCCCAGGTTGCGGGACGCCCGCGCGGCCATATGGAGCTGCTCGACCGCCCATTCCTGCCGTGCCTTGGGATTGCCGCGCACCGCCGGGGCGGCGAAGCCATCGAATGCGGTGTCATAGGCCGGATGCACGGCAACGAGCTGCCCCTGCAGGTGGGTTGACAGCTCCGTCAGCTCCACGCCTGCGTCAGCCAGGACGCCCTTCACCTCGTCGCAATACGTGGTGCTCTCGGCGGCACGGGCCAAGTCGAATAGGCGGGCGTCCCAGGACGGGATCTGCACGCCCTTGTAGCCGTGCCCGGCCGCCCACGCGGCGATCCCGGCCAGGCCATTGAACGGCGCGGCGTCGCCCGCGAACTGCGCCAGGAAGATGGCTGGTCCCTTGATGGTCTTCATGTCGGATGCGTCCCCCGGTGCTTTTTTATGGGTTGGCGACGAACGCGCCGCCGCGGCATTGCTTGAGATAATTGAGCGCGTGGACCTGGCCGGTCATCTCCAGGTCGTCGCGGTAAACCGGGTCATGCCAGCCCTCGATGTCAATCGAGCCGTCGTAGCCGCCCAGCCGCAGCTCGCTGATGACGTCGGTCCAGTTCGTGTCGCCGAACCCCGGCGTGCGGTGGAACGCAAACGGCACCTTGCCGAAAATCCCGTGCTTGCGGATGACATCCCAGCGGACCGTCGCGTCCTTGCCGTGCACGTGGAAGATCTTCGGCATCCAATCGAGCAACTGCGGCATCGGCTCGATCAGGTAGAACAACTGGTGGCACGGCTCCCATTCCAGCCCGATGTTCTCGTCGGGCAGGGCGTTGAACATCAGCTCCCACGCCGCGGGATTGTGGGCAATGTTCCAGTCGCCGGTTTCCCAGGTGCCCAGCATCGGGCAGTTCTCAAACGCGATGCGCACGCCCTTGTCGGCGGCCCGGCGTGCCAGCTCGCCCCAGACCTTCTTGTAGTGCGGCAAGCTTTCGGGCAGCGGCTTGCCCCGGATGCGCCCGGTGAAGCCTGCGATCACCGTCGCGCCGAACAGGTAGGCGTTGTCGATCAGCTTGACCCAGCCCTCATGAGTCTCCCGGTCGATGTCGGTGTCCTCCAGCGGGTTGCCGAACATCGCCAGCGTCGGGATCGTCACGTCGGCGTTGCCGATTGCCTCCTTCACTTGCCCGGCCAGCCGCGGCAGGTCGTGGCGCATGTGCTGCCACCACATCAGCTGCAGGCTTTCGAAGCCGTGCGGCAGGATTTGGCGTATGTAGTCCGGCGCCTCCACCCGGTTGCAGCGGACCATGGTGCCGATCCGGTTCTTGAGCTGTGCGTTCTGCATGGTCATTCCGCTTCAGTGATGTGGACGAGCTGCCCGGTTTCGGCGCTCTCGATGGCGCCGGCCACCATGGCCAGGCTCTTGATGTTCTCGGACCCCGTGGTCTCCGGCGGCTGGCCCGTGCGTATCGCCTGGATGAAGTCCTCGATCACCCCGCGATGCCCGCCCACGCGGTCCGCCGGGTCGAGCGGCGGGACAGCGACCGGATCAAACTCCGAGAACAGGGTGGGCGGGCCGCCGACCCGGCGGACTACCTCGGCGCGCATGTCGTCCTCGCCGTCCCACAGCAGCGTGCCGCGTGTGCCGGTGATGCGCCAGGCGCTTTCCCAGCTCGTGCGCAGGCCCTCCGCGCACCAGCTTCCGCGGTAGTTGAACACGGTGCCGCCGGCCATCTCGAACACGGCGATGGCGGAGGCGCCGTGGGCGTACCAGGAGTTCGGGGGGTTCCACTCGCGGCACCAGACGCTGGCCGGTGCGCGGCCGGAGAACAGGCGGCCGACGTCGAAGGTGTGTATGGCCATGTCCAGCAGCAGCACATGCCGCATCTCCTCGCGGAAGCCGCCGAAATGCGGACCGAGGAAGAAGTCGCAATACAGCCCGGTGACCTCACCGATGCCGTCATCGCGCAGGAAGCGGGCGATGCGCCGGACGCCGGGGTGGTATCGCCGGTTCTGGATGACGGCGTGGACGCGGCCGGCGGCGCGCGAGGCGCGGATCAGGTCGCGCGCATTCTCCAGCGTGTCGGCCATCGGCTTCTCGGTCAGCACGTGGCAGCCATGGTCCAACGCCGTGGTCGCGACCGTGTGCCGGACGCTCGGCACGACGATGTCGAACACCGCCTCGGGCCGCTCCTGCGCCAGCATGGCGGCGAGGTCCGGCCCGACTGCGGCCCGGTCCAGCGACAGCTCGGCCCGCCGTTCCTCGGCGCGGGCAAGGTCAGGGTCCACGAGGCCGACGATCTCGACCTCGCCGGTCGCGAGCGCGGCCTTCAGGAAGTTGGTGCTCATCCGGCCGCACCCGGCGGCAACGACGCGTATCCGGCTCATTTCAGCGCTCCTGCCGTCAGGCCGCTCACGATCCGCCGTTGCAGCAGCATGAAGACGATGATGACCGGGGTGACGAACACGCTCGCGAAGGCCATCGCGTTGCCCCAGTCCGAGTAGTCGGCGCCCACGAAGCCATACAGCCCGACCGTCGCCGGCTGCAGCGACTTCCGGTTCAGCAGCGAGACGGGATAGACGAATTCGCCATAGGCCAGCAGGAACACCAGCGCGCCGACGACGATATAACCGACCCGCGCCAGCGGCAGCGTGATCCGCAGGAACGCCATGACGCGCGACGACCCATCCACCCGGGCCGCATCCTCCAGGTCCACTGGCACCTGGGCGAAGCTTGTGCGGAGCATGACGATGGCGAAGGGCAGCGTTTTGGTCGTGGTCGCAAGGATCACGGCGATCTGGGTGTTGATCAGGCCGAGCTGCCGGAAGATCACGAACATCGGCGTCACCAGCAGCGGCGGCGGCAGCACCTGCGACAGCACCTGCGACAGCACCTGCGACAGCACCTGCGACAGCATGACCCCGACCAGCATCGCATCCATCCACAGCGATGTCTTCCGCGCGAGCGAGTAGGCGGCGCCGGTCGCCAGCACCAGCGTCAGCACGGTGACGCCCACGGACAGGACCACGCTGTTGGTCATGAACAGGGCGATGTTCTCGCGCTCGAAGATCCAGCGGAAGGCGGCGAGCGTCGGCGCATGCGGCACCAGTGTCGGCGGGCTGGCGTTCAGCTCGTCCGACGTCTTCAGCGCCGACGCATACATCCAGTAAACCGGGAACAGATACAGCGCGGAGATGCCGGCGCCGACGACGGTGAGCAGCCAGCGGCGCATCAGGACAGCCGCTCCGCCCGGACGCTGCGCACATAGATCAGCGCCACCAGAAACACGACCACCAGCATCATGGTCGAGACCGCGGCGCCGCCGCCGAAGTCGAACAACTCGAACGACAGGTGATAGGACCAGACTGGGAAGATATTGCTGGAATCCACGGGACCGCCATGGGTCATGGTCCAGATCAGGTCGAAGGCCCGCATGGTATAGACGGTCGAGAGCGCCAGCAGCGCATAGATGGTCGGCCGCAGCATCGGCAGCGTCAGCGAGAAGAACCGGCGCACCGGCCCGGCGCCGTCCAGCGCCGCGGCCTCATACATGTCCTGTGGCAGCCCGGCGAGCCCCGCCGCCAGCAGGATCATGTTGAACGGCACTCCGAACCAGATGTTGGCAAGCGTCACGCCAAACAGCGAAGTCGCCGGGTCGGAGATCCAGTAAATCGGCCCGGACGCCAGCCCGAGGCTGCGCAGCGCATAGTTGATGACGCCGTTGTCCGAGGCCAGCAGCCACTTCCAGACCGCACCGATCACCAGCGGCGGCAGGATCCAGCCCGCGAGGATGAGGCCGCGGAAGAAGCTCGCCCCCGGGAAGGGCTGCTGGAAGAACAACGCGAGCGCCAGGCCGCCCAGGAACTGCAGCGCGACGTTGCCAACCACAAATAGCAGCGTATTCTGCAGCACAATGGCGAACAGCGGATCGGCGATCAGCTTGCTGTAGTTGTCCAGGCCTACGAATGGCCGGAACACGGTGCCGATGCTGCCGAGCGTCACCTCCTGCACGCTCATGATGAGGTTGTACAGGACGGGGTAGCCGACGAAGAACACGAGATACAGCGCGCTGAAGCCGGCCATCACCGGCCAGACCGCCTCGGAATCGAGCGCGCGGTCGCGCCTGCGCCGCCGGTTCGCGCTCACACGCAGTGCCGTGTCTGGCCAGGCACCTACAATCCCACCATGGGCGTGCGGTCGAGAATGGGCGTAATGACCTTCGAGGCCTTTTGCAGCGCCGCCTCGGGCGTGGAGCGGCCGGTCAGGGCCTCCTGCACCGCCGTCTGCACCGCCGCCGAGATGTCGGGCCAGCGCGGATGCGGACCGCGAGGCCGGGCGACCTCCATCTGCTTGCGGAAGGTGGTGAAGGCCTCGGGAAACGCCGGCTGGTCCACAAGCATGTCCTTGATTGGCGCCAGGCGGCCGCCGGTCCAGGCCTGCTGCATCTGGGCAGGCTCGGACATGAACTCGACCACCTTGAAGGCCGCTGCCACGTTGTGGGCGCCCTTCGGCACGCCCCACACATAGCCGCCGAGGGCCGACGCCTCGATATCTTTGCCTTCACGGTGCGGCAGCGTCGCGACGCGCCAGTTAAACTTGACATCCTTCATGCGCTGCAGCTCCCACGGGCCGCTGATGACCATTGCCGACCCGCCGGCCAGCCACGAGCTGGTCATCTCGAACTGCCGCTTCACCAGGACATCGCGGGAGGCCTGGCCCTTGCTCACGAAATCCGTCCAAAGCTGCAGCGCCGCGGCCGCGTCGGGCGAGGTCAGCGTTTTCAGGTTCGCGCCGGACTGCTGCAGTAACGGCAAGAACTGGAACGTCCCCTCCTCGCTCTGCACCGCGCAGAACGCCATGCCGAACACGTTGCGGTCCTTGTCCGTCAGTACCTCGGCCGCATGCCGCAGCTCTGCCCAGGTGCGGGGGGGCTGGTCGGGATCAAGGCCGTGCGCCTTGAACATATCGGCGTTGTAATACAGCGCGAGCGTGTTGGCCTCGCCCGGCACGGCATACTGCTTGCCGTCCCACAGCGTCGTCGCCCAGCTTCCCGGATAATACTCTCCGGGCTTGATGACGCCTGACGCCTTGACCAGGGCCGACAGGTCCTCCAGCGCGCCTTGGGTTGCGAAGCTGGCGACATTGGGGTTGTCGATCGTGATTAGGTCCGGCACCTCGCCGGTCGCGATGCCCTTGATGAGCTGCTGCGACAACTGGCTGAAGGGAACGAACTTCTGGTCAATCTGCAGCTCGGCATGGACGTCGTTCCACCGCCTGATGTTCTTCAGGCCGGGTTCGGTTTCGGCGCCGAAGATGTGCCACATCGTCACCGGTTCGGCCGCCGCTGCCTGCCGCGCGCCGCCCAGCAGCGCCAAGGTGCCCAAGGCCATGCCATGTTTCAGAAAGTCCCGCCTCATGGTCGTCTCCCCTGTTTGCCGCCGTCGTTTGCAGCGGCGTTTTTTATGGTCTGAGCGTTTGGCCGGTCGCAGTGTCGAACCCGTGCAGGGCGTTCTCGTCGAACGCAAGCTGGATGGGCGTGCCCGGCGGCGCGCGGAACCGGTCCCGCACGCTGGCCGTCACCTGCACGGAACCAAAGCGGCACAGGATGAGCGTGTCCACGCCGGTCGGCTCGACGTCCACCACCTCCGCCGCGATGCCGGACTGCGCCGGGCGGATCGCCTCCGGACGCACGCCCAGCGTCACCGCCTGACCCTCCCGCCCGCAGCCGCGCGGGAAGGGCAGGGTAACGCCGTCCTCCAGCACCAGCCTGCCGCCCTTCAAGGTGCCTGGGATGAGGTTCATCGAGGGTGAGCCGATGAACCCGGCCACGAACAGCGTCGCCGGCCGGTCATACAGCGTCTCGGGCGTGCCCTGCTGCTCAATCCGTCCGCCGTTCATGACGATGATCCGGTCCGCCATCGTCATCGCCTCGACCTGGTCGTGGGTGACGTAGATGCTGGTGCTGCCCAGGCGCCGGTGCAGGGCCTTGATCTCGGCCCGCATCTGCACGCGCAGCTTCGCATCCAGGTTGGACAGCGGCTCGTCGAACAGGAACAGCCTAGGGTTGCGGACCATGGCCCGGCCCATCGCGACCCGCTGCCGCTGCCCGCCCGACAATTGGCCGGGCCGGCGCCCGAGCAGGGGGGCTAGGTTGAGCACCGCAGCCGCCCCCGCCACCGCCGCCGCGACCTTGTCCGCAACGACCCGGCGGAGCCGCAGGCCGAAGCCGATGTTCTCCGCCACCGTCATATGGGGATAAAGCGCATAGCTTTGAAACACCATTGCCACGTCGCGGTGCATCGGCGGCATGTCGTTGACCCGCTCGGCGCCGATG
>JAABUW010010235.1_pt1 | contig 10481 bp, 1 predicted proteins | sample 5560081 | NCBI WGS metagenome assembly JAABUW01 (sample SAMN10711882, study PRJNA513363) | rock metagenome | isolation source: Antarctica rocks | place: Antarctica: Victoria Land, Knobhead sud | reverse complement strand
TATAATAATATATAAAAAATTGTATTTTTATTAAATATCTAACTTTTAGAAACTTTATTTATAATTAGTTTTATTTTAATACAAGTTTAATATATATTAAATATATATAAAATTTAATTATTCTTAGAAAAGTAGTAAAATTAAAATTAATATATACAATACGCAATTAAATATCTATATTTTTGTTAATTAAGAACAATTTCTATTCTTTATACTAATTGTACGCAAAAATTATACTTATTATTTACTATATTTTATCAAAATATTTTAAGAAATTATCGACAATATAAATTAAAAAAAAAATCTATTATTTTTAATAATATATAAATTAAATTTATATCTAACATATATGTTATTTGCGCTAAATATTTTTTAAAATATTTTATTATCTTTTCTATTATATTTGATTCATATACAAAATATAACAAGATTGTTTTGCGCTATATATACAATAGTCTTAATATTATAGATTATATAGCAATATTAATTTGCAAAGAAAAATTTAAGAAATTTTTTGTTAAAACAATTTTAAAAGATTAATTTATATTTAGTTTAAATATTGTATAAATTTAGCTTATAATTTATAGAAACTAAACAAGAATTTGCTTTTAATTAATTGCGTTTTTTAGAAAAATAATAAATTAAAAGTATTATCTATTTTAACAAAAGTTCTTAACAATATATTGTTGTATATTGTATTTATACTTAGATTAAAATCTTTATAAATTAATTATATCTTAAAATAAATCTTGTATTTAAACAAATTTAAAACAAAACAAATCTATATAGTATCTTAAATTAAAACAAGAATTATTATTGTAAATTTAATATATATACAATATATATTAAGTATATACTTAAATTGCAATAAAAATTAATATCTACTATTATATATGAATTAATATAGAGACTATCGAAGATTACTATACAATATTTATTAAAATATTAAAAATATTAAAAAAAGTTATTTGTTAAACTATTTAAATTTTTTATATTAATTGTAGAAACAAATTGCAAATCTTTATAATAAATATAAACAAAAAACGAGTTCGAAATATATTTAATATATACTAAAATTATATAGATATTACTAATATTTTGTTTAGAATTTAAGAAATATTTTTATAATTTTAATAACTTTCGAAAGTAATTCGAATATCTCGAATATATACTAATTTTTTGTCGAATATGTTCTAAATATAATTTTCGAAAATATTATTTTAATTATTTGACAATTTATTTTATTAATTAATTTTAATAAATTAAAATTGTTAACAAACTACTATAGCATATAGATAATATGAGTATATATATTTTAAACTTAAAATATAAATTAAATATCAAAAGACAAAATAAATTTTTGTTAAATTATATAAAGAGAAATTAAAGATTTTTTTGTATTAATAAATACTAGTTTGCAATTATATTAATATAAAAGAAAGCAATTATTTTTAAAACAATAAATTTGCAAAACAAAAACTATTATTACTTGCTTCTATATTTAGATAAAACTTATATTTATTTTAAACTATATTTAAACTAATTATGTACTAAAATAAGAAAATACGCTATTAAGATATTTGAAAAAAATTATTTTAAAACAAAAAAAGATATTCTATTTATTTAATACAATTGCAATAAATTTAATTGTATTGTTGCTTAACTAGTTAAAAAAATAATATATAATTAGTTTATATTTTAATTTAACTTAATAATTAATTAAATTATAGATAAAAAAGATCGAAAAGTTGTAAAACGTTATTAACAATGTTTATATCTTTCTTTTAATCTAGAAAATTCTTATCTAAGTATAAACTTAATACAAATATAATATCTAAATTTAATAGCAAGATTTTTTATATATTTTAAAGTTGCAACTTAAAAACTACTTATTTAATAAAAAATTAACGTTAAGTATTGATTCGATATATATTAAATAAAGATTTTAAAATATCTTCTTTAATATAACAATATATAGAAACATTATTTAGAAAAGATAAACGTCAAGTATTGACTCAATATATATTAAATAAAGATTTTGATTTTTTTTAATATAACAATATGCAAAGATACTATCTAAAAGAGACAAACGTCAAATATTGATTTAATATACTTTTAATAAAAATTCTAATATATTTTTTCTAATATAACAATATATAGAAATATTATTTAGAAAAGACAAACGTTAAATATCGACTCAATATATATTAGATAAAAATTCTAAAAAAAATTTTAATACAACAATATATAGAGACACTATTTAGAAGAAATAAATATTAAATATTAATTTAATATATATTGTTGTTTAGTTCAAATAAATATAAATTAGACTTAAACTTTATAAACAATATATTAAAATCAAACAAAAAATATATAGCAATATTGATAAAATATTAAATTAAAAATTAAGTGCAAAAACGATGTATACAATATATATATTAAAAATATAAAAAATTTCTACAAAAAAAAAGACTAACAAAAAAAGTTGTTAAATTACAGAAACTCGATATTAGTAGCAACACAAAATATATTTTAAACGTAATTTTATTACAAGCAAATTAACAATATCTATTAAGCAATTAAGATAACAACAAAGATAAACTAATTTATAAATTTATATTTCGTTTTACAAATATTGTATAATATTAATAATTTAAGAACTTTTGTTTAAATTCGAAAGACTACGTATAAATCTAACTTATATCGAATTTATATCAAGTATTAAATTGAAAAAAATTTATTATTTTATTAAAAAATTCGAAATTAAAACTGTACGGCCAAAGACTATAGTTATTTACCCGATATTTATCCGGAATATTGCCGGAATATTGCCGGACTATTGCCAGGATATTGCCAGGATATTGCCAGGATATTGCCAGGATATTGCCAGGATATTGCCAGAATATTGCCACTATAGATAACTGGCAAAAATCAGTTATTTAACCGGAAAGTGTCGGATAAATTCCGGGTAAATTTCGGGTTTGCTTCAAATAAACCACACGCGAGTTAATAATCAAAACAGCAATATTCCGGGTAAATTCCGGGTAAATTCCGGGCATAAATATTACTAGTAATATATATATATTTTTTTCTTTTTTTTTTAGATAAGTAGATTAACTTATATTAGCAATATAAATAACGTAGTACGTACACGCTAGTAGGGGAAATCTAACCCGCGTATAGAAATTTCGTAAATTACGTAATTTCGCAATTAAATATTTGTTAGCGTCGATAGTCGCGAAGCTAGTGACTTCCCGAGTTTCTTAAACTTTAAATTTAAGGTTAAAACTTTAATTTAAAAATAGAATAATGCTTTAACGACTTCACGTATTGACGAATCAACGATGTGCATAGTTTACTATTCGATATATTGAAAGTCGAAACCTCGATCGGGCTAGCGTCGGGACTTAGAAATTTTTCTAATTTTAAATTTTCAAATTTTCAAAATTAGCATCTATAGGTTATAAAGCTGCTATATAGCGGTTGACTGTCGGCTTGGAGCATATAGCTTATCCCCGGTGCAGATTTCCCACCCGGGACGAGCTCATTTCGGGTAGGAATTTCCACCCAGGGTGAGCTCTGTCCATGCTCAACTTATGCTCAACATAATTATATCGAATTACAAAAATTAATGGCAATCTTCGTTTGCAATCGAGATGCAAGCTTAACATATATATAGTTTATATAAAATATAAACTTTTTTATTCAATATTGATTAAAAATCAACTTCTAGAGTTTTGCTTCTTTCTAATATATATTAGACATAAACTTAATTCTTTATATCTATAACATTCTTAAAGTTGTGTAAAATCTATAACGCGCAATCAATTGATTCAAAAACAAGATTTACATATTGCAAGATCAAATTTTGTTATAGCATAAATTACTTCTAGACGTAGCATAAGCTCGACATAGTTTTACATTTGCGCAATTTAATTATTTGTTTTGTATATATATTATATTTAAGTTTAGTCTATATTTAATTCAAATCTTAATAACAATATATCTTTTAATAGTGTTATTAATTTTTTCGTTTTTAAAATCTTTATGTTTTCTAACAAGAAAAATTCTTTTACGTCTAAAAATCTTGCAAATCAAGATTAACAAACAATTTCGCAATAAATAAATAAAATTAAGATTTACTCTATGCTTATTATATACTAGATATTCGTTAAATTTATAAATTAATTTCGAATCTTAATAATATTAATATTATTAAATTGAATGCAACACTAAGTAATTGAGACGTTAACAAAAATACTTTTATAAACAATCAAAAAAATCAAAATATATTAAACAATTAAAATCTTAATAATTTTGACAAATTATTGTTTATAAAACTTAAGAAAATAGATTCTTTTTTACGCTTTATATTTATTATATATTGAACTAATATTTATTATATATAGAGCTTTATTAACGTCTATAAGATTGCAATTATCTTTTAAGAATGCAATCAAATAGTTGTATTAAAAGTGCAAAATTATTACAATATTCTAGCATATTTATACACGTATTTAAAGAGAATTCTTTACTTTGTGTACAAAAAAAGCATAATATTAATCAAGATCTTAATTAACGTAGATATCTATTAGAGCGTTAATTGACAAATATATATTTAATATATATTTAACTTAAGTAAAATATAATTTTGATTTATATTAAAACTAGATTTAATTCTTTGTTGTCGCAATTAATTTTAAAATTACTTAGATTGCTCTTTTATTTTTAGAAATTAAAAAAAAAGACAAAGCAAATAAAATTTGACATTAAAATTTCAAATATTTCGAAATCAAGTATTGCAAACATATGCATTTAAATATACTACACATATGTTTAGCGTACAATAGAGTTAAGCTTAAAAATATTAACAATTTTTGACAATACTTTACTTAATTAACGTATATAATAAATGTTAATGCGCAATTGAAGCGTCGCACAAAGATCTAATATTATAGATTTCTTAAAAAATAATAAGATTAATATATACGTTATATATATTTTAAATCTATAATTCGCGTATACAAGAATTAAGAGTTTATTATATAGAAGACTTATAAAATAAACTTTTACTTTATCTATATTATTTGTAAGCTAATTTTATAAATTTATTAAATTAAATATTTTCTACTTTTTAGTACAAAATTATAATATATAAATCGAACTATTAACGCAAACTTAATACGTATCGATCTTAACTATTTTTGCGTCTTAATAAATTACAAGTTACAACAACGCACAAAAAATTGCATTTTTATTAAATATCTAGCTTTTAAAAGCTTTATTTGCGATCAATTTTATTTTAATACAAGTTTAGCATATGCTAAATATATATAGAATTTAATTATTTTTAAAAAAGTAACAAAATTAAAACTAATATATGCGATACGCAATTAAATTATTTTATTTTTATCAATTAAGAACATTTTTTATTTTTTATACTAATTGCATGCGAAAATTATGCTTATTATTTATTATATTTTATCAAAATGTTTCGAGAAATTGTTGATAACGTAATTGCGACAATTAAACAACAAAATCTATTATTTTTGACAACGCGTAAGTTAAACTTATATCTAGTATATGCGTTGTTTGCGCTAAATATTTTGCAAAACATTTTGTTATCTCTTCTATTATATTCGATTTACGCACAAAATATAACAAGATTGCTTTGCGCTATATATACAATAGTCTTAATATAAAAGATCGCATAGCAATATTAATTTGCAAACAAAAATTTAAAAAGTTTCTTGTTAAAACAATTTTAAAAGATTAATTTATATTTAGTTTAAGTATTGCATAAATTTAATTTATAATTTATAAAAGCTAAGCAAGAATTTGCTTTTAATTAATTGCGTTTTTTAAAAAAGCAATAAATTAAAAGTATTATTTATTTTAACGAAATTTTTTAACAATACATTGTTATATATTGTATTTATGCTTAGATTAAAATCTTTATAAATTAATTATATCTTAAAATAAATCTTGTATTTAAATAAATTTAAAGCAAAACGAATCTATATAATATTTTAAATTAAAACAAAAATTATTATTGTAAGTTTAATATATACACAATATATATTAAGTGTACGCTCAAATTGCAATAGAAATTAATATCTACTATTACGCGTAAATTAATGTAAAAGTTATTAAAAATTATTATATAATATTTATCAAAATATTTAAAGCGTTAAAAGAAGTCGTTTATCAAACTATTTAAATTTCTTATATCGATTGTAAAAACAAAAAATTGCGAACTTTTATAATAAATATAAACAAAAAACAAATTTAAAATATGCTTAATATATACTAAAATTACACAAATATTACTAATATTTTATTTAGAATTTAAGAAATATTTTTATAACCTTAATAACTCTCGAAAGTAATTCGAACATTTCGAATATATATTAGTTTTTTATCAAGTACATTTTAAACGTAATTTTCGAAAACGTTATTTTAATTATTTGACAATTTATTTTATTAATTAATTTTAAAAGATCGAGATTGTTTACAAACTATTATAGCGCATAAATAATATAAGCATATTATATTTTAAGCTTAAAACATAAGTTAAATATTAAAAAACAAAATAAATTTTTGTCAAATTATATAAAGAGAAATTAAAGATTTCTTTGCATTAATAGACGCTAATTCGCAATTATATTAACATAAAAAAAACAATTACTTTTAAGACAATAAGTTTGCGAAACAAAAGCTATTACTACTTGTTTCTATATTTAGATAGAACTTATATTTGTTCTAAGCTATATTTATACTAATTATATAATAAAATAAGAAAACACGCTATTAAGATGTTTGAAAAGAACAATTTGAAGATAGAAAAAAACATTCTATTTATTTGACGCAATCGCAATAAATTCAATTGTATTGTTGCTTAATTAATCAAAAAAAATATACAATTAATTTATATTTAATTTGACTTAATAGTTAATTAAATTATAAATAAAAAAGATCGAAGAGTTGCAAAGCGTTGTTAACAACATCTATATCTTTTTTTAATCTAAAAAACTCTCATATAATACTCTTTCTTAATAGACTTAATTCTAAGCATAAATTTGGCACAAATATAACATTTAAATTTAATAGCGAGATTTTTCACATATCTTAAAGTCGCAACTTAAGAACTACTTATTTAATAAAAAATCAACATTAAATATTAACTCGACATATATTAAATAAAGATTCTAAAACATTTTTTTTAATACAACAATATATAGAGATATTATCTAAAAAAAAACATTAAGTATTTGCTCAACATATATTAAATAAAAACTCTAAAACGTCTTCTCTAATACAACAATATGCAAAGACACTATTTAAAAGAGACAAACGTTAAACATTTGCTTAATATATGTTAGATAAAGATTCTAAAACGTTCTTTTTAATACAACAATATATAGAAACATTATTTAGAAAAGACAAACGTTAAATATTAATTCGATATATATTGTTTTTTAGCTCGAATAAATATAAATTAGACTTAAATTTTATAAATAATATATCAGAATTAAGCAAAGAATACAAAGCAACATTATTGAAATATTAAATTAAAAATTAAGTGCGAGAACAATATATACAACATATATGTCAAAAATGTAACAAACTTCTACAAAAGAAAAAGAAAAAAACCAACAAAAAAAGTTGTCGAATTAAAGAAATTCGATATTATTAGCAACACAAAATGTATTTTAAACGTGTTTTTATTATAAGCAAATCAACAATATTTATCAAACAGTTAAGACAATAATAAAGATAAACTAACTTATAAATTTATATCTTTGTTTTACGAATATTGTATAATATTAATAATTTGAGAGCTTTTGTTTAGATTCGAAAAATTACGCATAAATTTAATATATATCGAATTTATGTTAAACATTAATTTAAAAAAAGATTCATTACTTTATTAAGAGATTCGAAATTAAAAAGAAACAATCGAAAACAAAATTATATATAAAATATTTATATTATTTGTAAAACTAAGAAGTATAGCGATGCGACAAAATATTATAATTGCTTGTTTAGTTTTATCTTATAAAAAATAATATCTAAAATAAAAAAAATAAGTACAAGATTAAAATAATAAATAAAATAAATATATAGTAAACGTAAACAAGATATAGACTTAACATGTGTTTAAACGTAATTAAAAGAGAAATTTTGATTTAAGATTAAACAATATATATAAAAATTTTATATTAAATATAAATTGTACTTTATTTTAAATTAATTTGCAAAAGATTTTTTTTTATTAAAATTAGTTGTTGTAGCAATTACGCAAAAGCAAAACATATAATAGATATTAATTTATTTGCATTAGATTGAAGTCAAAAAGACAAATATTTAATTGTCTATATCGCATATACTAGATACAACAAAAAGTACACAATTAGTCAAAACAAATTAGATTATCAAATATAGCATATATTAAGTCTAATACTTAATAAAACAATTTTAAAAACTTCTTGTTGCTAATTTGCTCTAATTTATGCTCAATATATATTTAATATATATAATAGAGAACAATCTAATCTTTGTCTTTCTTAGTTGTAGACGTAACAATAATTTTCGCAACAATTGCATTAGTTAAGTATAAACTTAGTATAATTTTAATATAAAGAAAAAAAGAGTCGCACTAACTTTTATTGTTAACAAAGATAAATTTATTTAAAAAAGAATCAATTACGCATAAATTTAATATAGATATAATATAGACGTAACATAAAATCGTAAATAACATTTTATTTATTTTTGTTACAAAAACATTAATTAAAACACAAGCATCTATTAAGTATAAAATCAATATAATTTTAATGTAATAAATCAACAAACAAAACTTGTTTTTATTTAAATTAAAAAAAGCATCGTAATCTTCTTTTAAGTATATAGTAAATATAAATATAATATATACAACTTTTAAGCTTTCTTATTAGAGTTAATTATTGCATTTGACTTCTTACTACTACAAACAACTTTTTTTGATCAATTACGTATATATTAAATATAAATAAAATATAAATTTTTAAAGATTTTCGAAATCATAAATGCACTATTATTATAAGATTTTTTCTTTTTTTTACGTTTCTTTGATGCTAGCATATATTTAATATAAATTAGACTTAAAATATAAATAAATAATCTACTCGATAATTTAATATTTATAATAGATATATTAACTTGCGCATAAATTAAATATATGCTAAGTACAAATTAGTACAATAGAACATATAAGAACAAACTTTTTTGTTAAAGTACTAATATAATGCTAAAAGTAAGTTAGCGTAAATTTAGTATGTTTTAAAACTAAGCTAAAAATATACTTCTCGCAAGCATTCTTTAAATTGAAAAACGAATATTTAAGAAAAAATAATAAACAATAATTAATTAATAACTTTAATAATTGTACTAATGCGAGTTTAACATTAGTTGAATCTATACGTAATTAATGCGTTGTTAAAGTCTTAAATAACGAGATAAGTATTTATATATATAGTATAAAAACAAGAAAGATAAGAGATAAATCAAGTATATAACAAACATAAAATGAACTTATCTCGCGATAAAAGTGTGTGTTAAAAACAATCGCAAATTCTTAATTATAACGACTATTCTATATAGATTTAATATATGTTTATTATTAATCTAGCTTACGCAATATGTTTTATATTGTTTGCATATTAATAAATAATTGTATTAACAATATTCTTATATTTATATAAAATATAAATTTAATTTAAGCAAAATATATAAAAGCTATACTTCAACTTTGTAAAATAGTTCGTATCTCGTTATTTTTCGAATCTAATTCAAAATTTCAAAACACTAAATTAATATAAACTAGATGTATATTAAGTGTAAAAAAGATTTTTTTTTTTTTAAATAACGTATATTTGTAGAAATATTTTTTGTGTCTAGATTTGCAACTATATATGTTTAGCGTATACGTTATATATAATTAATTAAAATATTTGTTTATTTGTTTCGACATAATACGTTCTCTAGTAACAACATAACTTGATTTTAATTTCGATTTAACATATATTAAATATAAATAAAACTACAATTATATATACGAATAGCTAGCAATTAAGAACGATAAAAGTTACTTTATATATTTAATTAATTAATATTATCGTATAATTATATTTGCTAATACTTAGTATATATAAAGTCGCAATTATATTTATGCAATTTACACGTTTAAATTAAAAAAAACAATTTAAGTTTTAAGATTTGACGCAATTAATAATATTTAATATATACTAAACTTAGATCAAATCTATATATAGATTGTTTATTATTTTTCGAGATTTTAATAATAAATATTGTTAATACTTAGTATAAGCTAGATTGCGACAAAAAATGTCTTTTTATTAAATTTGTTATCTATTTAGTTAAATTTTACATGCGTTGAATATAAATTCAATATATATTTAGTATAGAATTGTGCTATAATT
>JAABUW010010234.1_pt1 | contig 10481 bp, 8 predicted proteins | sample 5560081 | NCBI WGS metagenome assembly JAABUW01 (sample SAMN10711882, study PRJNA513363) | rock metagenome | isolation source: Antarctica rocks | place: Antarctica: Victoria Land, Knobhead sud | reverse complement strand
GTTAGCTTATGTTCTTCTGAGTCATATAGATAGTCGGCTCTTCCCTTCTAGATACTTTCCTTCCTTAGCATTTATATACTCGTTACATTACACCCATATGACTCGCTCTATGCTGGCCCCTAACAATATCATCTCTGAGTCTCAGAACTTGATCGAGTCATCAAGAGTCACGCTGTCAAGTTCGCTGAAGATGAAAAGAATAAAAACATAAACTTGCAACTTTGCAAGCAGACATTTAACATTCTTTCAGAGCGAAAATCTGTGAAAAGATCATCAAAGAATAATGTTTCAACTAATGTTTCAAAATCTGATGCTTTCATGATTGATGTTTCATCTGAATCAACTGATGCATTGAAGACTATCGCGATCAACTTGAATGCACTCAATTCTAAGATCATGTCACATACATCAGACGAGCGCGAAGTTTACATGAATGTTCAGATCACTCAAAAAGTCTTTGCATCAAGCATGTTTAAGTCAGCAGCTCAAACATTTCTGCATGTAGTCATCTTAAAGAGAAAAAGAGACAGCGAAGATCAACAACTGAAAGAACGCGCATTCAAGATCTTGCAAGCTATGATGATTTGATTCATCATAGAGAAAGTTGATGATGATGAGAGTGATTCTGACACAAGCATGTCATAAGCATTATTCAACGTCAATGAATCTGACTCTTTTAAAGCAATAAGAATTCTCACATTAAACACTTACAAAGACGCAGTGCAAAACTCAGTTTGAAAGAAACTTTGAAAAGAAGCGATTAATGCAGAACTTGTGATGCTAGTCATTAATAAGATCTGACAAGAAGAAGTGTTGCTCAAAAAGATCAACATCATGACAAGCAAATGAGTTTTCAAGTCAAAGATGCATGTCAACGATTTTCTTGACAAACTGAAGACAAGACTGATAGTCAGAGATTTCTTTCAAATTCATGAAGTTGACTATGAGAATACTTTTGCATCAATCATCAAGTTTGACATTCTGCGAGTCTTTCTAATCATTGCAACAATGAAGAATCTTGAACTTCATCAAGTCAATGTAAACAATGCATTTACTGAATCATTTCTCAAAGAAATCATTTACATGTTCTCTTCGTCAGAAGTGAAAGTCAGATTCAACTGTGCTCTGAAAGTTCTTCAAAGTTTTTATGATCTCAAGCAAGCTGCATAAGACTGACATGATCGCTGTGTAACAGCGTTGTCTGAACTCAACTTCGCTCAATGCGCTGCAGACTCATGTCTTTTGATTCATGAGTCAAAAGAAATCATGTTGCTACTATATATTGACAACATAGTCATCATCTTCAAATCATTAAGCAACATTAAATGATTTAAGCATGAGTTTCAATGTGTTTTCAAAGTCAAGAATCTGAGAGAAATGAAGAAAATTCTTGACATTCAAATCACTTGCAACAGAAAGACATGAATCTTACGAATGAATCAAACTCACTATCTTCATGACGTTTTTGAAAGACTCAACATGAGACAAGACAAGCATAAGATAACAGATCTTTCAATGAATGAATATGATGCTCTTCGCTCAGCTGAATTCAAAGACGTAAGAATCAATCAGCATGAGTATCAACAAGTCATTGAAAGTCTCATGTATGTTGCAATTCACACTTGTTTCAACATTGCTTTTGCTCTCAATTGATTAAGTCAATATCTCAGTAATTTTGCAGAACATCATGAACACACTTTGAAGAAGTTGATGCAATACGTTTGTTTCATCATTGATTTAAACATCACGTACGAAGTCAGTGAAAGCATGAAGTTAGTAGAATACTTTGACTCAGACTACGTCTCAGACAGACTAGATTGCAAGTCGATTCTCATTTACATCTACATGCTTGATGAAGAATCAGTCTTCTGAATGAGTTGAAAGCAAAAGTTCGTTGTCACATCGATCATCAAGACAGAGTACATGACTTTATCAATCTGCGTCAAGAAAGATTTATGAATCAGTCAAGTGCTTAAGAACATGAATCTGACAAAGTATCTGAGCATCAGTCACAGTCACATTGATATTCTTGAGAAGATTACTCATCAATCTGTCTCACTCACACAGCTCAAGAAAGATAATCAAGCATCTCTTATGCTGATTAAGAATGCTCATATTTACGAAAGATCAAAGCACATTGACGTCGCTTATCATCACATTCAAAATCTGCACAAGAAGAATCAAATTTCAGTGAACTTCGTCTTTAGTCAAAATATGATAGCAGACGAATTGATCAAGTCACTATCTTGATAGAACTTCAAGAAATTCATTGAACAACTGAGATTGAAAAGCAGTGAAAGCTGAGAGACTTGTAAGCATCAAGTGAAAGTGTTGAGAAGTGCAATGACAGACTTGTTTCTAGCAGCTTATTGCGATAGCTTTGAATTCAGTCAGACTTGTTTCTAGCAGCTTTCTCTAAACTAGCATCAGAGATAAAGTTGCGCACTGCAACTTTGTCATGCATGACAGTATATAAATAGAGCAGTCTGTGACTTCTCTTCACAATCTAGATAGATCTCATTATATGTGATACTGTTCACTCTACTCTTTCAATAGAGTATTTAATTCAATGAGCTGATTCATCTTTCTACAAAAACTTCTGAAAATCAATGAAAAATCTTAGCAATGCAAAGAAAATCATTGAGAACTATAAGACAGAAAGACAAGTACATCAGTTGATTGCAAAGAAGTCAAAGAAGAAAAAGAAAGACAGATTATGTAAGAATCACAATTAAGAGAATATTAAAAGCGCAAAGACGTAAGTTTAAGAAGTTGATATTAAACTACAATTATAAAATCTTACATAACATATGTCTTTTAAAAAAGAAGATGATGAATGTTGTGAAAGAACAAAGAAAAGAAGTGATCAACAATTGCAAGCAAGAATGTTGAAGTGAAGAAGAAAGCTATTTATTTATCAGTGAATCTCATCATGCATTACTTGCTTCAATCAATACTTACGAGATGAAGATGAAGCAACACAACGATGATGAGAAGTGACAAGAATGAAAAAAGCAAGAATCTTTATTCAACTATTAAATACAATCTCACATGATTAAAAGAAAAGCTACTCACTCTTTCATTGTTAAAGATAAAGAGTGAGATGAGTCTTGATGCAAGCGTTAAAACGATAAATCATTGCTTGTGCAGCATGATGCATCGACAGCTGAAGATGACGCAAGACTGAGTTCATCATGCAATCATGCTTTCTCATGAAGCAGTACTTGCATTTGCGAGCACGTTCAATGAAAGCATGACACATGTGAGTCGTCGCTGCGCTCAGATGACAAACGCAGCGACAGCATCAGATCATCTGATCATTATGATTTATCATGCATCAGCAATTATCAAAACATGCAAAAATAAATATGCATATCAAGAATCATGAATTCAATCTTCAACACAGAGAACGCGAAGAAAGTAGAAGAAGCAGACGTGACAGCAATGACAACATGAAGAGAAATGTACATCTTAAGAAAATGAGCAGACTTCGCAAGCATGTTAGCATGATCTCAGTGAGCGTGAACGCTGCTATTTATCATGATGATGATGAAGATGATGTTGATACTGCTATGTCATTCACATTAGCTCATGAGCTGACTTGCATCATCACAACGCTGCAACAAAAAAAGCTCATATTATGAGCTGCAAGCTATGTCAAATATGCATAGTAGATTTCATGCTTCGTCAATTTAAAAGAACAGTACTCATGAAAGAGTATGCTGAAACGAGACAAGAAGAAAAGAAAGAAAGAAAGAAAGCAAAGCTGAAGAATTGATATTCACAATCTTGCACTAGCTTTGTTTACATTTGTTAGCATGATCAATTCACAAAACTTCTACACAGATACTAAAGCGTTGAAGACATCGTTGTTATACTATCAGCTATCGAAAGACATAATGATGCTATGAAGACTTAAGAACAATTGACATCAACAATCTTGCACTGACTTTGTTTATGCTTGTTAGCATGATTAATTCACGACACTTCTACACAGATGTTAAAACACTGAAGAAGTCATTGCTACGCTGTCAGCTGCAAGAAGATAATACAATGCTATAAAGATTCAGAGATCAAGTCTTTAAAAGAAAATGCAGTTGTGAAAACACATCTTATTGACTATGAACGAGACGTGTCTGTGAGACTAGCTCGCGAGATTAAATCGAAGAGATTAATAAGTGAATAAAAGTAGTGACTTGACAGAAGATGAAAACTCTGTGAACTTTCACTTTCATTTCTTAGCAATTAGTTTTATCATCAATAGAATGCTACCTTATTATCTTCTACTACGCAGTTTCACGTAAAGAGATCTTGTCATCTTACATTCAGTATGATTAAATATTGTTGTAAAGCTGACTTCTGATCAGATTTTAAAGCTTTGTTATGCAGTTCTTGTACTGCTGTTTTGAACTGATAATTCTTTAGTTTAGATTGAAGTCTTTCATATGAAACATGAAATTCGCACGCAATTTCGACTTGATTAGAATTTTCGCACGTGTTTATGACATCAATAGCCTTCTGAATGTGATTCTCGATGATAGCGTAAGTAGCAGTCATGTGATTGAAATTTGATGAATTTTTGAAGATGATGAATCAAAAATATGAAGATTTATTGTTGCATGGCTGAAACTGTTGCATGACTGTTGAGCACTAAGTGAAGAATGAGCTTAGTGGGGGGCACGGATATCTTACCTCTCTAACGAAAACACTTCGTTCGCAGACCAATGCTCGAGTTGTTCTCGATGTCTGTCATGCGATATAGCGACATAGCGACATAGCGATAAGACTGGATGGTTAAATACAGTATTCCCGGATCAGTGCAGACACTTTGACTTCGCTTCGCCTACCGGTTAAGCCTAACCCATACAAATGTCTCCGGCTTGGTGGGTCAGGGGCAACCGCCTCAGGGATCCCCGCCGGCCATGTGGTCTTGCTGAGAGACAAGGGCGGCAAAGTTACCTGGGAAATGGAGTCCGATATTGAGGATCGAATGGATTATGGTAATGGAGGACGTTGGGGCTAGACTCTACGGAGGTAAGGTGGATTGATTGGGATACAGTGTTCGCTACCTAGGTAGGGGTTCTTCTAGGTGCATACGGAGGGAGGGGCCCCGGTGGTGTGGCCTGAGAATTGTGGTCAATCTCTGCCGAGAATGCAACCCAAACCGCTTCACACGAAAATGTAACCCCGTTTAACCAGGGATAGGTAGCTGCGGCGCAACATTGACCTCTGATTTGCTTACTGGTCAAAGAAATTGCTAGAGTAGGGAAGAGAGGAAGGTAGGCTGACCATCATTAACACTTACGACGTACTGCGGTGCTGCAGCAGGAGGTGTGTGTTGTTGTTGCGAGAAGGTTACTGGAAGGTGTTCAAAGTGAATGCTGTTGTGCAACCCCGGATTGCTCGAGAACAGCATCGAGATCTTCACCTGTCATCACCTCGGTCGCAGCGTCAACCAGCCAATCGCAATGAGCAGTTCGACCCCGCTACTGCGTCTGCCGGGATCCTCTGGGCCGCAATTGGTGCGGAGAGGGACAGAGTAGCCGCATGCGGACATGCCCCGCACTCAGCTGCTGTGTCACAGACTCCTTGTCTGTGTAAAGTACGGAGTAGGTGTTGCACTGGTGACCACCCCCCCCCCCACCCCCCCTGGGACCCCCGGTCCCCCGCCGTACAATTTACCCCGAGGGGGTTGATGGGGTCATGTTTGTTTTCGGCACAACACTACTACTAACCCACTGCAAGGTAACATCCAAACGCAGTGAATCGATGCTTATTGAATCCACTCACTCTCTGCTATAAGATTCCCTGCCCCCCATTCTCTCTTTCCACCTTTCTTCTTACCTCTCATCCTTGATCCACCGGAACTAATCTCTGCCATCTCCGCGAGTGTCTCCGGAGTGTGCATCTCGACCCCCTTAGCTTCCTCCCTCTTCAACTAACCACATAACAACAACAACCACCGCCGCCATGCCTGGAGGAGCTGTTGTGATCACGGGGACGGCCGATACCTCGCGTATCGAGGCCCCCGTCACGGTCAAGGCTTACCTGATGTGCGCCTTTGCTGCCTTTGGGGGGATTTTCTTCGGTTATGACACTGGATGGATGGGAGGTGTCCTCGGGATGCCGTACTTCATTCGCCAGTACACCGGTATGGCCTATCCCAACGTCGTCTACCCCGACACTGGGTCAGACGCCTACAAAGCCTACAAGAAGACCTTCCACTTGACCGCCCGCGACCAGTCTTTGACGACCTCCATTCTGTCTGCCGGTACCTTCTTTGGGGCTATCATTGCTGGTGATGTTGCCGACTTCATTGGTCGTCGCTTGACCATTATCATGGGCTGCTTCATCTTCTCCATTGGCTGTATCCTCGAGACGGCCTCCACTGGACTTGCTCTGATGACCGTTGGTCGCCTCATCGCTGGTGGTGGTGTTGGTTTCATCTCCGCCATCATCATTCTCTACATGTCAGAAATTGCGCCCAAGAAGGTCCGTGGAGCACTCGTGGCTGGCTACCAATTTTGCATCACCATTGGTATCCTACTCGCCAACTGCGTCGTCTACGCCACTCAGAACCGTGACGATACTGGCTCCTACCGTATTCCCGTCGCCATTCAATTCCTATGGGCTATCATCTTGGGTACCGGTCTCTTCATCCTTCCCGAATCACCTCGTTACTTTGTCAAGAAGGGCAAGCTCGAGAAGGCCGCCAAGGCTCTTGCCAACGTGCGCGGACAGCCAATCGACTCCGAATACATCCAAGATGAGTTGGCCGAAATCATTGCCAACCACGAGTACGAAATGTCGGTTATTCCACAGACCAACTACATTGGCGGCTGGACCAATTGCTTCAAGGGATCCCTCACCAACGGCAGCAGCAACGTCCGTCGTTCAATCCTCGGTATACTCATGCAAATGATGCAACAGTTGACCGGTATTAACTTCATCTTCTACTTCGGAACGGTGTTCTTCCAATCACTCGGTACAATCTCGAACCCGTTCCTAATCTCTCTCGTCACCACCCTTGTTAACGTCTGCTCCACCCCTATATCGTTCTACATCATTGAGAGACTGGGTCGGCGCACGATTCTTATCTTCGGTGCCATGGGTATGATCGTTAGTCAGTTCATCGTCGGTATTATTGGTGTCACCGCCGGCAAGCCCGAGAAGAAGAACAACCCGGCCACCTCCGCTATGATCGCATTTATCTGTATCAACATCTTCTTCTTCGCTACCACCTGGGGTCCTGCCGCATGGGTTATCGTTGGCGAGGTTTTCCCCCTTCCCATCCGCTCGCGTGGTGTTGGTCTCTCCACCGCTTCCAATTGGTTCTGGAACTGCGTAAGTTCTTTCTTCCGATTGATTTTTACACCGCATTGTATTGACTAGTTCTATCAGATCATTGCTGTCATCACTCCCTACCTCGTCGGAGTCGAGAAGCACGATGCCAACCTTGGTGCCAAAGTCTTCTTCATGTGGGGCGCACTCTGCTGCATCTCCTTGGCCTTTGCCTACTTCCTTGTTCCTGAGACCAAGGGTCTCTCGCTCGAACAGATCGACAAGATGTTGGAGGAGAGCACACCGCGCACATCCGCCAGATGGGTACCCCACTCAACCTTCGCCGAAGACATGGGTCTTACTCACAAGGGTGTGGACTTGACGCACGGCCACATTGGGTCTACGCCACCGGCCGAAGAGGTCAGCCATTCGATTAATGAGAAATCTGCGGTTTAAACAGCTTGCTTTTGTGAAATACCCCTGGGATGTTCAAGGAATTGGTTGAGCTTTGCACATTAGGGATAACATAGCATAATTAAGCAATCCCGTTTTATTCACGATACTTTCTTCTTGCAGTGTGACCCAAACCGCCGTTACCGATGCGATGGAGTTGACCTGCAACGTAGCTTCATCGCAGCGCGTCTCTTCTGGTGTCCCCGTAGTTCATGATTACTAACACTATTCTACACCAAGGATCGTCTCTGAGGTCGATCACCGAGCCAATATTTGCGTTTGTTTGCATCCACAAAAACATTAGTATATTAATCTCCACCAAATCGGCACCACAGTCTCGGATTGCATCTGTCGGGGCTTGCTACACGCGACTTATATAGGGCCAAAGCTGTCAAGTGAAGATCTAGAACCTTCGAGTCCTGGCAGGTAGTACAACTACACCGCGCCGGAGGAATGGACGATGGAGAGTCAAAGCGGTAGCATCTGCAAGCACACAGTGCTAAAACTGGAATCCTCGTCCAACGCCGCCCAAGTAGGCTACCGCAGACCTACAGAGGAACAGCGAGCAGCTGCTACCACGCGTCAAGGGACAATTGCAAGTCTGCAAGGGAAGAGAAAGAGAGATGCCGACTTGAATGCGGCTACCCCCCCACCAGCGTCCTTTCCCGCCCTCCTCGTCCTGCCTGGCGACGACCTCTCGTTGGATCCGAGTTACCCCCCTCAGAGTTTACGCTCGTGGGTACGCGAGAAGGAACGCAATAAAGTGACGTCCGAGAGGAACACTGTTTATGTGGCTGCCCCTCCAGACGTGACGCCTGATGTGGAACACCTCTGCAAGTTGAGCCGTCCGAAGGAGGAGAGTTGTGGGAGTTTCAAGGCACAATCTCGATTACCTCCCACACTTCAAGGAACTCCAGGTTCTAGGAAGAATTTTGAGAAAATCCAATCAGTCAGAATGCCATGCGTAGAAGATGTCAAAGATTATTTAGCAGCCTTTTACCACGGAATGCCTGTCAAGCTGCTGCCACCTCCAAAGCTTTCGTTCACTGCATGGAATCACGGTAAGTTCGAGTCATCCAAAGCAAAGAAAAGTTTAGCAGAACCCCGCTTCATTGGCCTCAATACCTTCTCAAATTGTACCCGCATACGCATACGTCCCACTGCGAACGCTGCATTTCCTTGCCAGCTTAATCTGAACGATCTCCTTGATGCCGCGATTAGTATGCTCCCAGATGACGCATACGCACTTCTTCTGCTCGTGAACCATGACCTGTACGAGGATGACGAGGATGAGTTTGTGTGTGGTCGCGCATATGGAGGTAGCTGCGTGGCGGTCATCTCTACTGCCAGATACGATCCTGAGCTGGATGAGAAACACAATGTGGAGCGAGAGCACTCTTGGCCTGCGTCACACTGCAATGCATATATGCAGTCATGCTGTGACGAGGAATCTGCATCAACTGCGAGGCCAAGGAGGAAAGCTAAAGCACAGAATTCTGATTGCAATCAGCCATCCCTACTGTCCTCTTTCACAACCAACCTTACTCTCCAACTCTCCCTTTCCCCCTACCAAGCCGCCCTATCCGCCTATAATACTCTCCCCGCACCATCCTCCTCATCTCCATCCCTTTGGCTAAGCCGCGTCTGCCGCACCGCATCCCACGAGCTAGGCCACTGCTTCGGCATAGATCACTGCGTCTACTACGCCTGCTCCATGCAGGGCAGCGGCTCGCTTGCAGAAGACGCAAGGCAACCTCCGTATCTGTGCCCGGTAGATTTGGCTAAGGTACTTCAAGCTACAGGCGGAGATGCGAGGGGGCGGTATGGGGAGCTTCTCGCTTTTTGCGAAAGGCATGCAGATGGCCACTTGTTTTCTGCTTTTGCGGCGTGGATTCGGACGAGGCTGGTGGAAATGAAGACGCCGGTCTGAAACCACTTGATTCCATTCAGGACATTCAACTTCTCGCAGACAATGATGACTCTCCCCATTGACCGCACGGCATACACAGACTTGCGCCATGTTAGTCTGATGATGCTCGGCCTACCTCGCTGCCGTGTGGCTAAAGAAGAAAACATCCTCGGAAAGGTTTTCAATGTCTACTATCTATCTATACTATTGTTTCCTCGGCCTACATCTATTGCGCCTAGGGCGTAATATACATCAGTCGAAGTTTTTGATCAATAGCAAAACATTAGTCAGCGTCTGCTTGTTATAGTTCCTGAAAGTCGCCGTCACAGAGGTCGAGGCTATCATAACGAATACAATTCAAGCGAAAGCGACTACTGTCACGACTTTCAGTGTCCACAGCTCCGAGTGAATGCCTAGTCTTGCAGACCAAGCCGATCAGTCTTTTTGCTTTCAACTACCTCATTTTCGGTTCAGGGCAGTCGATAAGTCAACGGCATGTAGAGTATGATTTTGCGACACAGCGACGAGCTCAGACGTCACTTCGATTATGACCAAAACGACAGCGAGATGAGACCGACGGATACGATCGAAGGCTACAACTTGATGTTATTTAACCCCCAATTATGATCGATTAAATACTTGACTACTTGCTACACTACCAGTCAAACGGTCTTGCTACGAATAAGGAGTTGGGGCACCTTATAAGACTGACTAAAAACGAAATTCTTTCTCAGACATACTACAATGTGGCAAGCTCAACTAACCAATGAAACCACCATTTGAATTGGCGTAATCAAGCCTTGGTAGGGTAGGGTTGGCTTCAACAACGGTTAATGAT
>JAABUW010010233.1_pt1 | contig 10482 bp, 11 predicted proteins | sample 5560081 | NCBI WGS metagenome assembly JAABUW01 (sample SAMN10711882, study PRJNA513363) | rock metagenome | isolation source: Antarctica rocks | place: Antarctica: Victoria Land, Knobhead sud | reverse complement strand
ATCAAATGAAACGAGGTAGCATGACTGACATCACATATATGACCTGGCACGAAATGTACAGGCTATGCATATATGCAGCGCAATTGCAAGCCGTGCACATCAGCACATAACATGCAGAAAGGTGCAAACTAAACAATTGAAGCAAAGCAAGCAGAGATGTGAATAGGCATACACCACCAGCTAGTTGCTGGTTGATGATGCCCTCACCTCAGGCCCATACAGGGCTCCAGACCGCCCCCACGGAAGTCTGAAGCTTTGGCGTTCACAGATGATCACTTATGATGCCAGACCATGCTGAGTCATTGGGTTGTCATGGTCATGGATGGCAATGTACTATGCCATCACCAGCAATGCAAGTGTCAGGACTTATGGGTCCCACTGTACAGTCCAGTGGAATTATCGTTTTGGACATACGATAAGGGAACTTCATTTTCCTCTGTGTGATGTGTAAGGGACGTGGAGACGTGTCAAGGACGTCAAAGGTACGTATAAGGGATGTTTGCGTGGTCGCAGAGGCGCATCAGCTGTGAACAATAGCGTGTCCACAAGTGCTTTAGAAGCTTGAGTGAATGTGTCTGACATTTCAGCCTATTGGTCAAATGGTCATTGTTGCTGACTTCGTCTGTCCGGTCTGGAACGTCCCTGAGGTTCTCGGACAGACCGATTGCTTACTGCATTGACGTTGTTGTACATAACTCACTATATGCCCACTGTCAGATAGACTTATACCTTCAGCATGCATCACTGTGCATTCATACCTGCATATCACAATGTTATCCTGACGGCAGCGACAGCAGCGGCAGCAGCAGCAGCAGCAGCAGCAGCAGCATCAGTAGCACAGGCAGCAGCAGCAACACCGGCAATAGCTACAGCATTTGTTCCTGCCACAGGATGCAGATTGCCAACCATACATTCTTGAGGTGAAGGTGTCATCGACCAGCAATGGGCTGGTGATGCATGCCTCTCTGCCTCCTCTGTAACTACATGACAAAGTCCCTCTTGAGCTGTTACTATGACTGCATGCACCTTCTCTGTCTTGCATGCATACTAAATATGTCATCCGCATTCCATGTTGTGTTGCTCTGCTGACACCAAGCGCACCGTAAGCCATGTTCCATGTTCATCATGTTTGTAGCTATTACTCAGTAATGCCCAGGGCTGTCCCTGGGTGCCCTTTGCGTTACGATTTTGGCCTTGGTGAGCATTGCAGGCCGCTTTTACACTGTCACAAAAAGGAGACAAATGCGCAGTCGATGTGGATGGTGTTACAGAAGCAGCCGGTCACGAGTTATTGTGTGCTTTGTGCCTGGAGTCGGCTCCTGTCTGTGCCTGCAAGATGCTTCAACTGATCTGAGGCCCTATACAAGACCGTTTGTCTCTCTGGTTTTTCAGGTATATACATTGGACCATCCTCTTGTGGATCTACATGCTTTTTCCTTGGGCCCGTGACCGGCAGCGTTTCCACGGCTTGACTTGGGCTCAGACTCAGACGCTTTGAGTGTAAAGCAGCTTTCAGCGCTCAGCATAATTAGCTTGGAAGGACTTACTGCGAGATGCATGGCAATGCATTTCATGCCTACAAGTTGAGCCCCATGTTTTGTCAATTGATGTGCACTTACACTGATCCCTTCACTTCATCAAGCTTGCTCGCTAGTGCAAGTTTGAGAAGTTGTCTTCGGATTCATACCTAAGAAAAAATGGTCATTGTTGGCCCTAACGACTGGTAAAGTGCCTGTATTTCGTTGAATGAAAAGGGTGAATGGATGAATATCTGAATGGATGAATATCTGAATGGATGGATGGATGGATGGATGCATGAATGAACAACGAACGAATGGATGGATGGATGAATGAATGGATGGATGGATGAATGAATGGATGGATGGATGAATGAATGGATGGATGGATGAATGAATGGATGGATGGATGAATGAATGGATGAATGGATGAATGAATGGATGAATGAATGAATGGATGAATGAATGGATGGATGGATGAATGAATGCATGGATGGATGGATGGATGGATGAATGAATGAATGAATGAATGCATGGATGTGGATGGATGGATGAATGGATGAATGGATGGATGGATGAATGGATGAATGAATGAATGGATGGATGAATGAATGGATGGATGGATGGATGGATGGATGGATGAATGGATGGATGGATGAATGAATGAATGGATGGATGAATGAATGAATGGATGGATGGATGAATGAATGAATGGATGGATGAATGAATGAATGGATGAATGGATGAATGAATGAATGGATGGATGAATGAATGAATGAATGGATGAATGAATGAATGAATGGATGGATGAATGAATGAATGAATGAATGAATGAAAGAATGAATGAATGAAAGAAAGAGTGAGTGAGTGAGTGAGTGAGACGTCAAAACTGTAACCCCACCTCCTGACTGAGATCAAGGCCACAGCCTGTAAAAAGCTTTGCCTCTTGGTCGTGCAACAGTGCGATAATGTGAGGATGCTGCGACGGTTTGTCTAATGGCCGTTTGAATGTCATTTCCCAGGGGCGCCGGTGATTGCGATGGATCCAGCCAAAACCATATTTTTAGGTGATCGCGCTGAAGCCCTACCCGCCATATATTCGATTGGCGATGCAGCTCCTGTATACAATGCCGGCAGTCAAAGGCCCGTGTACAAGGCCACAAGGACCGACACGGCCGAGCTGGTTGCCTGCACAAAAATTTCTAAGTCTCTGCTCCACACGCAGGACGGTATGCAGGCTCTTCAACAGGTAGGCCATAAGAGATCTTTCCAATCTTAGATTGGACTGATCTTCATTGTTGGCGGTGGTCTCACTCGGTGTAGCGGTGCAGGGCCTCGAAGCTCACTGTAAAGTGAGTGGCCACCCAGCCATAGTAGAACTCATTGGCGCTTACACAGATGACGAGTCTGTATATGTTTTGACGGAGCTCTGCCAAGGAGGCACGCTTTCTACAGTGCTGACTGGTGGCAAGCTCTCAGACAGTGGCGTTGCCAACATCGCCACACAAGCAGCTTCAGCCCTCAGTCACTGTCATAAGCTTGGTCAGTTGCACTTTTGCTAAGCATGCTTCTGGCCAGTTTGAAGTGCTATCCTCTTTTGGCTTACATGCAGCTGAGCAGGACTTGTGCGGTGTTGACATGATGCTTTGGCTTTCAGGCGTCCTCCATGGGAATGTCAATGCGGACACTGTCTGGTTTACCGGCAGCACTGAGAACATTCAAACCAAACTGGCTGGGTTTGACGAGAGCCAGTACTGCCGCGATGCGCACCATGAGCTGGCCCGGACTACCAACCAGGTGCAATACAGAGCGCCAGAGGTGTTTATCAAGAAGTACTTGACATCGGTGGATGCTTGGGCGCTTGGTGCAGTCTTGTATGAGGCCATGGCTGGACACGCTGCATACCAAGGGACATGTAAGCTTAATCTAATACTGGGTGTGCACCCTTGTGCTGATTGTCATGCTCCTGGGACAGTACAAATGTTGTAGTTGGAATCAGGCATTTGCTTTCAATTAGACAGTGACTTCCTCCTCATGCCTGAGCTGTATGTCAACATTGTTACCACACATAAAGCGTTAAGAGCTGTGATGGCGACATCTGCAATTGCTGGTAGAAACCAGTATTCACACTGGCTGCCATGTTTGATGAACTGTATGTTGTATGAACTGTAAAGGTCTTGTTGGCTGTGCAAATACAGAGGTAGCTTACAAGATCATGCATTTTCAGCTGCCAGACTTTGAGTCCTCCCCATGGCAGCATGCAGATAAGAATGTAGTCAAGCTTGTGTCTAATCTACTGGCGAGCAAGCATCACTATCGGCTCAGGCTGGACAAGGTTGCCAAGCACCCATGGGTGATGCAAAATTGTGGTGGGCAGCAATACACCTTTGTTGATGTGACGTGTTGCACCTAATATGCTTGCTGGGGTGATGATCACATAAGTGCAGTCTTTATGCTCTTACGCGCCTCTTCATGCTGGCCTGCAGCCAAATGCCATGCACAAAAGCCCTTGAAGTTGGGTTAGCCACAAGTCCTGCAGTTGTCTGGGCCGTGTACACAAACTTTCTCCAATGGTCCTTTGCTTTCAGCACAAGTGCCATTCAGTCAACCACCATCAAACACCTTCAACTTCTCGTCTCAGCATGTGTCAAGCCTAGCTCATTTTCAACAAAAGCTTGGCACATTTGCTTGCTGTGTTTGACAGCACACTGTTGCTAAACAACTCACCTTGCACGTGCATGTCACAGTGCCATTCATGTCCACAACATGCAGTTGGGTTCAAGGTTTTGGCTCTGCAGGTGCTTCAACCTCTGGTATGCAAGCTGCCGGTGCTGAGACTGGACAACAAAGCGGTGGTAAGTCGAACCATTGCTGTATTACAGGTCTGTTCCAACCTTCTCTTCAAAAAGTGCTGCTGCAGACAAGTTTGGTGTTGCTGCAGATGTTGCCCTACAGCAGGCAGTCAACAGACGCCCAGCCTCAATCGACAAACGAGCTTCCAGTCGAAGCAAGAGTGCACCTAGAAACAGACAGCTGCCTTCTGCAGTCAAGAAGTCTGAAGCTGTGGCAGGGAAATATGCCAAGGGTGCCAAGATTGGACCACAGCCTGGGCAGGGGACTCAGGTGATCTACTTACGCCAACTCACGCTGCAGCTAGTTCTAGCTTTGGCACAGATTTTGTTTGCAGGCAGCACACATCATGCATGAGTGTACCATATCCAGATCTGCTCAGGCCACATCTGTGAAATTCCACACAAGAGCCTGACACTTAAAGCGCAAAATACTGAAGGATACGATGTATACTGTCTTGGCAGCTTCTGCTCTTGGCATGTTTTGGTAGCAAGTTGAGCACTCTAGATGCTGTCCCTTGACTGCCATGTGCTGATTGACTTTGATGGGCCGTGCAGGTGCAAGGACCGTCTACCAAGGAAGGGAAAAGTGGGAGGTCAAAGTCAACTGGTAAGGGTGCACCCTCTGGCAGGAGCAGGAATGCAGGCCCTCCTCGATCTCAGAGTGCCTCCAAAACCAGGTCTGCAGCAGCAAATGGACGGAGGACAGGTGCTGCGCCACTTGCTGAAGCACCACGTGCTAAAGACACGGTAAACTTGACTGGTTCTGGAAGTGGCGCCAATATCTGTTCCCACAGAGCAAGAGTTTAGGGCATGTGAATAAGCATATCCACCTGCCCACCACTTCATGTGTCTGTGTGCCGCATCCTTAAGGAACTATGCCATGAGTTCAAGCACATAGCGTACACAGCCTCACGACCTTTCATAAGCCTTTCAGCTGTCCTGTCAGATTGCACTCAACAGCAGCAGAGATTGCTCAGTCACAAGACTGCAGGTGGTCCTGGCAGATTTTGCTCCTGGCTTGGTTCAACAGCATGCTATGCCCTCTGCACACATGTGCCATCTAGGCCTGCAAACCCATTTCATGACCAGGGTAGTGCTCCCACAGTAATCATGTCATGTCATTCTATGTAGCGACATTTGAAATTGTAATATTGTCTCTGTCGTTGAGCTGTACATCAGCAAAACAGCTTTGAAGCCATGCTGCCATCTGACTGCTGTACAATTTGCTTGTTGACATTGTTGAACTGTGCAGGTGAAAGGTAGGTCGGCTGCTGAGGAAATTGGGCCTGCAGAGCAAGCTGTGCTCCCAATTCTCAGGAGGTCCAAACGCACTCAGGTATGATACGCGTAAGGTTGCCTAGCATTGTGAGAGCTGTGGACTGTTTGTAGGCGCTGCACAGGGGCAAGCAGTCAGCAAGCTGTACACATTGTACCAGTTGCGCATACATTAAGTGCAATGGCAACTATGGCATTTTTTTGTTGGTTCACTGCACACATACTGCTCGCATGGTCGGCATCGCACTCCTTTCTGTTTTGTGTAGTCTGTTTTCTGCCACTGTCTTGCTCCCCAGCTATTGATCACTCAGTTTCCAGTAAATGCGTTGCCATGCGTTCTGAATTCTAGAACTGGTTTGTTTGAACATGTGCAGGAGAAGAGAACCAACGAGTCCTCCCTGGAGCCTGGTCCAGCCTTGAAGCAGATCATAGAGGAAGCTGCTGAACAACAGGTATATGACTCGATCAAGCTACTGTACTCCTCTTGCAAGCTTCAAGGACTCTTCTGCACCCCAACAAGAATGTTGCTCTGTTTGCTGCGCCATGACATGTGCTCTAGGATCTTCTCATTGGTATGCAACAGAAGGATGCAATCCATTTTGCTGCTCTGTTTGCTGCGCCATGACATGTGCTCTAGGATGTTCTCATTGGTATGCAACAGAAGGATGCAACCCATTTTGCTGCATCCTTTCCTGGCGAACGTCACGGCTACAAAATAGCAGGGCGTGATCAGGTCATGCAGCACAGCCAATGAGCACATTAGGCCTCATCCACTGCTCTTTCTCCTTGTGCACTGAACAGCCTGTTGGCTGCTTGGCTTCTAAAGAGCACCTGTCATGCACAGGCTGACCTAGAAAGGCAGCTAAAGGCAGCTAGCTTTCTATATGAGAGGCAGCTTGGCAGGGATGTGAGAGGCCCTGCACACCCTGACGGTGCAGCAAAGCCACAGCTTGGTGGTTCAGATGACAGCAGGGGCCAGCAGACTGCAGCTGCATTGTCCCAGAGGCAACCTCCTGCACAGTCCCAACTTGCTCGGTGCTGCGCTATCCTACGTGATGAGACGCCACCTTTCATGCCTCTTACGCAAGAACCAGACCCCTTGACTGGCAAGCCAAAATCAAGGCAGCAAGGCAGGCTGCTGGATGATCTGCCATCATCAAGCACAGAAGCGCTCCAAGACGCATCAAGACCTAAGTTGTGGTCACTGCTCAACAATAAAATAGTGGCTGATACATCAGAGGCTAGCAAGCAACGTCGGCAGCATGAAGGCCACATGCAGGCCAACATTCATCAGATCCAAGCCCAGAACCAGGCTATAGCTGCAGAGCAGCATGCTGGTGGTGTCAGTGGCATGCCTCTCCATGAACAGCCAGTCAGATCACGTGAGGAAGTGGAGGCTGAGTTTGCTGCCGTCGTACAGAAGGAGAGGGAAAAGTTGCAGAAGCAGCAGCCAGGAATACAGCAGACGATGCTGCTGCGACAGTGCTCAGTACTGAGGATAAAGCTGTATGATTGCAAGATGTTCAGGAAACGCCTGGCGCAGCTGCCTCCTGATTCCTATGGTGGGCTTCACAGACAGGCACTCTGATTGGTGTCTTTGCCTTCATGTGCATGTGTGCAGATGCAGCCATGCACTGGGTTTGAAATGTCACATGCTGTTTGAGTCGCCATGCCTGCCATCCATCATCATACTATGCTTATACCGTGCATTGTCTTATGGTGTATCTGCTGGATCCCACAGTCACCAACACTGAAGGGTTCATCCACTTGACCTGCGTACCTGTTCAAACACCATGTCAGTTTGCGGGCTGCATCAGGCACCAACAGCATATCCAAACAGGCTGTGTTTGCTGCTTTTCCAGAGCGGGAGCCAGGACTGGACAAGAGGTTGGCAATGAATGTGAATCCCGCGCAGGGTGGTTACAAATGGTATGACTTGTCTATGGAGGAGCGCATCGGCTTGACCGCCAAGGTGAGTTGGAGTTTGAGCCCTGTTTGCGGGCCATTGTAAAGCGCTCCCTCGCATGTCCGGCAAGCCCTGCATGCAGCCAGTCATGTTGCACACACCTCTGCCATCCTCCACAATAGTCTCCATTCATTGGACAGCCACATCTGGCCCTTGGCCCCTCTGGCTGAATTGCAGTCTCATGGTTGCAGGTGCCTGAGCAGATACTGGACCCACTTGAGCGGCGAGCAGCCGTTTTTGTAGACAGAAACAACCAGATTGATCTGAAGGAGGAGCGGGAGAAGGAGCAACAGCGTTTGCAGCTCACTCCTGCTGAGCAAACGGCATACGGGGAAGCCTTCATGACAACTCCAAAGGTATGTCTCCCTTCATGACTGCCTCTGCATGTGTCATGTGGTCGGCGCCTTCGTATATTGTGTCAACAGATACACAAGTATATGCTTCCTTGTGAAAAGCCTGACTGTCTGCTGGTTTGAAGCACGTCATGCATCAGAATAGGTCTGGCTTGTTGTCAAGTTGCTTCCGAGTTACAGAGGAGATGTATGTGGCCATGCAGCCTCCCAAGCTTGCAACATTTATGTGTCATAGGCAGTCAATCCACATGCCACTATCTTGTGTTGCTCAGCCTGCGATTTAACGCATTACAGGACTTCAAAAAGATTGCTGAGCGGATGAGCACCAGGACCACGCAAGAGTGTGCAATGATCTACGGTGATCAGAAGCACAGTGCGTGGTTTCAGCCTTACAATAGGTACAACACAGGAAAATGTAAGTGCTCTGATGAAATGAAGGCACGAGGTGGATGTCGCCACAGGAGCCAGCGAGCAAAGCTGCATAGCAGTGCCAAGGGCCCTGATAAGCAGGCTCAACCACAGGTACGTGTGTCCTCTGACAAGCTACCCAAGCTTGCACACAGTTTCTTGTGTGTTGTGTTTGCATCAGCGTCATCCGTGTCTCTATGACAGAGCGTACAAAGCCTGTGTAAAGAACTCACTTGCACAATATGAGCAAGATTTTGTATGTGTTTGTCTGCACAAGTTGACGTACCATGAGCAATAGTTTGCATGTTTTTGTCTGCACAACTGACGTACCAGCTGTCTTTTTTACTCTCATGGTCATTTGATAAGCCATTCTCTGTGTTCAGGACAAACAGGAGGAGGAGGTCCCCGCTGTGCCAGCAGGCGCGTACATGCCATCAATCATAGCCCGGATCAAGGCGTATGAGCGAAAGTCTGCACAGGTACACACCCACAACAACTGTCATCTTGCATCTGCGGCCAGAATCTCATCTCACACTTTTTGTGTTTCTATTTGTAGTTGTGCTTTGACAGTAGCCGGTGATGCACAATTCAAATCACTTTGTGCATGTTTTGCGATCACATGTCCATGTTTCTGCGCACATTTACATCTGCCTAGTAATTATAGCATGCCAGATGGGTGGTCAGTGCCATGCTGCCGCTGGCACTTCTAGTGTAGCCGTACCAGTCTTGTAAAGGCACAACCCAAGCAGTGATGAGGTTCCGGCTTGCACAAGCAGAAGGATCGCATGCATGAGTTCAGACGCCTTGTGTCATCTGGCAGTCCATTTCAGTTTCACAAAATGACAAGCTTTCTGTCCTTTTCTTTGCAGAACGCTGCCATGCTGAGTGGAGATGCAGCAGGCTGTGATGCCGTGTCAGAGGATCAGCACCACCCAGTCCCTCATCCTCAGGTGCTCCACAAGCAACTGCAGTCGGCAAAGCTCCAGACCCATGCACAGCTGCTACCTTCACTAGCTGTTCATCAGGACAAACAACCCACCTGGAACCTCACAGGACAAGCGTCTTCACCCTCTTCATCTGCTGGGGGCAACAGAGGCTCACCCACCCCAACCCCAAAGGCTCAAGAGCCGTCTATGCCACTTGATCCTAGACTGCAGAAGCAGTCGCGATCACCTATCCCAAAGCGCCCAAGGCGGGTGCCATCCACAGGGCCTCAGGCTTCTTTCCCTGCTCCAGCCCCCTTATCTCATGGGCAAGCCCCTCTGTCACCCCAGGAGAAGACTGGCAGCGGCCCTTCTCAAGCACGCAGCAGGCGGTCTCCCTCCCCAGTCAGCATGGCACAGAGGCAAATTCTTCCTGCCCTTCCCAACGAACCTCTGCCTATACCTGCCAATGATGCAAGGCAGTTCTATCCTCTTCACTCAGAAAGGTCTGAGGCAGTGCCCTCTAGGTCACCTTCCCCCAAGCGTCAGAGGCAATCTCGCCCATGCCCTGATGATTGTGCACACGCTGATTCTGGCATCGCCAGGGCAGTTCTGCAGGCCCCTGGCCTCCCTCCCAGGGATCCCTTGAATCTGCCTGTATCCCCTCAGCATCATTTGAAGGCACCATCTCATGCCCATCCGCATTCCCTGGAGGCGCCTTCCCAGACTCCTGAGGAGCCCCCAGAGGGCCCTTCTCCAGCCCTTGCAGATGCCCTGAAGGCACGTCCCCCTAAACCTGAGGCTTCATCAGTGGGCCCTTCACTGACCCCTGAGGAGAGCCTGAAGGACCCTTCTTCACCTGTTGAGCAGCCAAGTAGCCCACAGGCGGTATGCTCAACAGGTGACGAATGGTCCTTCAGGCCCTCCTCAGGGGTCAGTGAAGGGCCCACTGATGAAGCCGGTATGTCCATTCTGGTTGATATAGCATTATATATCTTGACACATGTACAGATCAAGATGCCAGGAATCCACTCTGAATATGTGTGTGCTTGCGCTCATGTGTTCTATGCGGAATCCTACCCTGTCGTCCTTTGCCCATCTACAGGTACATGAGTGTCGCAATTTGTGGCTCTGGTGTCTGAATAGAAGTCATCCTATTTGAACACAGAAGACCATTATTGCGCTGCA